>Ga0208939_1003491_pt1 | contig 10420 bp, 8 predicted proteins | sample AD_STIC12_MetaG_FD_184437 | JGI IMG/M metagenome (GOLD analysis project Ga0208939, IMG submission 184437) | Active sludge microbial communities of municipal wastewater-treating anaerobic digesters from USA - AD_STIC12_MetaG (SPAdes) (version 2) | ecosystem: Engineered > Bioreactor > Anaerobic >...
CAGCCGAGGCAGGGTGAATCCTTTCCCCCAGACAAATTGTTTCGCCCTGCCGAGTCCGCATTAGTAGTTTTAATCATTTGGATTTTGCTCGAAATAATTTCGAACTTTGTCCAATAAACACCGCCAGAAATCGAAATCGCATTTTGAAGCCGAATCGGGGTCGGCACGAAGTGCCGACACAAATGTATTCCCCCCAAAAAATCCTGAATCTGAGAGGGTTCGCCACGCTCCGCGTGGCTCCTCGTTTGCCAATACAATTATGAATAATCACACCAAAAAGTTTTTTATATACACTCGTAAATCTACCGACACAGAAGATCGGCAAGTTAGAAGCATTTCTGACCAACTGGCCGAATTAAAATCACTAGCGATTAAAGAGGATATTGATGTCGTTGATATTTTCGTGGAAAAACAAACTGCCAAGATTCCAGGTCGGCCAGTATTTAATGAAATGCTTCTCCGTATCGAGCAAAATGAGGCAAGCGGAATTTTAGCGTGGCACCCTGACCGATTAGCGAGAAATAGTGTTGATGGTGGAAAAATTATCTATTTGCTCGATACGGGAAAGATTGCCGAACTGAAGTTTCCAACTTTTTGGTGTGATACGACACCGCAAGGCAAATTCATGCTTTCAATCGCTTTTTCGCAATCCAAGTATTATGTAGACAATTTAAGCGAGAATATCAAGCGTGGAAAAAGAAACAAAGTGAAAGACGGAATATGGCCTCAAATGTCGCCACTTGGGTATAAAAATGTTGGTGGTGAAATCGTAATTGATGAAAATATCGCACCTTTAATCAAGAAAACATTTGAGGCATATTCGTCTGGGTCTTTCACTTTGCGCCAACTCCGCGACAAATTTAATGAACTTGGATTGAAGCGAAAAAGCGGCAGAGAGCTTGCGGTGTCGAATTATCAAAAACTTCTCAAAAATCCTATTTACACCGGCCTCATGCGATATAACGGAGAGATTTTTGAGGGAAAGCACGAACCGATTATCACAAAGAAACTTTTTGATTCCGTTCAAGAAGTGATGAGCCGAAAATCTAAACCGCATTCCAAAGGTTTGAAACCATTTTTGTATAGAGGATTTTTCCGTTGCGGAGAATGTGGCTGTTTCATTACCACCGAAACTCAAAAAGGTCATAACTATTTGCGATGTACCAAACGGAAAAATCCTTGTTCACAAAAATATACTCGTGAAGAAGTCATCACTTCCGAAATTCAAAAGGAAATCAAAAAAGTTTCTTTGCCAGACGATTGGGCTAAATGGATGTTAGCAGAAAACGAAAATGACAAACTGGTGGAAGCCCAATCGTCTACGCTTTTTGCAGATAAAACAAAAACCGATATTTCTCTTTTGGATTCCAAGATTGAGAAGCTGATGAACGCTTACCTAGAGAACGCACTTTCACTAGAGGAATATCGGGACGCCAAAAGTGCGTTGGTCAATCAAAAACAGCTTCTCAAAGAGAAATTATCGGCTTTTGAGCAAAAAGCGAATAATCGGTTCGAACTTACCGAAAAGTTTTTGAAATACAATATGGAATTGGCAAACGAGGGAACAAATGAAGAAAAACTTCATTTGTTCAAAAAAGTCGGTTCGAACTTTCAAATTAAGGATCGAACCGTACTTTTTGAGCCACGCGGAGCGTGGCGAACCCTCTCAGATTCAGGATTTTTTGGGGGGAATACATTTGTGTCGGCACTTCGTGCCGACCCCGATTCGGCTTCAAAATGCGATTTCGATTTCTGGCGGAGGGGGTGAGATTCGAACTCACGAGAAGATTTCTCCTCTACTGCATTTCGAGTGCAGCCCATTCGACCACTCTGGCACCCCTCCAAATATTGGTTAAAAAAAATCTATCAAGAGCATTTTCCACCTGCGGTGGACCCGCCTCTGGCTGGGCGAGTGCGGCCCATTCAACCCCTGTCTGCCGATTTATATACCGAAGGTATACAGGCAGGGCTCTGGCACGTCTCCAAATTTCAAAGCATTTTCCACCACAGGTGGACCCGCCTCTGGCTGGATAAATACACTAAAATAGACCACAACAAAAGTCCCCTATTCTTGATCTTTCTCTAATATCTTGAAAATCATATCCTCAACAGTAGTTTTTCCGGTTATTCTTTTGCCATCAGAAGAAGTTTTTATTTGATGATGTCTTGGAACATAGCTTTGGGATCCATTTTTTCTGGTTATGATAAAATGTTCTCCATTAAATTCTATTATAGCTTCGGGAAATCTTTCTAAAACTTTTTTTATTATTTTAACCGCTTCTTCACCCTCAACCCAATTTGAGTGACCTTTTTCTCCTTTTGAATCAATTGTCGCATTGATTTTTTTTGACCATTGGTCTTTTATACTTTCCATATTTATTTTTTTATTTTACTTGTGCCCTCGGAGGGAATCGAACCCCCATTTTATCCTTAGGACGGATCTGTTCTATCCATTGAACTACGAGGGCATCGAAAAAACGTTAAAATATATCCCTTCATTAGGCCTGACTCAGTTATAAATAAAACCCTTATTGTTTTAAATTAGCACAATTTATAAGCAATTCAATACATCCAACAATCTTTGAACATGGTGTTGATCTATGGTACAATAAGATTATGAAGAGGTCTAATTATAATAATTATAAAGAAGAAGTTATAAGATTAAGAAAACAGGGAAAAACTTATGGGGAAATAAAGAATATTTTGAACAAGGAAATACCTAAGAGCACCCTCTCCTGCTGGTGTAAGGAAATATTACTTTCAAAAATACAGAAAATGAATATTAAAGCTTCTTCTGAAGAAAACATTCGAAAAGGAAGATTGATAGCTTATCAGGTTAATAAAATGAGAAGAGATACATATTTAAAATCAGTTGAACAAAGAGTAAATTATCTTAAAGAAGTGGCAAAAAACAAAGATGTAGCAAAAATAATAATTGGAACATTATATCTGGGAGAAGGAGCAAAAAATACAAAAGGTTCTTTGATGTTGGGTAATTCAGACCCTCAAATAATAAAAATTTTCTTAGATTTATTGAGAAAATCGTATAGCATTGACGAGTCAAAATTCAGATGCACAATCCAATGCAGAGCCGATCAAAATACTTTTGAATTGGAAAAATTTTGGAAAAAAATCACAAAAATTCCCAAAAAACAATTTTATAAAACCAGAGTAGACCCCAGAACAATAGGTAAAAAATCAAAAAAGCCTGACTATAAGGGAGTTTGCAGAATTGATTATTATTCTGCAGATTTATATCACGAATTAAAAAAAATAGGAGAGTTGATTTGCGAAACAAATTAGTATAAATTAATCTGGTGTCGGGGGCCTGTAGTATAATGGTAACACGCGTCTATGGCATAGACGAGTCAGGGGTCCGATTCCCCTCAGGTCCACAAAATATAAAAATCCTCGCTTTAGTGAGGTTTTTATTTATATCAAATAATATCTCGTAACAGTTGTTACTTGCTTTATTGTTTATTAGTAATAGAATGTGTCTAGCACTAGTGGAGGGGTTGTGAACACTCACAAGGTTGCCAGTCTTTTACTTGCTGTTTTGGTTGTGATGACAATTTCCTGCACTACTTCAAAAAAATGTCCGTCAATTACTGAGGATACCGAAAGCTTGTATGCCGATGCCGTATCAAGATTTTGTATTGTGATGTCCGATAATTTATATCCAGGAACACTTTGTGGGAATGGATATGTTATCGCATCCAAGATTAGCGTGTTTGATCCAGTATCTAATGAAAATAAAAAGTTCGCGATTGCATTTATGGATCAAAGGGATTCGGATTCTAAGATTGTTGTTGATTATGGAGGATTTGTTTTGATCAAAACTTCATTGACAACCCCTGTTCCGGTAATTAAATTTTCAAATAGTCCTAAGTTGGGAGAACGATTGTTTTATACCCAGGTGATTGTTTGGAATGAAGACGGGGTGGATAGAAAAACACTTATTGTTAAGTCAACGGAAATTTCCGGTATACTTGATAAAAAATTGATTGTTACTCAGCCATTTATGGGACCACAAGAAGTTGGGATTGCTCTTTTTGATAAGGGTGGACGACTTGCCGCTTTGGGTGGAGATGCTATGTTTGGTTCCATATCGGTAGCAAATGAAAAAATCTCTTATCTGACTTTGGGAACCGTTACTCGCTCTAGTGTTGTTAGCCATTTTGAAATAGTAATTGACGGAACTCTCAATTCCACAAATACCAAGTGATTATAAGTTATTATAACAAAGCGATCCTACCCGGTTCGCTGTTTTTTTGGTTAAAAATACACTTAATGAAACTTTTTCTTTTTAATGTTATAATCTTAAAATATTTAATCCATTGATTATGTTTACTCAAGAACAAAAAATTATAAAGATAATAGAAAAAACCCTTCCAGCGATTGTTTCCATTTCCGCTTTTAAAAAAGTCGCTGACATAGAAAAAAATTCTCCTCAGTGGCTTTATCCTCTTTTTGAGGGAGCCGGAAACAAAATTAACGCTCTTCGCAAGAAAGTATCCGGTAAAAAAATAAATTTGGGGGGAGGGTCAGGTTTTATTGCCGATGCCTCCGGTATTGTAATAACCAACGTTCACGTCATAGTCCAAAATCATCTTGAATATGTAGTGTCGCTTTATGATGGAAGAAAATTACCAGCGGTGCTTATAGGCTCAGACGATGTCAATGATGTTGCTTTTTTAAAGATAAAAGCCGATACAAATTTTGCATCCATCGCTTTAGGAGATTCATCTAAAATAAAACTGGGACAAAGTGTTTTAGCAGTAGGAAATGCGCTTGGACTTTTTGCAAACACCGTGTCGGCTGGAATAATTTCCGGACTTATGCGCTCTATTCAAGCCAACAATGAAATTCTTAAAGAAAATCTCAGAGGGCTCATTCAAACAGATGCGGCCATAAACCCGGGTAATTCCGGAGGTCCATTGATTGACATGAATGGAAATGTAATAGGAGTAAATGCCGCCAGCGTTACCCAGGCCGAAAATATAGGATTTGCCGTTCCGATTAATGTGGCGAAAAAAGACCTTGAACAAATAAAGAAATACGGACGAATAACAAGACCCCTGCTTGGAGTAAGATACATAACAATTGATGAAAGAGTAAAAGAAGTTTTAAAACTGCCGGTAAACTGGGGAGCTTTGACAACGGGCGCTACAGCCAGCCAACCGGCAATAATAAAAAACAGTCCGGCTGATAAAGCGGGAATAAAAGAAAGAGATATAATTTTGGAAATTGACGGAGTTAAATTAACTCCTCAGTTTGCCCTTCAGGACTTTCTTGAAACGGCAAAAATCGGTCAACAAATCAGTCTAAAGATATTAAGAGGAAAGAAAGAAATTCAGACCCGAGCAACTTTAATAGAAAGATTTTAATAAAAACCCCTAAAAAGGGGTTTTTATTTATCTATAATATTCAACGTAAGGACCTCTTCTTTCTTGAGGAGAGGCAAAACTTCCGGAAATTGCGCCGAATAAATAAAAAATAAAGAAAGCAACAGCCGCAATAATAATTATTTTTTTAACAAGATCCATATTCAACGTATCAGAAAAATAAATCGGTTTGAAATCGGAAAAATTAAACGATTAAATTAATTATTCTATCAGGAACAAAGATCATCTTCTTAATTAAATCATTTTCAACATAAGAAAACAATTTTTTATCGCTCTTGATGGCTGCTAAAACATCTTCACGGGTGGCTCCCTGAGAAACTTGGACGGTTCCACGGGTTTTTCCGTTTATCTGGACAGCAATAATCACCTTTGCGGATTTAATTTTACTCTCTTTAAACTTGGGCCATTTTTCAAGGAAGATTGATTTCTTATTCCCGAGGACGTTTCTCCATATTTCTTCCGTTATAAACGGCGCAAAAGGAGATAATATTTTAAGAAAGCTTTCAAAATTGACGATATTGAATAAATTTCTGGAATCCATTTCTTTTTGAAAAATCATCAAAGCACTGATAGCTGTGTTAAATTTCAATTCTTTAATATTCTCCCCTACTTTCTTGATTGTTTGATTGGTAAGAATATCAAATTCATCGTCTTTAATTTTATTAAACTTATTTTTGTTGGCACAAATTCTTTGAGAAAGCGTCCAGACTCTATTTAAAAATCTTGAAACTCCCAAAATTCCAGTTGGATCCCATGGTCCCCCTTGTTCGTAAGGACCCATAAAACCAAGATACATTCTGACACTATCGGCTCCAAAATTTTTTACCTCTTTATCCGGATCAACCACATTTCCTCTGGACTTGGACATTTTCTGATTATCCGGTCCTAAAATTATTCCGTGATTTCTTCGGCCAATAAATGGTTCTTTAAAATTAACCAATTTAAGATCATACAAGGCTTTGGTGAAAAATCTGGAATATAGAAGATGCATGGTGTTATGCTCCGCTCCTCCAATATACATTGGCACTGGAAGCCAATTTTTCATTTTTTTAGCATCAGCAAATTTATTTTTATTCTTCGGATCGGTATATCTTATAAAATACCAGGATGAATCAACAAAAGTATCCATGGTATCACTTTCCCTTTGAGCCGGTTTTTGGCACTTTGGGCATTTAACGCTCATCCATTTTTTATCTTTGGCCAAAGGAGATTTCCCATCATCAGTCGGCAAAAAATTATCCAGTTTGGGAAGTTTAATCGGTAAGTCTTTCTCTGAAACCGGCAAATACCCGCAGTCTTCACATTTTATAACGGGGATTGGAACCCCCCAATATCTTTGTCGGGACAAAACCCAGTCATGAAGCCTATAATTCGTTTTTGCTTCTCCTAATTTTCTATCTTCAAGCCATTTAGTCATTCTTTGACGAGCTTGGGCAGACATCATTCCAGTAAAAATTTCGGAGTTAATCAACATTCCATCTGGTTCATAGCATCTTTTATCATCATATACTTCATTTAAAATATTTTGTGGATTTTCAATTGAATCCTCTCCGATTTTAGAATCGATCGGATCAATAACTGGTTTTATGGGTAAGTTATATTTTTTGGCAAATTCAAAATCCCTTTCATCATGGGCTGGAACAGCCATAACCGCCCCCGTTCCGTAATTTCCTAAAACATAATCAGCTACAAAAATCGGAATTTCTTCTCCATTAAATGGATTGATAGCTTTTATGCCTTTTAATTCAACTCCGGTTTTTTCTTTATTCAATTCAGTTCGTTGTAAAGCAGATTTATTTTTTGCTTTAGAAATATACTTTTTTACTTCATTAATATTGCTTATTAGTAATTGGTTATTGGCTAATAACTCGTGTTCTGGGGCAACAACCACATAAGTGCATCCAAAAATAGTATCTACCCGAGTAGTAAATACGTTAATTTGAAATTTCCCTGCTTGCACAGATAGAAAATTTTTAATTTGAAATTTTACTATCGTTCCTTCACTTTTTCCGATCCAATTTTTTTGAGCCAACTTTGTTGTTGATGGCCAATCCAATTTCTCCATATCCTCAACGAGCCGATCGGCATATTCGGTGATTTTAAACATCCACTGTTCTATTTCTTTTTGAATAACCTGGGTGTCACATCTTTCACATTTTCCATCAATCACCTGTTCATTGGCCAAAACTGTCTTATCTTTTGGGCACCAATTAACCAAGGTTTTGGAGCGATAAGCCAATCCCTTCTCATACATTTTCAAGAATATCCATTGAGTCCATTTGTAATATTCTGGATCAATCGTGGAGATAATTCTTGACCAATCAAAAGACGCCCCCATGCTTTTGAGCTGATTGGTCATATATTTTATATTACTTTGGGTCCAATCTTGAGGACTAATTTTGTGTTTAATTGCAGCATTTTCAGCCGGCAACCCAAAAGCATCAAAACCAATCGGATACATAACGTTTTTTCCATTAGCTCTCCAATAACGAGCTAAAACATCCGGTAGAGCAAAAGCGTACCAGTGACCGATATGAAGATTCCCTGAAGGATATGGAAATTCAACCAAAAGCATTGAATTTTTCTTTCCTTTGAAATTATCTTTTGTTTTATAAATTCCTTCTTTTTCCCAAACGCTCAGCCATTTTTTCTCGGCAGAACGAAAATTAAACGGTTTCATATATCGTTCTTAGTATAATGCACTAGGTGCCATCCATTCAAGCTAAATATTTAAATTAGTCACTCTAAAACTAATAAGAAAGGTTACCGCCCCCCCCTCACCGCTAGTAATGGAATTTAAAGGCAAATCAACATTGGAGAGATACGGTAATTTAGCCAAACGATTTCTAAAAGCGACAGCATTATCGGAACTAAACGTTTGAGCATTCATAACCACCGGGAGTTCCATTGACTGCACATAAACACGATCAATAGAAACATCACTTCCGGCTTGAGTAAAAATTGATCTGAGAACTTTTTCCCATCGAGTTTGTTGCTGACGAGCCGCCACAGCCCTATCAATGGATTTATTAAATATTTCCGCCTCTTGTTTAAGAGTATTTAATCGAGAAAGATTGTAATTACCCACCACCGAATGGAAATCTTGGGTTATTTTTTCCATATAGGAATTTAAAAACAAATACACGCCAAGACAAGCTACTAATATTATCGCAAATGAAGAAACAACAATTTTTCTCCAAAGAGAAATAAAGGATAGAATTTGAGAATGATGAAATTGATCTTCTGTTCCTTCAGGAGCCAAACTTATTTCAGTATCTATGGATCTGGGAACCAATCCGCGCAAAGCTACTCCGAAGGTTACTAACCAAGAATGATCTATGGTGTAATTCTTTAAAGTTGTTGGTTCTATGGTGAGTGAAAAATGAGATTGAATAATTGAACGGACCTGTTCCTCAAGACCCGGAGCAATTATATAAATTGAAGATATGGTATCGCTAAAATGCCCAGAATAAAAATTTATAACCCTCTGGCTTTCTTGAACTATGTTATCTGAAAATTCCTTTAAAGGTATTTGTCGAGAATCAGCTGATTGTTTGATAATTGAAGACCAGGGAGTAAATCTATTGAAATACAAAAATCCATATCTGACTATAGAAAAACTCAACCCATCACTTGATATATGAAGGATGAAGTAAGAATGTTTTTTCTCATAGCCGGTGGCATATTTTGAGATTAATCTAGCCAATGAAGCCGCTTTTTGCTCAACAGAAACTGGAATAAATTGGCCTTCATTAAGAGCCTCAAAAATAGGATTAACAATATCTTTATCGGTAAACGAAGCCAGAACATCAACCTCGTTAGATTGAGGATCTTCTTTTTCTATTTTTTGCCAATCACTGTATGTTTTAGAAAATTCTATAGGAGAAATGACTTGAAGATTAAGCCGGACAGCCTCTTCAAAACTTGATGATTTTAATTGAGGCAAAGAAAATTGCTGAGTATAGACATTGGAGTCGCACAAAGAAACCGATACTGGTAACTTTTGCAAAGAGTTTGAAGTGATTTGTTTGTGAAGATTTTTTAGAGCCGTTATAAGATCCTCTTTATTAAGCAATTTTCCATTAGAAATTGTTCCCTGAATTAATTTAACGGAAAATTGATTTATTTTTGATGATTCTGGATCAAGAGCAATGTAAGTAACTCCAGCATCACTTAACTCAAGACCTCCTACCAAGACATGGGGCTTAAGTAATCTAAATATTTTATTGAGAGATTTTAAAGAAAACATTAGATAGTGACTAGTGATTAGTGGTTAGTGGTTAGTGGTTAGTGATCAGGGGTCAGGGGTCAGGGGTCAGAGATAGATAATTTCTAATTACTAATTGCTGATTACTAACACCTAGTGATTATTTTACCACAAAACAAAAACAAATTTTTATATCCCTATTTCTTCAAGCGATTTTATGTTTACAAGTCCGGTTGTGGGATCAACATAAAGAACTGCTTTCATTTTAACCTGTTTGTTCACAGATGATCCTAACGAAGTAACCTCATACGTTCCAGTAGAAGCGGCGGTATCACATTTTGTGGTAACGGTGATTTTATCCTTGCAAACCGTTACTTGAGCAGTTGAATCTCCTATAACAACCGAGTAGGTGTCCGGATTGGGAGACCAATCCTTATCCCTAGTTATCTTTATAAAAGCATCGTCAACACCAGACTGCGCCAAAAAAAGAGCGCTATATGAAAGTTTTGATCCTAAACCTGTTTGGCTGGCAAAATATGAAGCCACTAAAGCAGCTATAGCAATTTCAACAACTATTCCTCCAATAATTAAAATTGTGGTGATAGCAGCTGCAGCCGATTTTAATTTAGCCGATTGAAAATAAAAACCACTCAAAGAAGTTTTAATCTTTTTAATTTGATTAAAAAACACAATAGATTTAAAAAATATTCTTATTTTCAAGAGACAATTTTAAAAATACAAAAACCAAAAAATCAATAGATTTTAAGGAGTTGGTGTTACAGATAAAGTCGGAGAGGGAGTTGGTTGA
>Ga0208939_1003507_pt1 | contig 10390 bp, 8 predicted proteins | sample AD_STIC12_MetaG_FD_184437 | JGI IMG/M metagenome (GOLD analysis project Ga0208939, IMG submission 184437) | Active sludge microbial communities of municipal wastewater-treating anaerobic digesters from USA - AD_STIC12_MetaG (SPAdes) (version 2) | ecosystem: Engineered > Bioreactor > Anaerobic >...
CCAACCAGATGGCGCCACAAGTACCCATGCAGCGCCCCGGCACCGCGCTGGAGGTGGCCCAGGCCATTGTGTGGCTGATGAGTGAAGACGCCAGCTACACCACGGGCTCGATGGTGGACGTGGCGGGGGGGCGTTGACCATGGATTTCAAACCGCTTGTCACCTTGCTGGCCATCGTCAACCCGCTGGCGATCGTGCCATTTTTCATCCACTACACGCAGGGCTTCAGCACCGAGCAGCGGCGGCGCACGATCCTGGTGGCGTCGTTCAGTGCGTTTGTGGTGATTGCCACTAGCGCGCTGCTCGGGCTGCAGATTCTGGAGTTTTTCGGCATCTCGCTGGCCAGTTTTCAGGTGGGTGGCGGCATGTTGCTGCTGACGTCTGCGTTGAGCATGCTGAATGCGCAGCCGGCTGAGGCCAAGTCCACCGTGGAAGAAATAGACGACGCCGGCAAACGCTCGGCCGTGGGCGCCAGCATCGCCGTGGTGCCGCTGACCATTCCGCTGCTGACCGGGCCCGCCACCATGTCCACCGTGGTGATTTACGCCGAAAAAGCCAAGCACTTTCCGCAGCTCGCCGCGCTGGTGGGCTACGGCGTAATCATCGGGCTAGCCACCGCCGTGTGTTTTGCGCTGGCGCAGCCGATTGCACGGGTGCTGGGCAAGACCGGCATCAACGTGATGACCCGGCTGATGGGTCTGATACTGGCCGCGCTGGCGGTGGAGGTGATGTCCGACGGACTGATTAAGCTGTTTCCGATGCTGGGGCGCTAAGCGCTTTCTGCGCCCCCAGCCATTACAGCTTGACCGGCTGCCCGCTCTTGCAGCTCTCGGTGGCTGCATCGGCCAGCTTTTGCGCCGCCACGCCGTCGGCGATGCTGGTGCGGAACGCCGCGCCCGACTGCAGGCACTCAAAGAAGTGGGTGATTTCCAGCCGGTAAGCGGCGGCGTAGCGCTGCAAAAAGAAATGCTCGGGCTTGTCGCCATGGATGCCGGTGGCGTTCCAGGTGAGAACCTCGGTGGGCGTGTGGTTGCCGCACTGGAGCATGCCGGTGGAGCCCAGCACCTCAAAGCGCTGGTCGTAGCCATACGCAGCACGTCGCGTGGTGTTGATCTGGCACAGGCGGCCCTTCTTCGTGCGGATGGTGACGGCCGTGCTGTCCATGTCGCCCGTGGCAGCGATGGCGGGGTCGGTCAGCACCGAGCCGGTGGCGCTGAGCCAGGCGGCTTCGTCGCCATCGGCGCAGAGAATCCAGCGGAACACGTCGAAGTCATGAATCAGCATGTCGCGGAAGATGCCGCCCGATACCTTGATGTATTCGGCAGGTGGTGCACCGGGGTCGCGGCTGGTGATGACCAGCATTTCGGGGTTGCCGATCTCGCCTTTGTCCATGCGCATGCGGGCTTCGTTGAACGTGGGGTCAAAACGGCGCTGGAAACCAATCATGCAGGCCACGCCGGCGGCCTTCACCGCTGCGGCGCAGGCTTCGGCGCGGGGAACGGACAAATCAACCGGCTTCTCGCAGAAAATATGTTTGCCCGCCTTGGCCGCGCGGGTGATGAGGTCGCTGTGCGTGTCGGTGGACGACGCGATGGCCACCACGTCTACGGTGGGGTCGGCAAACACCGCGTCGATGTTGGAGACCTGCGCACCATGCTGCTGCGCCAGTTCGGCGGCGGCATTGGCCATCGGATCACACACATACTTGAGGTTGACGCCAGAAAGTGCCGCGAGATTGCCCGCATGGATGCGGCCAATGCGGCCAGCGCCAAAAATTGCAACGTTTTTCATGTTTTCTCCGTTAAGTTCTGTTTGATTGAATTGTGAAATGAGACCGTGGCATGGGACTCTCAGGCCTTCGCGCCATTATTGGGTCTGTAGAGCAGTTCAGTCTTGTAGGCCAGCGCGACAAACAGGCTCTGGGCCAGCGCCATCGAACTGGTCAGCGACCGAAACCCCAAAGTTGAGTTGTCATGAACGACCAGCGCAATCTGCGCGAGCCGAGCCAATGGGTTCATGCGGGTATCCGTAATGGCTAGCACTTTAGCCCCACGCTGTACGGCGAACTCAACGACGTCAAGCGTCTCCTGGGAATATGGCGTGAAAGAGATGGCGATCATCACATCGCCCTCACGCACCGAACGCACCTGACCGAGCTGCATGCTGCCTGCGGCAGACACCAGACTGACACGTTTGTCCGTGTGCTGAAGCGCATAGTCCAGGTAAACCGCAACCGGAAATGACCGGCGCGAGGCGGCAACCCAAACCGTATCCGATTCAACCAGCAGGTCAACCGCTTTCTTGAACGCGGTGGCGTCCAGGTTGCCTTGCAACTCCTGCATCGCCGTGATGCTGCCGCCAAAGAACTCCTGCGCAATATCCACGCTGGACAAATTGCCTGCGCCGGCATCTATGGCATCCCTGATTCGCTTCTTGTAGTTGCGGTTGGGCGCCAGTTGACGGGTCAGGCCTTCGCGAAACAGCGCCTGCATCTCGGAGAAACCTGAAAACCCGAAATGTTTGGCGAAACGCACCACGGCCGATGGTTGAACGTTGCATTGCATCGCAACGCTTTGAATACCCTCCAGGCCCAAATGCCCACGGTGCTGCTCGATATACCGGCCAATCACCTTGAGCTGCTTGCTCAGGCCTTCGTACTCACTGGTGATGCGCCTGATGAGCTGATCGACGGTTGTAGTCTCGGATTGAGCCACGGGAGTTCGCCTTGCGATGGAAAGAATGACTGTCATTATTTCAGAAAATAATTTCGTTTTATGTATTTTTTAGAATTTTATTTGCATTTTTGATTTTTACTTCCTATAATTTTTCCAGTCGCCAGCGTGGCGATGGTCGTTGCCTACATCTCCACATACTCCCGATTCCTGTCATGAGCACACTGAAATTTCCTGTCGGTCGTCCTGTTGATCTGGCCTGCCTGGGGCGTCTGGCGGTTGACCTGTATGCCGAGCAGTTCGGCAGCCGGTTGGAGGACGCCCGCAGCATGGCCAAGTACCTCGGTGGCAGCTCGGCCAACCTCGCGTTTGGCGTGGCACGCCTGGGCCTGCGTAGCGCCATGATTTCGCGTGTGGGCAACGAGCAGATGGGGCGCTTTCTGACGGAAACGCTGCAACGCGAAGGTTGCGACATCAGCCAGGTGCAAATCGACCCGGAACGTCTCACCGCGCTGGTCTTGCTCGGCCTGAAAGACCGCGACACCTTTCCGCTGCTGTTCGTGCGCGAAAACTGTGCCGACATGGCCGTAGATGCGGGCCAGATCAGTGAGGCCTTTATCGCTCAGTGCCGTGCGCTGGCCATTACCGGCACCCATTTGTCCACGCCCACCACACGGCGCGCTTCCCAGACGGCTTTGGCTTATGCCGAAAAACATGGCGTAACGCGTGTGCTGGACATTGACTACCGCCCCGTGCTGTGGGGCTTGACCACGCGCGGCGCAGGCGACAACCGCTATGTTGCGGACGCTCACGTCACCCGGCAATTGCAGGAGATGCTGCCCGAGTTTGACCTGTTGGTGGGCACGGAAGAAGAGTTCTTCATCGCCGGCGGCGTGGCAGAAGATTTGATTGCCTGCCTGCGCGCCGTGCGAGCTGTCAGCAAGGCCACACTGGTTGTGAAACGTGGCGCGTTGGGCTGCTGTGTGATTGAAGGCGCCATTCCTGACGACATCAACGCAGCGCCCACTTATCTGGGTGAGCGGGTGGAGGTGTTGAACGTTCTGGGCGCTGGCGACGCATTCCTGTCGGGCCTGATGGCCAGCCTTTTGCAGGGCAAGGACTGGGCAGAGTCCACCCGTGTGGCCAACGCCTGTGGTGCCATTGTGGTTTCCCGCCACGCCTGCTCGGCCGCCATGCCCACACCTGCGGAGCTGACACACTGGTTTGGAGGCAGTCGCAACCCCAAGGTCGATGCGGACCAGCAACTGGCCCACCTGCACCGTACCACAACGGCCCGTGTGGACTGGAGCGAGTTGTGCGTGATGGCTTTCGATCACCGCAGCCAGTTTCTGGACATGGCGCGTACGGCAGGTGTCAGTGAGTCCCGCATTCCCGCATTGAAAAAACTGCTGGTCAAAGCGGCCGAACAGGTCGAGAGCAGCCGCCAGCTGCAGGGCCATACCGGCGTGCTGATTGACGGCGGCGACTATGGTGCCGACGCGCTGGCCAGCGCCACGGGACGCGGCTGGTGGGTGGGTCGCCCTGTGGAATTGCCAGGCTCACGCCCTTTGCGTTTCGATGGCACACGCTCCATCGGCAGCGCCCTCATTCACTGGCCAACCGAGCAGGTGGTGAAGTGCCTGGTGCACTACCACCCCGACGATGCGTTCGGGCTGCGGCTGGAACAGGAGCAAAAAGTGCTGGAGCTGTGGGAGGCCACCCGCGCCAGCGGCAACGAGTTGTTGCTGGAGATCATTGCGCCCAAAGGTTCGGCGCCCGTCGGTACGGAGGACGAAGCCGTGCTGCGTGCCGTCAAACGGTTTTACAACCTGGGCATCAAACCCGAGTGGTGGAAGCTGGCACCCATGCAGACTTCGGGCTGGTCTGCGCTGGCACGCTTGATTGCCGAGCGTGACCCACATTGCCGTGGCGCCGTGATTTTGGGCCTGAATCAACCCATCGCACACTTGGTGGACAGCTTTCGCAACGCGACCAATCCGGTTGTAAAAGGCTTCATGGTTGGGCGAAGTCTTTGGTCGGAGGCATCCGTGCGATGGCTGAAGGGCGAAATGGACGATGCTGCGTTCATCAGCGACGTGGCTCGTAACTTCACTATTCTGGTGGATGCCTGGCGCAATCGGCGCACCTCCACGCCCATCGTCTGAGTTTTTCTGTACAACTATCCCCTGATCATGAAAACCCAACGACTCACGATGTCCCAGGCGCTGGTGCAACACCTGGCTGCCTTGCGCGTTGAAATGAATGACGGCACGATCCAGCCCTATTGCGGCGGCGTGTTCACCATCTTCGGCCACGGCAATGTGGCCGGGCTTGGTGAGGCACTGTGGGCACAGCGCGCCACCCTGCCAACCTACCGCGCGCACAACGAGCAAGGCATGGCGCATGCGGCCATTGCCTACAGCAAGGCGCAGTTCCGTCAACGCATCATGGCCGTGAGCACCAGCATCGGCCCGGGGGCTACGAACTTGGTCACCGCTGCGGCACTGGCGCATGTGAACCGCCTGCCTGTGCTGCTGCTGCCGGGTGACACATTCAATTCGCGCGCACCCGATCCTGTGTTGCAGCAAATCGAGAGCTTCGGACAGGGTGACGTGAGTGCGAACGATACCTTTCGCCCGGTTACCCGGTACTTTGACCGCATCACTGCGCCGGAGCAAATTCTGCATGCCCTGCCGCGTGCGATTCAGGTGATGACTGACCCTGCCTCTTGCGGGCCGGTGTGCCTGGCGCTGCCACAGGACGTGCAGACCCATGCCTTTGATTGCCCTGAGTCTTTTCTGAATCCTGAAGTGATCCGCTTTCGCCGCTCCCCTGCTGACGCGCGTGAGCTGGCTGTAGCCACCCAATTGCTCAAGGGAGCAAAACGACCGATGATCGTGGCGGGTGGCGGCGTGCTTTACAGCCAGGCCTGGGAAGCCCTGCGTGCCTTTGCCGAAACGCATGGCGTGCCGGTGGCCGAGTCGCATGGCGGCAAGAGCAGCCTGCCCTGGAACCACCCGTTGAACCTCGGCGCCATTGGCGTGACGGGCTCACCTGCTGCAAATTCAATCGCTGCCGAGGCAGACGTGGTGCTGGCTGTCGGCACCCGCCTGCAAGACTTCACCACGGGCTCACACAGCCTTTTTGCCAATGCAAAATTACTGAGCATCAACGTGCAGCCTGTTGATGCGGCCAAATGGCATGGCATGGCTCTGGTGGCAGACGCCAGGGTTGGCTTGGGCCAGTTGTCGGCGGCTCTGGGCACATGGTCTGCCGACGCGGCCTGGACCACGCGAGCCAAAACCGCTGCACAAAACTGGGTAGCCCGGGTCACTGAACTCACCACAGCCATTCCGGATGGCGTGTTGCCTTACGATGCCGAAGTTATCGGCGCTGTGCGCGACTCGCTCAACCATGCGGGTGGAAACAGTGGCACAAATGATGTGGCCGTGTGCGCGGCTGGCACCCTGCCTGCCGAACTGCACAAGCTGTGGCGTGCCGGTGCGCCCGGCAACTACCACATGGAATACGGCTACTCGTGTATGGGCTACGAGATCGCTGGCGGCCTGGGCGTGAAGATGGCGCGTCCGCAGCAGGAAGTGATTGTCATGGTGGGAGACGGCTCTTACATGATGATGAATTCCGAAATCGCCACCTCGGTGATGCTGAGCAAAAAACTCATCATCGTGGTGCTGGATAACCGGGGCTACGGCTGCATCCAGCGCCTGCAGCTGGCATCAGGCAGCCCGCGTTTCAACAACATGCTGGACGATTGTGTGCCCGAAGGTGGCGGCCCAAGCCAGATAGATTTTGCGATGCATGCGCGTAGCATGGGTGCGGACGCCGTGCACGTTGCCAATGTGGCTGAACTCAAAACGGCCATGGTGGCTGCCCGAGCTGCAGCGAAGACTCAGGTTGTCGTCATCGACACCACCCACACGCGCACCACGGATGACGGGGGCTGCTGGTGGGAAGTTGCCATTCCCGAAGTATCGGCCCGTGTTGAAGTGAATGAAGCGCACGCCCGTTATGCTGCTGCCAAGCAGGATCAGCGTGTTTGATTTTTTGATTTTGAAAGTGAATTTGTCATGACCTGGAATGTCCGCATCGGCATCAATCCCATCTCGTGGATGAACGACGACCTGCCATCGCTCGGCGGTGAAACCCTGCTGGAAACCGCGTTGCGCGAAGGCAAGGAAATTGGCTATGAAGGCTTTGAGCTGGGCAACAAGTTTCCTAAAGACGGCCCGGGGCTGAAAGCCAAACTGGCCGAATTTGACCTGGCCTGCGTATCAGGCTGGTACTCCGGCTTTCTGGCCGAGCTGGAGCCAGGGCAGACCAATGCCCAATCCGTGGCCGCCGAGATTGAACGCTGCAAAGCGCACATGGGCAAGCTGCAATACAACGGTGTGAATGTTGTGGTCTACGGCGAGTGCGCAGGCACGGTTCAGGGTCAGATTGACACGGCTGTTTCCAGACGTCCCCATTTTTTAAACGATGCACTCTGGAAGGCCTATGCCGAGCGGCTGAACGCTTTTGGTGAACATCTGCTTAAAACCTATGGCATCAAGCTGGCTTACCACCACCACATGGGCGCTTACGTCGAGTCCCCCGCGGACATTGACAAGTTGATGGACTTGACCGACCCCGCTAAAGTTTTCCTGCTCTACGACACGGGCCATGCTTTTTACGGTGGCGCTACCGACCCCGTTGCCCTGCTGAAAAAACACATCAAGCGCGTGGTGCATGTGCACTGCAAGGATGTCCGCACGCCCGTGATTGCGCAGGCGCGCAACGACGGCTGGAGCTTTCTGAATGGTGTGATCAACGGCATTTTCACGGTGCCGGGTGATGGCAGCATTGACTACCAGGCCGTGCTGTCCACCTTGAAAAACTCAGGTTACGAGGGCTGGCTGGTGGTCGAGGCTGAACAGGACCCTGCCGTCGCACCCAGCTACCAGTATGCGAAGAAAGGCTACGACACCCTGCGTGGCCTGGTCAACAGTTTGAGCTAAGGAGCACCCCCATGGTCAGCCCGCTGTTAGCCAAAGCCGCCTCAAAAGGGCGCGAAATCGTCAACGTCACACCCGAGCGTGCGGGTTGGACCCATGTGGGTTTTCGCGCCGTGCGCCTGGCTGCTGGTGAATCGGAAACCGTCACCACCGGCACACGTGAGCTCTGTCTGGTCGTGCTGACCGGCACCGTTGACGTGACCATCGATGGCAAGACATTTGCCAACCTGGGCACGCGCAGCAGCGTATTCGAAGAGGTGTCGCCGGCAGCCGTTTATGTGCCTGCTGGCAAGACCGTTTCCGTGCGGGCTTCCCGCGATTCAGAAGTGGCGCTGTGCACAGCGCCAGGTGGCAGCACAGCCGGTGCCGTGCGGGTGCTGGACCCCGCCACCATGCGCCGCAGTGTTCGTGGCAAAGGCACCAACAAGCGCTATGTGTGTGACATCCTGCCGCACGATGACCCCACGGCCGCCCATTTACTGGTCGTGGAGGTGCTGACACCGGCCAGCCACTCATCCAGTTACCCGCCGCACAAACACGACATCGAGCAGCCCCCGGTAGAAACGCAACTGGAAGAAACCTATTACCACCGCTTGAACCCGCCACAGGGTTTTGCATTCCAGCGGGTCTACACCGATGACCGCAGCATTGATGAGGCCTGTGCCGTAGAGAACCACGACGTCGTGATGGTGCCGCGCGGCTATCACCCGGTGGTGGCGCCCCATGGTTATGACCTGTATTACCTGAACGTGATGGCAGGCCCGAATCGCTTCTGGGTATTCAAGAACGACCCTGCCCATGAATGGATGCTGGCGCCGGGCTGATCGTCAGGTTGGCCACACGCCCAGCTCAAGCGATTGGGCGCGTTGCTGCAGTGCTTTCAGAGTCGGTGCCCCAGTAGGCCCACCAAACACCTCGCATTTCATGGCTGCGGCCAGATTGGCGGTCGGCACAATCCGGTCAATGGGCCAGTCTTGCGCCAGGCCCCAGGCAAAAGTGCCATGCCAGACATCACCCGCATTCAGCGTATCGGCGGCCACAATTTTTGGCGTTGTATAGCGTTGCAGCGCACCCGCATCACGTGTCCAGATCAATGACCCTTGCGCGCCCAGTGTGACGCCAAGCACTTGGACATCAACATCCCGGGCCACAGTCATCAGGGCTTCTTCAGGTGAGCTGGCGTTGACGTAGCTGCGTAAAGCAACCTCCGAAAACAACACGTGTGACGCCATCGGCACCAGCCGGGCCAGGTCTTGATGGGGAGCGGTATCTGCATCCAGAATGGCGGGAACACCATGAGCCTTTGCCGTTTGAAACAAGGCGACCGCACCATCCACCCAGCGCATGTCGGCCAGCACGGCACCGGCACCCGCGATTCGGCCCAGTGGCAGCCACGATGTGTCAGCAGACATGTCGGGGTCGAAATACGGCACGACCAGCCGCTCGCCATTTTTATCAACAATCACCGTGGAAAAAGGTGTTGTCAGGCCCGGCTGCATGCGCACAAACCCGGCATCAACCCCCTCGCTCTGCACATCCTGAATAAACCGCCGGGCGATATCGTCATCACCCACGCGGGACCAGAGCTGAACATTTCCACCGAGCCGGGCTATCGTGATGGCGGCACTGGTGGCCATGCCCGACGCAATTTGCAACGCACGGGATGGAAGCACCTTGATGCCCGCCGTCGGAATACTCTCCACCTGAAAAATGGTGTCCCAGACCGCAGAGCCCAGACAGATGATGGATCTTTCAGCCACGAGGGGGATCCTCACCGAATCCTGCCGCCAGCGTCTGGCGCAGGTAAGTGACGAATGCCGTCACGGCACGGGGCACGTGCGGCGAATAAGGTCTGATCGCATAGAGCTGATCGGCAAAGGCGCCCACCGGCCTCCATTGCGGCAAGACCTGCGCCAGCTTGCCGGCACGCAAACTAGCCTGAGCGCTGAAGTCAGGCAACAGCGCGATGCCCAAGCCTGTCAGCGCGGCATCGCGCAAGGCCTCGCTGTTGTTGGCGGAAAACGACCCCGACACCGGTACCGACACGCGCTCGGCGGCAGTCGGTATGTGCTCGAACGTCCACACCGGCAGGTCATGCGCGCGCGGGTAATGCAGGCAATTGTGTGCGACCAAATCCTCGGGCGAGGCGGGCGTGCCGTTTCGGCGCAGGTAATTGCGACTGGCCGCCAGCACCGAGCGGGTCGCGCACAGCGTCCACGCCACATGGGTGTCGGGTGCAGCCGCCGTGTGGCGGATGGCCAGATCAAACCCTTCCGTCGCCATGGAACTGAGCCGGTCTGACATGTCCAGCTCCAGCCGCACTTCCGGGTATTCACGCAAAAAATCGGCCAACCGGGGAACGAGCTGCTGGCGCGCAAAAGCCACCGGTGCCGTGACCCGCAACCGGCCACGCGGTGCACCGGCCAGGTCACGCACCTGCGCAAAGGTCTGCGCAATTTGCTCGAACGGCGCACGCGTGTCGTCCACGAGGCGTTGGCCCGCCTCGGTCAGTTGCACGCTGCGCGTGGTGCGCCGCACGAGCGCCACGCCGGCGATCCGCTCCAGATCCGCCATGTGCTGGCTCATGGCGGCCTTGCTCACGCCCAAGCGGGCGGCCGCTGCGGTGTAAGTGCCCTGCTGCGCCAGAACCGTGAGCCAATGCAGGCGGCTCCAGAGTTCGTCCGTTTTATTCTCATTCATGCGTCTA
>Ga0208939_1003509_pt1 | contig 10388 bp, 8 predicted proteins | sample AD_STIC12_MetaG_FD_184437 | JGI IMG/M metagenome (GOLD analysis project Ga0208939, IMG submission 184437) | Active sludge microbial communities of municipal wastewater-treating anaerobic digesters from USA - AD_STIC12_MetaG (SPAdes) (version 2) | ecosystem: Engineered > Bioreactor > Anaerobic >...
CTGGCAAACGGAAGAAAGTCGCCCTGGTCGCATGCATGAGAAAGCTCGTCGTCATCCTCAACACCATGATCCGACACCAACAACCGTGGAGGACCCAAACTGCTATGCAAACTTGACAACCAAGACAGTTACTACTTCTTCGGCACGTCCTTGAGCGGAATACCCAGCGCCGCCGCCACGCCCTTGCCGTACGCAGGGTCGGCCTTCAGGCAGTTGCCGATGTGCCGCACCTTGATCTCCTTCGGTGCGTCGCCCATGGCCCGTGCGGTGTTCTCAAACAGTGCCTTCTTCTGCGCCGCCGTCATGAGGCGGAACAGCATCCCCGGTTGGGTATAGTAATCGTCGTCGTCCTCCCGGAAATTCCAGTGATCCGCTGCCCCCGTGATCTTGAGTGGCGGCTCCGCGAACTCCGGCTGCTCCTGCCATTCGCCGTAGCTGTTGGGCTCGTACCCCGGAGTGGCGCCCTGGTTACCGTCCACGCGCATCTGCCCGTCGCGGTGGTAGCTGTTCACCGGGCAGCGCGGCGCGTTGACGGGGATAAGGTGGTGGTTCACGCCCAGCCGGTAACGCTGCGCGTCGCCATAGGAAAAGAGGCGGCCCTGCAGCATCTTGTCCGGTGAGAAGCCGATCCCCGGTACGACATTGGCCGGGTTGAACGCGGCCTGTTCGACATCTGCGAAGTAGTTCTCCGGGTTCTTGTTAAGCTCCATGATACCTACTTCAATGAGCGGGTAATCCTTGTGATACCACACCTTCGTGAGGTCGAAGGGGTTGTACGGCATCTTCGCCGCCTGTTCCTCCGTCATGATCTGCACGAACAGCTTCCATTTCGGGAAATCACCCTTTTCGATGGCGTCAAAAAGGTCCCGCTGATGGCTCTCCCGGTCCTTCGCGATGATGGCCTCGGCCTGCGCGTCCGTCAGGTTCTTGATGCCCTGCTGGCAGACGAAATGGAATTTCACCCAGGAGCGCCTGTTTTTGGCATTGATGAAACTGAACGCGTGGCTGCCGAACCCGTGCATGTGGCGGTACGACGCCGGGATTCCCCGATCGCTCATCGTAATCGTGACCTGGTGTAGCGCCTCGGGGAGCGACGTCCAGAAATCCCAGTTGTTCTTCGCGCTGCGCAGGTTCGTTTTCGGGTCCCGTTTCACCGCGTGGTTGAGGTCCGGAAACTTGAGCGGGTCCCGCAGGAAGAACACCGGCGTGTTGTTCCCCACGAGATCCCAGTTGCCTTCCTCGGTATAGAACTTGACAGCGAAACCACGGATGTCGCGCTCGGCATCGGCCGCGCCACGTTCACCGGCCACGGTGGAGAAGCGCACGAAACAGTCGGTTTTCTTGCCGATTTTGGAAAAAATCTTCGCTTTCGTGTACTTCGTGATATCGTGCGTGACGGTGAAGGTGCCAAAAGCGCCTGAGCCTTTGGCGTGCATGCGGCGCTCCGGGATCACTTCCCGGTCGAAATGCGCGAGCTTCTCCAGGAACCAGACATCCTGCAACAAACCGGGGCCTCTGGGGCCCGCCGTCATCAGGTTCTGGTTGTTGGCGACAGGCGCTCCCGCCACCGTCGTGAGTTTCTTCTTCTTCGGCATGGCTCTCCCTCCTTGAGTTTCGAGATGCACTGCCAATGCATCACGCCGTGCGAGGCGCCAGACCTTGTCCAACGGCGCCGCGAGTGAATTACCCGGGTTTCCATCCGGCGCTTCCCGTGCAGTCTGCACAGACGCCCCGGACGTCAACCTCCACCATGTCCGCCTTTCCGAACCTTATCCTCCGCGACCGGAACAGTCAACCGATCGTATTCGCCGCGGGTTCTTCTCCTTATTGAGTTTTTCCCCAGACTAGAATCTGTACGAAATGAACCTGCCCGACAAGAAGAGCCTTGACCTCGCTGGTCTGGAGGCATTTACTTACGTCGAACTGCGCGGCACGTTCCGATGACAACGTGCCGGCGTTCCGCGAGGCTCGACCGCAACGATCCCTGTGCAGATGGCGGCGCAAAGATGGCGTAACCCGCCGTGAGACCGTAACCGGGCAATGCGATGGGAGGCTCCCATGATGACGTCACGCGAACGTTTCCACCAGACCTTCGAGTTCGGCAAACCCGACCGCGTCTTCATGTGGCGGCAGTGGACCTTCAGCGAGACGAATCAGCGCTGGTTGCGCGAGGGGATGCCGTGGGATGTGCATTTCAGCTCGTACTTCGGGTTCGATCGAATCGAGGGAATTCCGATCAACACCGGGCCGTTCCCGCCCGTCGACTCAAAAGTCGTCGAAAGCGGACCGGGCTGGAACATCAGCGAGGACGAATTCGGCGGGCGCGTCAAGCACTGGACAGACCGGGGAATCGGGATGCCGCAGTGGCTGCGCTATCCCGTGCGTGACCGCGAAACCTGGGAAAAGATGAAAGCGCGCCTCAACCCCGACGCGCCGAACCGCTACCCCGAGTACTGGGAAGACCTCAAGCGGACTTACCGTGTGCGCGACTACCCCCTCAGCATAATGGCCGGGTCGTTCTATGGATGGATCCGCAACTGGGTGGGCATGGAAAACCTGGCGCTCTGGTACTACGACTGCCCCGAACTCGTTCACGAGATGACCGACTACATCGCTGACTTCATGCTCAAATTGCTCGACCGTGCCCTCACCGAAATCCCGGATATCGACCTGGCGATGATCTGGGAGGACATGGCCATGAAGACCGGGCCGCTCATCTCGCCAAAACTCTTCCGCGAGTTCATGATGGCGCCGCTCACGCGGGTCACGAAGGTCCTCAACCAGGCCGGCATCAGTATCATCTCTGTGGATTGCGACGGAAACATAGACGCGCTGCTGCCCCTTTGGCTCGAAGCGAACGTGAACCTGCACTACCCCCTCGAAGTGGCGGCAAACTGCGACGGGCTGGCGTATCGGGAGAAGTACGGCAGACGCGTGCTTCTCATGGGCAACATTGACAAACGCGCGCTGCGCGACGGATGCACGAAGAAGGACGTGGAACGGGAAGTCATGGCGAAAGTGCCCCGCCTTTTCGCTTCGGGCGGGTACTCGCCATTCGTCGACCACGCCGTTCCACCGGACGTGCCGTTCGAAAACTTCAAGTACTACATAGACCTCGTGAACGAGATTTGCCGGTCATAAAGGGTCGCGCACGCTCGAAAAGCGCGACATCTGCAGAAACTGGACGCGCACGGTCAGGTTCCGCGTCACGGGGGATGCACTTCCCGTTCAAGGCATCAACGTGCTGTCCGCACGGCTCCTCGAACCGGACCCGCTGATCTCCGGCCCGCGTAGCATACAGATCGGCACCGCGGAGGTTGAGGTGCGTTACGTTGCGCCGGAACCCAGTGACCGCCAAACGGTTCCATCGCGCGCGCAACGAAAGGGAAAACCGGAATGAACATCGTGGTGTTCGGCGCAGCCGGCTGGCTCGGCAGGGCGATCCTCAAACAGGCTGCCGGAAGGGCATCCATCCGCGCATTTGATCGGGGGCCGGAGGCCTGGAGCGAGTGGCGGGATATAGACAGCGACTGGACGGAAGGCGAAATCATCCACGGTGACATTGCCGACTACCCGACCGTCTCCCGTGCGGTCTCAGGGATGGACGCCGTCATCCACACGGCGGTGTTCTTCCCGAAAGCGAACGAGCCAAACGACCCCCGCCCGTTCCTGATCAACCTCAAAGGGATGTGGAATGTGCTCGAAGCCGCAAGACTGGCCGGCATCCGCCGCGTCGTTCACGTCGGTTCCTGTGGCACCATCCACCCGCAGGGGCTGTTCTACGACGCCAGCGTGCGCCGCGCGGAAGGCGACCTCTACGGCGTCTGCAAGCGGTTGCAGGAGGAGATGTGCCGGCAGTATTTCGAGGCGCACGGCATGAGCACCGTGGTGCTGCGGCCGGACTACATCGTGGATAGCCGCCTCGGCATCGGACGTTTTCGCGAACGGCTTGGACCGGATGGTGCCCCGTGGAGGCTGGGGTGGGTCTGCCGGTATGACCTCGCCGAAGCGTGCCTTCTGGCCGCCGAAAGCGCGACCATCCAGCACGAAATACTGCACATTGTCGGCACCCCGGGCGCGGAGAAATACTGCAACGTCGAACGGGCGCGGCAGGTGCTGGGTCTGGAATTCAAGGGCGATCTCGAGCGTTTCCGCACTCCGGCGAAGGCCCCCTGACCCGGACGCTGGTGTTCTGCGGTAGGGCGGTCTGTCCTCAGACCGCCGCGGTTGTTCCGCGGGATGCCGCACGAGGGGCCTCGTCGTGAGACAAAAGGCGCCCTTGTGCACATCCGTTGGAAGGAAAACCCCTCCCATGCTCACACTGAATAACCAATCCTTCTCCTGGGTGCGCGGGTTCAACTATCAACCGAGTTACGCGCCGACGGGGTTGGAAATCTGGCTCAACTTTGACGAGCGCCTGATCGCCGCCGAACTTGCCCGCGGAAAACAGCACTTCCCCGGCACGAACGCCCTCCGCCTCTGGCTCTCCTTCGATGCCTGGCTGCGCGACCCGGCGCGTTTCGTGCGGAACTTCGGGACGACGCTCGACATCCTCGGCAACCTGGGTATGCGCGCCATGCCGTGCCTGTTCAACAACTGGCATAGCCTCCCCGATTTCGGCGGCGTGAGCGCGGAGATGGTCGGATACTGGAACTCCCCGCGCCGCGAGGGCAACTACTTCCAGCGTTACGTCAGCGATGTCGTCACCCCATTCCTCCATGACGATCGCATTTTCGCGTGGGACCTCTGCAACGAACCGTTCAACAGCGGAAGAGAGGACGCGTTCGCCCCGTGGCTGACGGACCTCCGCCGGTTCGTGAAGGACGCCGGTGCGTCTGCACCCGTTACGGTCGGGGTTCCGCCCCAACTACGCCAGCTGGAACTGGTGGAGCCGATGTGCGATGTTCTGACTCCCCACCTGTACGGGGCAAGTGCAGCAGATGACGCATTCGTGGAGTTCGCGAACCGTGTCGGAAAGCCGATGTTCGCGGGGGAGACGGGTTGGGGCAGCCTCGATGACGACGTACGTCTAGAGACGCTTCATCAAGAGCTTTCGAGCCTTGTGGAGCGCAAAACAGGCTTCATGATTCACGTTCTCCACCACAGCCTCGTCGCCGATTGCCACCGTGCGGAATTCGGCCCCGTGAGCGAGGTGGGGTTCATGGGCTGTATCGAAGCCGACGGCACACTCCGCGCCGGCTACGAATCCATACGCAAGTACTTCACGCAATGAAGGAGCTTCGACCATGCCAGACCTCCTCCACACCGACGTGTTCGTATCCGGCCATGACGGCTTCGCGTTTTATCGCATTCCCGCCGTCGAGGTTACGGCGGATGGCTCGATTCTCGCCTTCGTCGAGGCGCGGAAGCACAACCTCGGTGACCCCGGGCAGGACAAAAACAGCATTGCTCTTACCATGAAACGGAGCACGGACGGAGGCCGCACGTGGTCGCCGATGATCATCATCGAGGAACCCGGCGAGGGATGGTCCGCGGCGAACCCGGCAACCGTGTTCGACCGCGACACCGGCCGCGTCTGGCTTCATTACCTGCGCAGCAAGCCCGGGAGAGGCTCTGAACATGCGCGCCCGGGCACCGACGACCTGCAGAACCTCGTCCGCACCAGCGACGACAACGGGGTGAGCTGGTCAGATCCGATCGACATCACCGCCATCTGCCGCGACATGGCCGATCCGAGGTGGCGTTGCACGGTTGTCGGGCCGGGCGGCGGCATTCAGGATAGCAAAGGCCGGCTCATGGTGGCCTGCTGGATGACCGAACCGATGCGCGTGTTTGCGGTGTTCAGCGACAATCATGGCCGCACCTGGCAGCGTGGGAGCTTCGTTCCCGGCGGAATACTGGGAAATGAAGACCAGCTGGTCGAACTCGCCGACGGCCGCATCCTCATGGATTTCCGGCAGGCGGAGGGTGACCACCGCTGGTTCGCCGAAAGCACCGACGGCGGCCGGACGTGGTCTGCCCCACGCGTCGGGGAGCCTGTTTCCCCCGTGGCCTGCGCGATCGAACGCTTCACCCTCAAGTCCGCCGGAGATGACAAAAACCGCATTATCTGGTCAGGACCGAAAGGGCCGGGCCGCGAGAACCTCGTCGTCCGGATCAGCGAGGATGAAGCGAAGAGTTTCCCCACAGAAATTCTCGTGGCACGGGGCAAAGCGGCATATGTGGACGCGGCGCGGCTGAAGGATGGCAGCATCGGCCTTTTGTGGGAACGCGAGGATTACCGGTTCATCACGTTCACCCGGCTCGATCAGGCGTTTCTGACGATGTCCGCCTGAGAGCCGCAAGGGGGTAAAATTGGTGACCGAGTCAGGACTTCTGGCACAGTTGCGCCGCGCGGAAGAACGAATTCGTGGCAAGGAAACGGGCGTGCCCGGCAACGTGATGGAGTATGCCGCCTTCGCGCAGAAGAAGACGTGGACACAGAAGTGGGACCCGGATGCCCGTAGGGCCGGCGAACCACACGAGGTCACCGGCACCGTCTGGTCGGACGCCATCGAACGCTGTCTTGCAGACCACGGGGGCGCGTTCATACCGCAGATGGACGAACCGGTGTATCTCGATCGGCCGATTGTACTGAAAACCGGTGACCGGCTCACTGTGCATCCGGAGACCGAAATCCGCCTCATCGTCGGCGCGGTGGGAACCTGCATCGTGCGCAACGCCGGCATCGTCTTCTCTCAGGACCGACCCGTGCGGATGTGCGAAGGTGCGGACACGGACATCCTCATAGAGGGAGGCATCTGGAGCGACCAGAACAACGAAGGTCGCGGCCGTGGAGGCGCGTACGACGAGGCCGATTCCATGCAGGGAGCGCACGGTGCGTTCCTGTTCCACAACGTTGCGGGAATTACCGTTCGCAACGCGCATTTCCGCGATTGCTCGGCCTTCGCCATTCAGCTCGGCAACGCGCGCGACTTCCTGCTCGAAGGCATCACCTTCGACGAAACGGCGGACGGCATCCACATTGAAGGGCCTGCCGAACTCGGCATCATCCGCCGCGTCTCCGGCAAAACCAACGACGACGTGGTCGCACTGAACGCGTGGGACTGGGACAACAGCAGCCTCACCTTCGGGCCGATCACCGACATGCTCGTGGAAGACGTCGAAAGTGCGCCCGGGTACACCTGGTCGGAAGTGCGCCTGCTCGCCGGGACGAAGGTCTTCCCCGGCGGCGGCAGGGTTGACTGCGACATCCGACGGTGCGTGTTCCGCGACATCCGCGGCATGCATACGTTCAAGATGTACGACCAGCCCAACATGTTCCGTCCCGAAGCGGATTTTGCCGATCCGATCGGGAGAATGGCCGATCTGTTCTTCTCTGATATCGTTGTGGACGGAATCAGCCGCCAGACCTACTACGACCCGTCATCCGACGGCGTGTTCGATATCTGCGCCGACGTGGACGGCATGACGGTCCGCAATGTCCGGTTCAACTACACACCCGGCCAGAACGACATGGCGCCGTACCTCGTTTCGGTTGGCCCCAAGGCGCTCACGTGGCCGCGCAACCGGGAGCGCGACGAGGGATGGTTTGAAGTCTTCAACCCGAACGCCAACCCGGTGGTGAAGGGCTTGCAAGTTCAGGATGTGTTCGTACCGGACCCGCACGAGGCGGGACGGTACACTCCCTGCCGGGACATTTCCGCGCTCCTCCACGAGCGCACAGTGTACCCGAACCCTGACTTCCCCCGCACCATGCCCCGCGGAGGCACCGGCAGAGGCACCATCGCGGAACCTGTCACCGTTTGACCGAAAAGGAACACGTGCATGCACACATCCGATTGGGCACGCGTAATCGAGAGCGACGACCGCATCGTCATCGAGACGGACCGGCTGGAAGCCGCCATCCCGAAGAAGAACCCGAAGCGCTGGATGACCGGCATCGAGAAGGAGTCGTTTCGCGACAAGGCCACCGGTTTCCACGAGGTCGGCGACGGGCTGATGGTCATAGACTGGCTCATGGAAGCCGGCAGCGACGAAGAGTACGCGGACAGGCTTTCCGCCCCGGACGGCGAGGGAGTCGGCCGCTACACGTGGTACGAGAACGAAACCGACCCCGAACGCCGCGAATACGCCCTCATGGCACACGGCAGCAGCTACCGCAAACGCATGATCGAAGGCCCCCAGCTCTGCCACCGGATGAAACCCGTGCAACCGGAGGTCATCCATGGTGCAGACTTCCTCGCGGTGAAGACGACCTACCGCTACGAATACGCGGCGCCGGGGCGGAATGCAGGTTCCCGTTGGACGCAGAGCATTGTCTTCCCGAAAGGCGAGCGCTTCTTTGTGCTCATGGACAGGATAGACAGCGTGAACGACTCGCCCGAAATGTTCCTCCGCAACGACACACCCGGCTGCGTGCGCCACGTGCGGGGCGACACGTTCAGCGAGATGTACCTCAGTTACCTCAGCGGCCCGAACGGCGTGCGCATTCCCTCAAGCGAATTCTTCCACCCGTTCCCGCCCGATCGCAAATTTGGCTACCGGCGCGACCTCAACCGCGTGCCCGAGCGGTTCATCCGGGCCTACCACCTGCGCGACCCGAAAACCGGCGCCGCAGGCCCTTGGCTTGCGGGGCTGACGCTGGAGCCATCAATGGTGTACGAGGCGTGGTGCAGCCAGCGCCCCGGCGACATCATCGTCATGATCGAGGAAATTCACGGCCGGCCGGTAAAGGCGGGCGAGTCATTCAGCGCGGCGCACATCGTCGGCTTCTTCGACTCGATCGACGAGATGAACACGGTGTATGATCGGCACAAAGGCCACGCCGCGCTTGAGGTGAGCGAGAAGGGGTGGAGGCTGGAGCGTGCTGGGAAGCGGGCATATCACGGCACTACCAACTGAAGTCCGCAGGGTTCCCCGTTGAGAGCAAATCGAGCGTTATCGGTGAATCGCATCGTGTTTGCCGAAAACAACGTGCAGCGAGAGCGGGCATGGCCCCGTCACGCAGAGGACATCATTACCAAAACGTACAGCTGCACGACGGTCGCGAAAACGCGCCGAGCGAACGCGATCTGCCAGAAAGCCACTGAACATCCGAAGCTCAGTAGTGGTGCAAATTAACGCGGAGCGACGATGAGGCAACACTTGAATTGCGCTATTGTGGGAGGCAGGATTCATGGCGTTGAAATGCGGAATCAAAACCCGTTTGGTTGCTCGAACCAAAGAATCTGTCAGACGTGCGGATCAGCTATACTTTAGGATCGCGCTCAACGGAGGCGTAGATAACGGATCAGGTTTCTCTCCGTTGATGAATCCGGACAGGAGAGACGTCGCGGCTTTCATATTCTTCGAAATCTCCGCTCAATACGAAAACTTCTGCTGCGAGGCTCTGGAAATCGAGGTCCGGAAAAGGTTCGGCGTGGAGCCAAAGCACGCTGTCAATATCATGGGTTCTTCAGACAAAGGGCTTACCGGAACCATGGGGTGGGGCGCTCCGGATGTCGTGCAATCCCGAGCTCAGAATCTTCTCGGCAAATCCGGGTTCTTCGGCCGATTCGAGGATATCCTTGGCAAACCCACGTACGATACCCTTGCCCATGCACACAAGGTCAGAAACCGTATTGCCCACGGTGGGACAAAGGCTATCACCGACTACAACAGAATCCTAGCGCAGCTTGGCGTCCCCGTGAGGTCGCGGCGAGGCCTCAGCGCTGGTCGTCTCCTGATGGAATACCCGGGCAACGTTGCGCAAGGAGACCGCTGGTTCAGTCGGTTCATTACCGCATATCAAAAGGTGATTGAGGAGTACGACAGGGTCGTCGTGATCCGGTGATCGATTCTGGAGTTCGTGGTTATTGGTGCCACACGTGGTGCCGCCCACATCGTCGGCTTCTTCGACTCGATCGACGAGATGAACGCCCTGTACGACCTCCACAAAGGCCACATTGCGCTCGAAGTGGACGAGAACGGGTGGAGGCCGGGGAGGGCGAGTTGAGCCCCGGGTGCAGTCCGCGACCATCGGCAGAGAGGACAAATTGATGACATATCCGCAAAAGGACGTTGACCGCATTCGCGCGCTCGCGGAACGCGTCGCCGCGATCGCACGCGAACCCGGAATGAAAGCCATCAAAAAACGCTGGGCGGACGTCAACGCCCTCCGCAAGCCGGATCGCGCACCTGTGTGGTGCAGACCCGTAGGATGCTGGAGCGAGATCATCACGGACTCCATGCTCGAGTGCACAGAACCGTCGCTGCGGAGACTCGAGTACCAGTTTCTGCAGGCCATCCACAAGCGGGATATAGACGACGATTCCCCGGTTGACGACTACTTCAGCGTGAGCGCCGTCTTCAAATGCAATCCGGCGAACACGTGGGGTGTCGAGGTCCGCCGTCACATGCCGGACGTGGCGGGCGGCTCATGGCGG
>Ga0208939_1003514_pt1 | contig 10381 bp, 15 predicted proteins | sample AD_STIC12_MetaG_FD_184437 | JGI IMG/M metagenome (GOLD analysis project Ga0208939, IMG submission 184437) | Active sludge microbial communities of municipal wastewater-treating anaerobic digesters from USA - AD_STIC12_MetaG (SPAdes) (version 2) | ecosystem: Engineered > Bioreactor > Anaerobic >...
CATTGTGGAAGTAATCTTACAAAAGGTTGTTGCTCTTTGGGTATACTTGTTTCTGCATATATGCTCGTGCATAATAGGCTTGGACCTAATCCTAATGATGGTGCGGATGGCGGTGTTTGCACTTCTTGTAACGTAGTCTGGGTTATTTATATGCGTAATTTTACTGATGAGAGTGGTGATGGGGGATCCATCTTTCCTGGGCATATTATTTTTCTCACCGGTTTTTCAAATTGTGTTCATCGATACCCTGCTCTTAAAGAGGAATTGATTGTCCATAGTAAGGGGGGAGAATATTCGTGTCTTGGATAACCGTGTCGGTAGGGTGATAATTATTTTGCACACATGATTAAGTAGGATGGCATTAGACATCCTATTTTTTATATAAAAACCACAGATTGATGTTCTGTGGAGAAATACTCATAACTCTTGGATTTTTAAAATCTGGCACGATATTTGCGCAGTTCTTGAATCATATCAATTGGTGCACCACCAACGTCTAGGATTCTTACAATCATCTCAAATTCCTCATTTGAGAAATTACGAAAATCTACAAATCCTTCCGGTGGTTCTGCGTTCGCCCCGCCTTCTTTTGCTTGAATAACCTCAAATGTTTTTGGGTTGAATAATACAGATTCTCGTGAAGAATCGAGATTCATTCCTCTGGTAATTTCCAAATCTGGCACAATAACAAATATTGGGTTTAGACCAGGAAGTGTCATCTTCATACTCCTTTTGTGCTGTATAGATAGTAATTTTTTATTTTTTCCTTGTCAAATAAAATAAAAAATCCGCAAATATTTTGCGGTTAAGCACGATCAATCATCTCAAGATTGATCGTGTCAATTTCTTCATAACTAGGATAAACAATGATTTCTGGAGAGTGATCATACCATATCCAAGAAAACCAAATAGTTATGCCTGGTCGTCTCGTATTGATGGGAGATCCCTTTTCTTCAAAAATACCATAATGACTCATAAGGCGCATCTCTGTGTTCATGGCTTGGAAAATCAGGTCCAAGTGGGTGTTATAGGCATAAGAAACCATTCTACTTAGCTCATCTTGGAGTTTTTTCGTATCAATATTTTGCCATCCATCCTCAAGAGATAATACTACTCTTTTGGTTAGATTATTTGTTTTATGGAGAAGAAAAATAATGATTTTCTTTGTTGTGTCACTAATATCTCTGGAACGCACCACCGCCTTTTCAACGGCTTTTATCTGGGAAGAAAAAATAGTTGGAGGGGTGTAATTCACACGTTCATCTGCGAAGAGAGCCATGTTTTTTCCTCGTTGTGAGATCTGGGATTAAGATAACCCTTATTGGATTATCTGTCAATTTATATTTAATCTAATAAACTAAATAATTTAAAACAAAAAATCGCTGAGTGAATCAGCGACAGAACAATGATTTATACACAAAGGATTATGACTTTTTACGACCACCACTCTTTTTTGATAGCCGAATTTTCTTGCTAACTTCAGCAACGGTTTTATCAAGAGGAAAATCACCATTTCCCTTGCCCTCAAGAATTACAACTACAACCAAATCGTCAGAAAGGGGATCGTTAAGAATAAATTTTTCACCTCCGGGATTCCAATTACTGCTTGAATATCGCGCATGGCAACTACGGCATTCAAAGAAATCTTCTCCATTAATATCAACTTCTCCTTTTCCGCATTTTGGGCATTCAATATGACGAATCCTGGCTTGCAATTGGTCAAGTTGAAATTGAAGACAACCATCCTCGTGGCCATCAATTTGTTGGCACACAGAACAACGTAGACCAAGATACAACCGAGGTTTGCATCGAAGGCTCAATCCTGACATTGCGCGACCTCCTCTTTTGAATCTGCTGGTTGGAAAATACCACACTTTATGTTATTTGTAAATACATATTATCAGATTTTTTGCCATTAGGAAATTATGCATAAACAGCAATCATCCCGATAATTCCTACAATAATCAGATATACGGCGCAGGGGATAAACACTCCTTTTAAAATTTCTCGTTCTCTATTTTTTACACCAACCACAGCTTCTCCAGCCAGCATATCGGCTAGGGCTATCATATTGCCGGCTGATGCTCCGACTACACCCAAAGACAATATGATGGCGGTACTAAAACCGGAAGCTAAAGAAGCGGTATTAAAAAAGTTTCCAAACATAATATTTGAAACCGTGGCGCTGCCGGTTATAAAACTGCCAAAAGCTCCAATAAACGGAGCAAAAAACGGAAGCCAACTCGTTTCAAATACTTTGGCGATAAAAGTTATGGCTGCAGGTAAACCGGAATAATTTTGGCCGGAATTTATCATTATCTGAACAAAAGATGACATTAAAACAATAACTAAAAAGGGAGTAAGAGTTCCTTTAAAAGCATTTGTCGTTGATAATGCAAAGATTCTTTTTCTGCTTTTCCAAATAAAAATAGTTATAAACCCGGCAATAATGAAAGCAAAACCCGGATTAAATAAGTTAAAAACATGATTGGTTATAAAAGAAATATTTATATTCAAACCACCCAAAAATAATTTTCCGAGAATTAACAATAAAATCAATAATCCATAAGGCAAAAAAGCTTTATAGGCGGGCATTGTTTTTTCAATTTTTTCTTCACCTCTTAAAGATAAGATATTTTTGGGGGTAAAGATATTTAATTTTATTGAGATCATAACCAAAAGCAATCCAATTACCGAACCTATAATTGAAGGAAATTCGGGGCCCAAGAAAGCGGCTGCAAAAACAGATGGAACTACAAAAGCAATTCCGGACCAAATGGCAAATCTCAATCCGTCTAAAAATTCTTTTTTCCAGTCGTTTCTTTCCATTGTAACCAAAAGAAGCATAAAAATCGGAACAATAAATCCTGCGCAATTTATAAGAGAAGAAATATAGGGGATAGAAGAAATATCCAATCCGGCAAAACCCACACGAATCGGAGTTCCCGCAGCCCCAAAAACCACCGAAGCGCTATTTCCCAAAAGAGCTATAATTAATGATTTTATAACTGGAAGCCCAAGTCCTATAAGAAGCGGAGCAACGATTGCAACTGGTGTTCCAAATCCGGCAGTTCCCTCAATAAAATTTTCAAGGAACCAAGCAAGTATTATCACTTGCACCCGATAATCTCTTGAAAAATGTTCCAAATAATACGAGATGTTTTTTATTATGTTTAAATCTTTTAGTATTTCTAAAAAGAAAATAGCCCCAAAAATAATAATAAAGATATCAAAAGCCACAAAGAAGCCTTTAATATAAGATTGTAAAAGAAATGCGGGTAATATCTGCCAATAAAAAACAGCTAAAAGTGTAAATAAAATAACGGTAATTGTAGTTGCCTTAAGAAGAGAAGTTTTTACTAAAAGCAAAAACACAAGAAATACTAAAAAGGGGATTGTTGACAATATGACTGGCAAATTAAACATTATTTCATTCTATCAAAAAACTGTTTAATTGACGATCTTTTATTTCAATTCAGTAAACAGAGTGAGCTTTTTTGAAATAAAAAAATCCGCAAGGTGAACCATGCGGTGAAACTAAAGACGATTGAGTCATTTTGAAATCAATACAATGTTTGGGCGAGATGTATTCTCGGTAATCGGATTTCCTTCAGCGTCTATTTCCAATACAATTTTTGAAATTCTTGCGCTAAAATATCTTCGTTCAAACTTATTTTTTGATTCAATGTGTCTTTTTATGTATTCAAGAAGTTTTGCAACCGAATCAGCTGAAATAACTCTGGGTTCTGTATATCCACTGATAATTCTATATTCAACCAGAAACTTGATCATTGAGGGTCTCCTTTTGGTATTATCCCGATGCTTTTAAAATTATAACTTCTGTCTTTAGGAAGTCAATTTTGTTTTAAATAAAAAAATCTCGCCGCGGGGCGGCGAGGCGAGTGCTATCTTCGGTGGATTACACAGATTTATCCAGTTGGTTGGTTTACTTATTTTTCACAATAATATCAAAAACCTCCGGATATGTGAAAATGAGACGGTTAATAGCTTCAACTGGTGTTTTTCCGCAGTCCCAAATTTTTGGGTCATCCTCAAGAAATGCATGGTAGTAATTACCATTCTTGACTACAACGATTGTTTTCATGATCCAACCTTTCTTGAACGGTCAGAATTCTGTAAAGATGGTAGTATATTCACACAAACAAATCAATATAACGTGGCAGTTTCAAATTTTATAAAGGCATAAAAAAACTACAGAGTGAATCTGTAGCAATATAGATGGAAAATATTAGGGCATAATCATTCCAACTTTGACGCTATCTGAAAAGTTCAGGAAAACCATTTCGCTAATATCATCAAAACTGTGAGAAAGGGATTCCACCCAAGGTGATTTAGGAAAGACAAGTTGTCGCGGGCTTGTATCATGCACCAATGCATCACAACCAAGCAATTTCTCAAGTTTTCTCACCTCATCATCCGTCCAATCATGATTGCTCGTGACCGTAAGAAATCCCATGCGACCGCTATTGTGATGTATGTCCCAACATTCTTTACAAAGAACAAGCCAACAGAAAGGGCATTTCATGGCATGTCCATTGTGACAGTTATCACATTCTGTTCTGTTACGGTTGTCACGTTTCATTTTCCACCCCCTAAGCTTTATTTAGAATACAATATAAATATATTTAAGTCAATAAGTGTTTTAGCAACAGAAAGTTCCCAATTTTTAATTTTTATATCCAAACCTTTTTAAATCTTTTTTGGCTCTATTCATAAACTTGCCAAATTGACGGTCTTTTTCTTTTTTCTCAATATCATTCATCTCATAATATTCAGCCTCTTTTTTTAAACTAATATAATTGGAATATTTTTCTTCATCCAGTTTTCCTGATTTTACATATTTAATAACTTCACAACCCGGTTCATGAGTATGTGTGCAGTCAGTATATTTGCATTTTTGAGCCAAATCGGTGATTTCGTCAAAAAATACATCAATCCCTTTGCTTGTGTCAGTCATACCGACCTCGCGCATACCCGGATTATCAATTACTATTCCGCCGTTTTTCAAAAAATACATCTGTCTGCCGGTGGTAACATGTTTTCCTCTTCCGGAATAAGAACTGACATCGCCAGTTTTTATTATATTTTCACCGATTAATTTATTGATTAAGGAGGATTTTCCCACCCCGGATGAACCAAGAAAACAATACGTTTTACCTTCAGTTATGTATTTTCTCAATTTATCAAGGCCGTCGTTGTTAAGTGTGCTGGTTAAAATTATATCAATATTAGGAAATCTATTTCTTAGTTGGTTTATTTTTTCATCCAGTTCTTCTTTTGAATGAAGATCAATTTTGTTTAATATAATAGCGGGGTTTACTCCACCATCTTCTGCAATAGCAAAATATCTTTCAAAACGATTTAGATTGTAATCTCGGTCAACTGACTCAACAACAAAAGCAACGTCAATATTTGTCGCAATAATTTGAGTTTCATTTTTTTCACCAGCTTTATTCTTATCCCCATACCTTCTTTTTATAATTGTCAGTCTGGGTAAAACGCTATGAATAACAGCGCGTTCCTTATCAATTTCAGAGATGATAACCCAATCTCCGACTGCGGGGTAGTCTTCTCTGGTAGAAGCTTTGAAAATTTGTTTACCTGTTATTTTTGCAAGAAACTCTCCGTCCGTGTTTTTTACCTTATAAGCTCCTTTAAATTCAGAAGTAACTCGGGCAATAGAAAATCCGTCTAATTTCAATTTATTACAATTAGATTCAAAAAATGTGTTATAGCCCAAATCTTCAAGCTTCATTGTTTTAACTTAATTTTTATTCAGATTTTTTCTTCCGGTTTTTTATTATACCAACAACACCGCCAATAATCACAAGGATTCCAAGTAGCTGTCCTCCCGGGCTATCATCATATCCGCCATACACAAACAGAAATATTCCAAACAATATTACCAAAATGAAAAACGCTAGTTTGATTTTTTTATTCATATAAAATTGTTATTAGTAATTATTATCTGGTTTCAACAAAAGTTCGGCCATCCGGTGTCGCACATTGGAGAGGGTTAGACTTCATAATAGAAAATCCGGCATTAACACAGGAATTATAATCAGTAATTTGTTTTAATAATTCGTTACATTTTTCATGGCTAACTGCATCACTCATCACTATACATTTATTAATCTGGGCTGATAGACTTTCATTTTGAGAAACATCCCATTTAATTGTTTGAATAATCCTATCAACAATAGAGTCAATATCAAAAGATTCTCTCTCATTTGTACAAGTTTTATTTTGTTCTTCGTCATAATTATTACAATTAGGATAACGCAAAGTAAAACTAACAGTAAAAAGTTCATTGTTTTTAACAGTAGTATACGTATATGAAGAATAAACACTACCAGCCGCACCTTCATTTTTTATATTTACGCAATAAGTTCTATTATCAACCAATTTCTCCGAAGTGATATCCGACATACTGCTTATTTCCTGCGGTGTAATCTGACAGGAATATACTCCCATTTCTATTTTAATAACTGGTGGCCATTCTGCCTCACTGATATATTTTGCCAGTAATTCTTTGGGGTATTTAAATGTAATACCCTCGTTATTAGTGGCGGTTTTCCATAAGTCGTTGTTTGTTTCTGTTGTATTTTCAGATATGGTCCAAATCATATAAAAACGACTGTATTGACGTCTGGTTAAAACGACAGTTTTGTCTGATGATTTATAAAAATATCCCGATCCCATCTGATCCGTAAATTCATAACCTCTGTCTTTCATATAAGATTGAATTGTTTCAAAACCGTTTTGGCTCTTTGTTAAATACTTATTATCTGAGCCGGGTAAATTGACCATATCTGACCCGCCAAATGTTAGTTGTAAAATAGCTTTGATCTCCGGCCAAGGATTGTCTTCTTGAAAAATGACTGGGGAGTATAAAAATAAAAAAGCACCTATGAGTAAAATAATCATCGAGACAAACAACAACATCTTTTTTCTTTTTGATGAATTTTCCAAAATCATAGAGTTAAATTAAAACCAAACCAATAAAAACTAACGACATCATAGATAATGCGACATTTTCCCACAATGAATAATCTAATTTAGCAAACGGTAACGAATTGTCATAGCCAAAATAAAATGGTAGAGCGATAATTAAGATGTATAATGTCAATAGCATAGTTGTCTATTTGATGATTTTCATAGATATTCCCATTTGCTATTGAGTATATTTTTCATAAAATTGAGGCACCTGACATTGCACAAAACCGACGCAATCATTCGGTTTTTTAATTTCTGTTGCGTTAATGCATTTAATCATTGCTTTAGGCCAAGTCGGGCATTCTTCCATGCAAGCATCATAAGCATCAGCTAAATCAGTAGCAGTCATGTCCTCGGTATATGCGGCGCAGTCTTTGTGTCTCTGACAAGCATCGCTACATTTATCAGAAATCACTTTTTGGATTTGTTCCGCTTCTTGGCATAAATCTCTTAAGGCTTGTAAGACATCTTTTATATTTTGCGCGTTTTCGTCCATTTGAGAGATGGGTTCGTTAGGATCAATGATGTTTATTTCATTAATTTCTGGCAATGGTGGTACATCAGAGCTCAGCTCGGGCACTTCTGATCCTGGCCTGCCCGGATTTATTTCTGGATTGATGTCTGGCAATGGTGGTACATCAGAGCTCAGCTCGGGCACTTCTGATCCTGGCCTGCCCAATAGATTGTCTTCATTTAATATTTCCGGCTCCACCTCTGGCAATTTAGGTACATTGTCTAACCATTGTTTTTTACGCTCTTCCAAATCTGTCAACTTTTTCTCCAAAGCGTCTATTTTTTTATTGGTTTCTTTTTTATTGCCGCAATTAACACCAGCCGAGTCTTGTAATTGGTCTGCTTCAGCCAATAGATCTTTATAATCGGCGACAATTTTTTCCGGCGTGTCCAATTCTGTTTGTTTAGAATTAACTAAAGTATTTTTTAAAAAATAGCCAGCCGCAACCAAAACAAAAACTGCCACCGCTCCAACGATTATTTTTGGGATAGTATTCATATAATTAAAATTAATGAATTTTTATAAATTAATAATAAAAATAATTTAGTTACTTTTGACTTGTCTTTTATATCCATCAATCAAATATAAGATGCCTGGAATAATGGGAGCGGCTAAATTAACACTAAGGTTTGCTTCAGTTAAAAGCCCGACAACAAAACCGATTGTAACTGAAATAATAATGAGCCATCCTCCGATCTTGGGATATTTCCAGCCCAAAGCCAAACCAATAAAAACCAATGGCATCATAGATAATGCGACATTTTCCCACAATGAATAATCCGATTTAGCAAACGGTAACGGATTGTCATAGCCAAAATAAAATGGCAAGGCAAAAATTAAAATACACAAGGCAAGTATTCGGGCAAACCATTTGATTATTTTCATATAAAAGTTTTTGTTTATTGTTATTAGTAGAATTATTTTTATTCAGAAGATACGATACAGCCTCTGTAGTTTTTCTCAATGTTATTTTCCAGCACAAGCGCGCCATCTCCCTTGCTCCAAAAAATAAAAGATTCATCCGTATTGGCATAACGCGAACCATCAGCAGAAATGGTCTGGGGCAGATCAAAACTTCGTCCATCACTTAAAACAATTTTCATACTTCCTGAAGGAATTGGTGGTTCACCCGGCTTTACCAATTTAGTCTTTCCTTTATAAAAAGATGCGTTTATTGTTTTGTTGTTATTACAAATATACATAACTTGAGCTATAAGATACTTGGTTGATAAAGGAGTAAATGTAGCAATCATTTGATTGAAGGTATTTAATCTTTGTTCATCTTCCGGATATTGATCAAAATTAGTTTTATACATTAAATACATACCAAACACTTTGCTGTCTATTTCAAAACTAAAATTTTTTGCTTGGGTCGGCTCCATTGAGGCTTTTGGTAATATGCTAATTACAACATCCTGTTCATTTATTATCGCCGTTGTTTCAGAAGTAGAACCGGCTTCTATTCCTTTATTAAATTCTTTTATAAAATCCTTAAGCGACTGACCCGGTAAAAGAGTCCCCATATATTCAACCCCTCCATATCCGCTTTCGTTTGTAGCTCCCGGACCAAATAAAGCATTTTTGGAATTATATTTATTAGTCACCGCATTCCATTCTTTTGGATATTGGAATGAATACCCGCCATCCTCGTTTGTGTATGTTTTCCAATCGGATGAAGTTTGTTGGTTTGTTACAAACCAAAAAATTCCGCCTCCGACAATTACAATCAGGACAAATATGAGTAGGGTATACTTCCAGCTAATTTTTCCTTGAGTAGTAAACATATTGATCATCATACCAAAAAATCACCTAATCGGCGATTTTTGTTATGTAATATTTCTTATATTTGAATAAAAACATTGATTTATACCAATAAATGATTTAAAAACATAATAGTCCCCTAAAAAGTTGCCGGAGGTTAGAAATGAGTGAAAAAAGATTGCTTTGTCTTGGAATGTTTGAAGAACACTCTTTGTTTCCATGGTGGTGGCAGGGGAGTGATGGCTTATATCATCGGGAATGTCGTTTGTGCGGATGTTGTTTTTCGGAAACTGCCAAAGAATTGGTACCCAAAAGTCAAACAATTTTTGTTGATCAGTCAGAAGATTGTGCGCACAATTGGAGCGTCTGGAGTGTTAACTGCGTGCCAAATAGCCACGACACGTATATTCCGCCATGGCAGTATAAGAGAGAATGCTGTATTTGTGGCACAAAACAACTTGCCGAAGCTTTAGAAAAACAGTCTGAATAATCCCTATTTTAAATAGGGATTTTATTTAGATAAGAAATATTAAAATGAACAAGTTGGAAATTTGTTTGACTAAGCAGCTTAAAAATCATAGTATTTTATCAGCACTAGGAGAATCAGCGTGACAAAACAAGAGGCTCTTCGTCGCGGATTTACTCGTGAAAAAGTATTTAAAGTGACTCTTTTGAATTCAAATGGAGAAAAATTGAGAGAATGGGAAATTATCCAATATTATAAGAGACCCCTCAATTTATGTGTTGATGGCGAAGTCAATTATCTTGTGACAAATAAAAAAGGATTTTTTTCCGGATATACAAGGGATGGAATATGGGTTTCTGTAACATGCGAATGTTCAAGTATTCTTATTGTTGAAGCATTTCCAATCCAAGAAATTGAAAATCAAGCCGAATAAATTATTCGGTTTTTTATTATTGAATTTTCTAATATTTTTGATTTATTCCCGATAACGGCACTTCAAAATTATTTACCATCCAAATATTTACCCGCAACACTTAATGCAAATGAAGGTAATATAATACAAACTGTTATTAATAGAAGTTGGTGTAATATTTGGTTCAATAATGTGGAATCATTTCCATCTG
>Ga0208939_1003518_pt1 | contig 10370 bp, 10 predicted proteins | sample AD_STIC12_MetaG_FD_184437 | JGI IMG/M metagenome (GOLD analysis project Ga0208939, IMG submission 184437) | Active sludge microbial communities of municipal wastewater-treating anaerobic digesters from USA - AD_STIC12_MetaG (SPAdes) (version 2) | ecosystem: Engineered > Bioreactor > Anaerobic >...
CGTGAAAGCTGCTGGCCAGGGTGGATGCCACAACTGCCCCGGTGAACGTGCCCAGGCAGACCGCCGGCATCATCTGGACGTTGGCATGCCTGCGGGTGATGACCGTTGCGGCCGCAAAGGCAACGGCGATGAGCAGGGCCAGCCCGTCACCCACGGGTGACACCTGCCCGCCAATGGAGCCCGACACCATGATGCCGACGCCGACAATCACCGCCGCAATGGCCAGCCAGGTCGTGCTGGCCACTTGCTCACGAAACAGTACAAACGCCATGAGTGCGGCAAACAGGGGCACACCTGCCTGCATCAGCAAAATGTTGGCGACGGTTGTGTAAGACAGCGCCACGACAAACGAGGTGGACGCAGTGGCGACGCACAGCGCAACGGCGCAGCCTGCAATACCCATCGAGCGAAACAGCTGCCAGGTGCCCCGCAAGCCGTCACGCCAGAGCATGAAGGCGAGCAGGAACGTTGCCGCAAAAAACGAGCGCCAGAAGACGATGACCCAGCTGTCGGTGACGCTCAGGAATCGCGCAATAGCGCCACCAAAGCTCCAGACCGCGGCCGAACCAAAGACCAGCAAGGCGCCGCGGCGCTGCTCACGAATGCCGGGCACGGTTTGCTTACCTCTGGATCAGTTCGATCTTGTAGCCGTCGGGGTCGGTAACAAACGCGATCACCGTGGTGCCGCCCTTGACCGGGCCGGCCTCGCGGGTGACGTTGCCGCCAGCAGCTTTGATCTTGTCGCATGCTGCATACGCATCGGGCACACCCAGTGCGATATGGCCAAAGGCGGTGCCCAGCTCATAACTGTCAACGCCATGGTTGTAGGTCAGCTCGATTTCGGCGTGATCCGGGTTGTTGCCGTAGCCGACGAACGCCAGGGAGTACTTGTACTCGGGGTTTTCGGACGTACGCAGCAACTTCATGCCGAGTATGTTGGTGTAGAAGTCGATGGAGCGTTGAAGATTGCCAACGCGCAGCATGGTGTGAAGTAGTCGCATGCCCGTTATTGTGAAGGAAAACGGGAATTCACGACAACTGCGGGTCTATCGGGTGGGCATCTCGAATACCAGGCAGGTGGTGGTGGCGTGGGCATACAGCGTGCCGTCCGGACCGATGAGCCGTGCTTCTGCCGTGGCGAGTTGCCGACCGCAATGGATGACCTTGCCTTCGGCCCGCACGCGTTGCACTTTGGGCGTGATGGCCTTGACCAGATTCACGCCCAGCTCGGCCGTGGTGTAGCCGCGTCCAGGCGGCATCATGGTGTGCACCGCACAGCCCAGCGCCGAGTCGAGCAGGGTAGCGAACCAGCCACCGTGCACGGAACCCATGGGGTTGAGATGTTGAGCACCCGGTGTGCCCTGGAACACGGCGCGGCCAAGTTCCGCCTCCAGAATCAGGAAATCCAGCGTCTTGGAAATGGGCGGGTAGGGAATTTCTCCACGCATCATGGCCTGCATCATCTCCAGACCGGTCTTGCCTGCAATCTGGTCTGGCCGTGCGACGCCAGGGCCAGCGCCTGCGTCCATCAACAGGCGGATACGCTGTTCCTGTTCCAGCCAGGTATCAAGTTGGTTGGTGGTTGTCATGCCGAATTCTCATACGTTAGTTTGTATATGCAAGTATTGTAGCTACAATCAAGGCATGAACACTGTCGCATCCGTTCCAGCACCCGCGTTACTCAAGCCGCAGGGTTGTACCAATCTTCAGCTTCGTCAGCTGATGCGCCGGGTGTCGCAGCACTACGACCTGGAAATGGCCCGTATCGGGCTCAAGACCACGCAGTATTCGCTGCTGTCGTATGTAGTGAAGCTGGGGCCTATCCGTCCGGGCGATCTGGCGCAGGCCATGAAAATGGAGCCTTCCACCCTGACGCGAAACCTCAAGCCCTTGATCACCGCGGGCTGGGTAGAGTTGGCGCCGGGTGTGGATGGGCGCAGCCGCCTGGTCACGGCCACGGAAGCTGGGCGTGACAGGCGCACCGAGGCCCAGCGCCGCTGGAAGGTAGCGCAAGAGAGCCTCAACCAGACGCTGGGTGTGCAGCGCGTGATCGCACTGCACACGCTGATCACCGAATCACTTGAACTTTTGTCTCCTCTTGAAACGGGAACCGATGATGTCTGACGCTCTTTCCATCAAACCCCGCGCATCCACGGCCGTCTGGCTGGTGTTGCTGGCTGCGGCCGGCACCTTCGCACTCACCATGAGCACCCGGCAAACCATGGGCCTGTTTTTGAGTGCGCTCAATACCTCTACCGGGCTGGGGCTGGGCAGCATCAGCCTGGCATTTGCGTTTGGGCAGCTTTGGTGGGGGCTAACGCAGCCGTTTGCGGGTGCATTTGCCGACAAGGTGGGTGCAGGCCGTGTGCTGTTCATCGGCATCGCACTGGTGGCACTGGGGACCTTCCTCACGCCGTTTATGACGTCCACTGCCGGGTTGATCTTTTCCATTGGTGTGCTGGCAGCTGGTGGTGCCGGGATGGCCGGGCCTGCCGTGCTGATGGCGGCTAGCACCCGCATGATTCCAGCGGACAAGCGTGGCCTGGCCACCGGCATCGTCAATGCAGGCGGCTCGTTTGGCCAGTTTGTGATGGCACCCATTGCGGGCGCATTGATGATCGGCATGGGCTGGGCCAATGCCATGCAGGTGCTGGGCTTGATCGTGTTGCTGGCGTTACCCGCCGCTTTTTTGCTGAAGGGCAACTCGCTGCAGGCAGCGCTTGTGGGGCAAAAATCCGTGTCGACGCGTGAGGCCATTCGTGGCGCTCTGCGCAACCCCAGTTACCTGATGCTGGCGGCCGGGTTCTTTGTGTGTGGCTTTCACGTGGCATTTCTGGCGACTCATTTGCCGGGTGTGATTGCATCTTGCGGGTTGCCGGTGCAATACGGCGCCTGGTCGCTGGCCATGCTGGGGCTGTTCAACATCGTAGGCAGCGTCGCGATGGGTTGGGCCGTGGGCAAGTGGCGCATGAAGTCGCTGCTGTCGCTGGTTTATGCAGCGCGGGCGGCTGCAGTGGTAGTATTTTTGCTGGCACCCAAGACCGGGCCGGTCATGCTGATATTTGCTGCCGTGATGGGTTTGACTTTTCTCTCCACAGTCCCGCCGACCGCCGGTTTGGTTGCCAAATTTTTTGGCGCTGCGAACATGGCTAAGTTGTTTGGCATCGTGATGCTGACGCACCAGATTGGCGGTTTTCTGGGTGCATGGTTGGGCGGCAAGGTGTTTGAGGCCACCGGCAATTACAACTGGGTCTGGTACATCGACATTGTGCTGGCGGTAGGCGCCGCGCTGATTCACCTGCCGATCCGTGAGGCGCTGGTGAATGCGCCTGTCAAACCGGCTTCAGCACCGGTCTGAATACGCAGGCTACACCGGCACGGTGTAGTTCAGCGTCATGCGCCCGCCATCAACGGTGACGATTTCACCCGTGACGTAACTCGCGGCATCGCTGGCCAGCCAGGCCACGACATCAGCAATCTCTTCCGGTAAACCCAAGCGCCGCATCGGTGTGCGGCTCATGATTTTTGTGCGTGCCTCGTCGCTGGTCAGCACGGCTTTTTCGGCCAGTGCGGTGGCGATGGTGCCGGGCGCCACGGCGTTGACGCGGATGCCTTTGTCCGCCAGCGCCAGCGCCATCACGCGGGTGAGCTGGTTGATGCCGCCCTTGCTCACGTTATAGCTGGCGATGGTGGGAATGGCCAGCACGCCGTTGACGGAACTCATGTTGACGATGGCGCCGCGGGATTCCCTGGCCATGGCCCGCGCCACCGCCTGCCCCATCAGGAATGAGCCTTTGAGGTTGACGCGCAGTACCTCGTCAAAGTCTTCTTCCGTCACTTCCAGAAAGTCGGCAGCGCGGAAGATGCCAGCGTTGTTCACCAGCACGTCGATGTGGCCATGCATCTTCAGCGTTCGGGCCACGGCGGCGTCGACATCGAGCTTGTCACCCACATCACAGTGCATGTACTGCGCGCCGAGCTCGGTGGCCAGCGAACCGCCCCGACCGTCGTCCACGTCTAGTATTACGACCTTGGCCCGTTCGCGGGCGAACCGCCGCGCGCAGGCTTCACCAATGCCCTGCGCGCCACCCGTGACGATAGCGACCTTGCCGTTCAGGCCAAAGCAGATGACGGGCGATGATTGTGGAGAAATTTCAGGCATTTTAGGGGTTCAAGCCCTCATCAGACCTGCGTAAGAAGCTATAAATTCAATAGCGTCTTCGTGCACCGCTGACGCATTTTTGCCCGGTTTGTAGAGGGCGGAACCGATGCCAAAGCCGTCTGCTCCCGCGGCACGCCACGCGGCCATGTTGTCCGGCGTGATTCCTCCAACGGGCAGCATCAATGTGCCCGCCGGTAAAACCGCTTTCATGGCCTTGACGACCGCGGGAGAAGCCATCTCCGCTGGAAACAATTTGAGCCCCTGCGCACCGGCTGCGATCGCACCGAAGGCCTCGGTCGGCGTGGCAATGCCGGGCAGGCAGATCATTCCCAGTTGCACGGCTTCTGTCACGACCTCGGCGTTGAAGTTGGGTGAAACGATCAGTTGCCCGCCGGCTTCGTGTACGTCACGAACCTGTTCCGTGGTGAGAACCGTTCCCGCTCCGACCAGTGCCTGAGGATGGGCTTTTGCCAGCAAGGCGATGCTTTCCAGTGGTTGTGGCGAGTTGAGTGGCACTTCCAGCAGGCCAAAGCCAGCGCGGGTAAGTGCCTCACCGATCGCAGGCGCTTCTGCTGGTGTCAGGCCCCGCAGAATAGCCACCAGTGGCAGTTTGGCAAATGCGGCGGAGAACTTGTCAGCGGGAGTCATCATTTTTTTCAGTCAAACCGAGGCTGTTGATCGGGCGATGGATTTGGAGAGGGCGAACAAACCAGCCCAGGTGGCCTCAGCACCAAACAGGCGGGACTGCACGCCATGCAAAGCCAGAACCTGTGCGTAGCGCTGGGTAAGGGCAGGCGCGCCGATCAGGTTCACGCTGGTGCCCTTGATCAGCCTTTGCGCGCCAACCTCTTCACCAATGATCAGGCCTGACAGATAGCTGGCCAGCGCGGACGCGCTCATGCGGGAGAACAGCGACAGCGTGCGTGCGCTGAACGCGTTGTGAAGCAGCCCGGCGCCTTCGCGAGACTGGTTCACTCCCTGAATAAACGCGGCCTCATCAAAGGGCGCATCTGCGTCAACTGTTTTGGCCAGAATGGACAGCCGGCTGAGAAGTGCATAAAACTCGCCAGTCATGAAAGTACTAAAACCCGTCACACGGCCATCGGACACCTGAGCCCATTTGTTGTGGGTGCCAGGCAATACGAATACGCCGTCGCGCAGGCCTGAAAGCTGCATCGTGCCCAGGATTTGCACCTCTTCGCCGCGCATCACGTCAGGAATATGGGTCAGCCCCGCGACTGCAGACGGGTGTTCACAACTCAAGCCGGGCACGATGGCGATGCGGGCATTCGGCAGCCCCTGGGGCGCATCGGCAATCCACATCAACCGTGCCGCAACTTCATCAAACCCGGCGGGGCAAGGGCAGTAGGGCGCTTCAACCCAGCCCTGTTTGCTGCCCGCCATGCCGGATATCAAACAAAAGGAGCCGCTCGCCCTTGCCCAGTCTCCAAAGTTTGCTTCAAAAACAGTAGCAAACTCGCCCGGTGCCACCGTTTGAATGCCACGTGGCACAGACTTTTCTTCGAGCACGTGGCCCTGGGCATCCAGCCGCGCAGCGCGCAACGAGGAAGTGCCCCAATCAACGGCAAGCAGGGTGGAAGGTGGTTGGCTCATGCGCTGATCGTACCAGCGCTGTCATGCCATCTGCATGGCCCCCGATAGCAGAACGCGTATCCCCGGTGGGGCGGATTTGACGCCGTGAATCAGGGCCTTGCTCACCTGGCCGGCATCAATGGCTTTGTAGTTGGCCGGAATCAGGGAGCCGAGGGCGGACATCGCCGCCAATCCCAGTTTCTCGCCCAGGCGTGAGGGTTGTTGCAGGGCGTCGCGATTACCTGCCAGCATGGATGGACGGGCAATCACCAGCACCTGGAAACCGACCTTTGCGAGGGCTTCTTCCATTTCGCCTTTGACGCGATTGTAGAAAACGCCGGACTTCGCATTGGCGCCCATGGCGCTGACCACTCCCAATTTCGTAGCGCCTGACGCTCTGGCAGAGAGGGCGACAGCCACAACGGCATCAAAATCGATGGAGCGGAACGCTTGCTGACTGCCCGCTACCGAGATGGTGGTACCCAGAGCGATGTAGACATCGTCCACGGCAGGCAGCGCATGCAGAAGCCCGAAGTCCACCGTGTGATGGATCAGCTTGGGATGTTGCACAGCGGGGGTCCGACGGCCCACGCTGTTAACGGTTGCGTAATGTTTATCGGTTAAAAGAGCCGCGAGAACCGCCTGGCCCACGAGACCTGTTGCCCCCGCCACCAAAGCCACCCGACCCGCCACCGGAACGTCCGCCGCCACCGCCGCCATAAGAGCCTCCATTGCGATTGCCGCCGCCATAACCGCCGCCGCCACCGCCCCGGCGTGCGCCGCTGCGTTCAGCCATCATGTCCACGCTGGTGCGCATCGGATCAGGCTGGCCACCTTGTGCGGGGCGGGGTGCTTGTCCACCGTTCCCGCCGCCGGAGCGGCTGCGATCCTGTGGAGGGCGTGCGCCGAAGCTGCGCCCTGCATGGTCTGCCGGTTGCGCATCGCCGCGCACGCCTGAACCACCACCACCGCCGTTGCCACGGTTGTTTCCACGACCGCCGCCCTGGCCGCCACGTCCACCACCACCGTTGCCGCCGCCGCTTCCACCACGGTCGCCCTGTCCCGCCCGGTTGTCGCGCACGCGTTGCAGCATTTCAGTACGCGCGTTACGTGCCGCCGCCTGCATGACGTCACGGCTTGGGGGTTTGCCTGCACCACCCCAGATGGTCTGGCGACCCATGGCAATGGGTTCAGCCTTTTCACCGGGTTCGGGTGCAAAGCCTTCAACAATTTTGACTTCAATGTTTTGCTTGGTGAAGCGTTCGATGTCCTGCATGAAGCCTTCTTCATCCAGACACACCAGGTTCACGGCCGCGCCATCGGCACCAGCGCGACCCGTGCGGCCAATGCGGTGCACGTAGTCTTCGCTGACGTTCGGGATTTCGTAGTTCACCACGTGTGGCAGGTCATCAATGTCGATGCCGCGGGCAGCAATGTCGGTGGCCACCAAAGCGCGAATGTCGCCGCTTTTAAAGCCACTGAGAGCCTGCGTACGCGCAGCCTGGCTTTTGTTGCCGTGCAGCGCCATGGCCTGAATGCCGTTCTTCGTCAAAAACTCGGCCACATTGTTGGCGCCAAACTTGGTACGTGTGAACACCAGCACCTGGCTCCAGTTCTGCTCGTTGATGATGTGCGCCAGCAGCGCCTTCTTTTTGCCACGGCCTACCGGGTGAATCACCTGGGTGATGCGTTGTACGGTGGTGTTGCGTGGCGTGACCTGCACACTTTGCGGGCTTTTGAGCAGCGTGGCGGCGAGGTCACGGATTTCATCGCTGAAAGTGGCCGAGAACAGCAGGCTTTGCTTTTCCTTGGGCACAACAGCCAGCACTTTTTTCACGTCATGGATGAATCCCATGTCCAGCATGCGGTCGGCTTCGTCCAGCACCAGTATCTGCACCTGGCCCAGATCCAAAACCCCTTGTTGCAGCAGGTCAAGGAGACGGCCCGGCGTAGCCACGAGAATGTCCACGCCCTTTTTGACGCGGCTGATCTGTGGGTTCATACCAACACCGCCAAAAATAACGGTGGAGGAAAGTTGCAGGAATTTGCCGTAAGTTTGTACCGATTCTTCTACTTGGGCGGCCAACTCGCGCGTTGGGGTGAGCACCAGTGCCCGGATGCCCGTTCCGCCAAATTTATTCTGGGCGCTGCGACTCATGCTCAGTTTGTGGAGCATTGGCAACACAAATGCAGCTGTTTTACCGGTTCCGGTTTGAGCGCCACCGAGTAAATCGTGGCCCTCCAGTATCACTGGAATGGCCTGTGCCTGAATGGCGGTGGGGGTTTCGTAACCATGCTCGCGCACGGCTTTAACAATGGCCGGAGCCAGCTTCAGATCTTCAAAGTTCATGGATGTGGCGCCCATCCAGGGCGCTTGGGATATCGGCCTGTCCCGGGGTCAGCACACCGGGCCAGTGAAAGGCAGATAGATTCAAAAACGGGGCAAGCACGAAAGTTTATGCCCCCAGCAAGTTGCTGCTACCGCGGGCAACTGGAGCGCCACGATGTTTGAGATTATCGCATGCCTTCGTTTTTTTTGACTGAAAAGGGGCGACAGAAGTCGGATCCCGTCAACTCGCAACAAGATGTTACCGATATGTCCTTGTCGGCCGGTAACAGTGAGAATGGGAAAAGTTGGGGCCCAATGCCGGACATCGGCGCGGTGCTGGAAGCAAGGAACGCGGTCAATGAAGAAATTTCTGTTGCGGCGAATAGGCGTTGCGAGCAATGAAACAATTGCACGCCCGTCATTGGCCGACTGCATGGAAATTGTCCTCGCTCAAGCAGACGCATTGATTGGTGATGTACTGGAGGGGTTGACCGCCTCTGCCATCCGGTCGGGCACCAGCCGCTCCGCTCATGACATGAGTCCGGCGAGCAAATTGGCCATACAGCAACTCAATGCCAGCGCCGGGGCTGTTCGAAGCACCTTTGAGTCAGAGTTGCGGCAGGCGGTTTTTCATGGCGGAACCCAGGACTCTGCGGAACCGACGCTGGTGCGTTTTGCGGACATTCAACTTTTCGACACCCGTGAAATCGATGAAAGCATCGAGTTTGCGCTTGCGCAGCAAGAGGTCTTCCGGGCTGTGGACGATGTATTGCCTCCTTTTTCTGCTCTCGTCAGCGGGTTGCTGGGGTGGATCACCGTTCAGGCGCACCTGAATCCGCTGAAGCCTGATGCGTTTGTCCGGGCCCTGCATCGGAGCCTGATGCTGCATGTTCCTGATGATGCTGTGCGGTCTGCGTTACTGACGCCCGCAGCCGGGTTGCTGGGAGTCAGTCTGCGGCAACTCTACAGGGAAGCGTCGGACTGGCTGCGGTCTCAGGGCGTCGAGCCAGCCGATCCACTGGGGGGGCCTGCAGGCGACAGTGCAGCTTCAAGAGCCAAGCCGGTCGAAAACACCGTGACACGGACTCTGTTGACGCTTGACAAGTTGCGCCGGCTTCTCTCTGGCGAACTGGAAATGGGTGCCGGCTCCGCGAGTATGAAGGACTTCATGCATACCGTCCCGGCGTCGTTCGTGGCATTGCAGGATCTCAAGCTGATCGAGCCAATGATGAAGCGCCTGGCCGAACGTTCAGCGCAAACGGCGTCCAAGGAAACAGGTGCGTCGCCAGGCAAGGCTACCCCCGCGCAAGTTGCCCGTGAGCATACCCAGAGTAAACAGCTGGGTCGGCGGCTGGGCAAAGAGGTGGTTCGCATGATGCTCGACCACCTTATGCTGGACCAGCGGTTGCTGCCCAAGGTCAGGAAGCAGCTCAGACTGGTCGAGCCGGTGTTGATGCGGCTCTCCAAATCAGACCCGCGCTTCTTTTCCGAGCGCCAACATCCCGCGCGTCAATTCCTGGACCGGATCACCCATCGCAGCCTGGGTTATTCGACAGAGCGTGATGAAGGGTTCGCCAAATTTCTGAAATCGATCTCCGATGCGGTGGAAGTGCTGGCCAAAGGGGCAGGTGATGCAACGTCCTTCTCCCAGGTGTTGCAGGAGCTCGATGAGGGCTGGGCAAAGGATGAAGTGGTTCAACGCCAGCGGCAGGAAGCGGCCGCCCGGGCTTTGCTCCATGCCGAGCAGCGAAACCTGCTTGCGCAACGCCATGCGGAGGAATTCAAGGAACGCTTCAAGGACCAGAAGCTGCCCGACTTTGTGACTGAATTTCTACTTGGCCCCTGGTCGCAGGTGGTGGCCGAGTCGCAGCTCAGTTGTGTAGATGGAACGGTCGATTCACAAGGGTATCTGGCCCTGGTTGACGACCTGGTCTGGAGTGCACGGCTCCGTTTGACACGGCGCAACCCGGCAAGATTGGTTCGTCTGGTGCCGCAACTGCTGGGTCAGCTTCGTCAGGGTCTCAAGCTGATTGATTTTCCGGAGGAGCGCATTTCGGTATTTTTTGATGAATTGATTACCCTACACGAAACAGCCTTTGAGAGTCATCGGGCTGCAATTGCAGCGGACCGCAGTGAATCACTGGATGTTGACCTGGATATCGACTTCGCCCCCATGCCGGAAGATGACGCAGCAGTTCCAGCGGAGCAGGCGGAAGGCGGGTTTGTTTCAGGTCTTCCAGAATCGGCGGCGTTCTGGGTGGCAGACGATGAATCTGGGGGGGCAGA
>Ga0208939_1003526_pt1 | contig 10356 bp, 10 predicted proteins | sample AD_STIC12_MetaG_FD_184437 | JGI IMG/M metagenome (GOLD analysis project Ga0208939, IMG submission 184437) | Active sludge microbial communities of municipal wastewater-treating anaerobic digesters from USA - AD_STIC12_MetaG (SPAdes) (version 2) | ecosystem: Engineered > Bioreactor > Anaerobic >...
TGGCACTGGTTCCCTTGCTGTCAATTGCGGAAAACATCTTTCTGGGCAACGAGCAGGCACACCGCGGGGTGATTGACTGGACGTCGTCTTTCCTGAAGACCCAGGCACTGCTGAAAAAAGTAGGGCTGAAAGAATCCCCCAGCACCCTGATTACCAATCTGGGCGTGGGCAAGCAGCAGCTCATTGAAATTGCCAAGGCACTGTCCAAAGAGGTCAAGCTGCTGATACTGGACGAACCCACTGCCAGCCTGAATGAAACCGATAGCGATGCGCTGCTGGAGTTGCTGCTGGAACTCAAACGTCAGGGCATCGCCTGCATTCTGATTTCACACAAGCTCAACGAAATCTCCAAGGTGGCCGACGCCATCACCGTATTGCGCGATGGTGCGACCGTCGCCTCGCTCGACTGCCAAGCCACGGCCATCAGTGAAGACCTGATCATCAGGCACATGGTGGGTCGCGAAATGGCAGACCGTTACCCCAAACGCACGCCCAACATTGGTGAAACCGTGTTTGAAGTAAAAAACTGGCGCGTGCACCATCAAGAACATGCCGATCGCGAAGTGATCAAGGGTGTGAACCTGCATGTCAAACGCGGCGAGATTGTCGGCATTGCCGGCCTGATGGGCGCCGGGCGCACCGAACTCGCCATGAGCATCTTCGGGCGCACCTATGGGCTGGGCATCAGCGGCCAGGTACTCATACACGGCCGGCAAGTTGACACCGGCACGGTTCAAAAAGCCATCGACGCGGGGCTGGCCTACGTGACGGAAGACCGCAAAGGTTACGGCCTCGTGCTGGACGAGACGATTGCCTGGAACACCACGCTGGCCAACCTGAAAGCCGTCTCCAGCAACAGCGTGATTGACGAGGGCCGCGAATTCAAGGTGGCTGAGGACTACCGCCACAAGCTCAACATCCGCAGTCCGGATGTGTTTGCACGCACGGTCAACCTCTCGGGAGGCAACCAGCAGAAGGTGGTGCTCAGCAAATGGCTGTTTTCCAGCCCGGAGGTTCTCATCCTGGACGAACCCACCCGCGGCATTGACGTGGGTGCCAAGTATGAGATTTACACCATCATTGCCCAGCTGGCCAGCGAAGGCAAGTGCGTGCTGATGATCTCGTCGGAGATGCCCGAACTGCTGGGCATGTGTGACCGGATTTGCGTGCTGAATGAAGGCGCATTTGTGGCGGAGTTCACCGCTGACGAAGCTTCCCAGGAAAAAATAATGCGATCCATCGTGACATCAGGAGTGAATTGACATGGCAACCACCACAACAGAAACAAAGCCCCAGCCAACAGGCGGCAGCTCTGGTTTTCTGAAAAATAATCTGCGCGAATATGGCCTGTTGATTTCGCTGGTCGCCATCATGGTGTTCTTTCAGGTGATGACTGACGGCACGCTGTTTCAGCCCCTGAACCTGACCAACCTCATTCTTCAAAACAGCTACATCATCGTGATGGCGCTGGGCATGTTGCTCGTGATCGTGGCGGGTCATATTGATCTCTCTGTGGGGTCGGTGTGCGGCTTTGTCGGCGCCGTAGCCGCTGTGCTGATGGTGGAATTCAACATGCACTTTGTGCCTGCCACCATCATCTGTCTGGTGCTGGGCGGTGTCATCGGTGCGGCGCAAGGCTACTGGGTAGCGTTTTACAAGATTCCGTCGTTTATCGTCACCCTCGCGGGCATGCTGGTTTTCAAGGGGCTGGCGCTCGCTGTTTTGCGCGGCTCGTCGGTGGGGCCGTTTCCCGAAGAGTTCCAGCTACTGAGTACCGGCTTCATACCGGACCCGTTTGCCGGGGAAGGTTTGCGGATCACGTCGCTCGCAGTCGGTCTTCTGCTGGCCCTGGCGATGCTGATCACCGAGGTACGTGGTCGCTCGGAGCGGATCAAACACGGCATGGTCAGCGAACCCCACATGTTCTTCATCGCCAAGAACCTGGTGTTTGCCGGCATGATTGCCGCGTTCAGTTACCAGCTGTCATCTTACAAAGGGCTACCCAATGTGCTGATCGTCATGCTGTTGCTGATGCTGGCCTACGACTTTGTCACCTCCAGAACCACGATTGGCCGGCGGATTTATGCCTTGGGCGGCAACGAAAAAGCGGCCCGCCTGTCAGGCATCAACACCGAGCGGCTGACGTTTTATACCTTCATCAATATGGGCGTTCTGGCGGCTCTGGCAGGTCTGATTTTTGCTGCGCGCCTGAACACGGCCACGCCCAAGGCGGGCCTGGGATTTGAACTGGATGTGATCGCAGCCTGTTTCATTGGCGGTGCTTCGGCGTCTGGCGGTGTGGGCAAAGTGCTGGGCGCCGTGATTGGCGCGTTCATCATGGGCGTGATGAACAACGGCATGTCCATCATGGGCATCGGCATTGACTGGCAGCAGGTCATCAAAGGCCTGGTATTACTGGCGGCCGTGTGTGTGGATGTGTACAACAAGAAGAAATAACAAGGAACTTGACATGACTTTGACAACATCAGCTCGCTTCAAGGGCGTCTTCCCGGTCGTCCCCACCACCTTCACTGAATCCGGCGAGCTGGATCTGCCCAGTCAGAAGCGTTGCGTGGATTTCATGATTGACGCGGGCTCCAACGGCCTGTGCATTCTGGCCAATTTTTCCGAGCAGTTCGTTTTGTCGGATGCCGAGCGCGAGGTATTGACCACGGCGATTCTGGAACACGTCAACGGCCGCGTGCCGGTGATCGTGACCACCACGCACTTCAGCACGCAAGTCTGCGCCCAGCGCAGCCTGCGTGCCCAGCAGGCGGGTGCCGCGATGGTGATGGTGATGCCGCCTTACCACGGTGCCACGATCCGCGTGCCGGAAGAAAAGACGTTTGAATTCTTCGCCCGCCTGTCGGACGCGATCAACATCCCCATCATGATTCAGGACGCTCCGGTGAGCGGCACGGTGCTCTCGGTCGCGTTTCTGGCGCGTATGGCCAAAGAGATCAAGCAGGTGTGTTATTTCAAAATCGAGACACCCGGCGCCGCATCCAAACTGCGCGAATTGATTCGCCTGGGTGGCGACGCGATTGAAGGCCCGTGGGATGGCGAAGAAGCCATTACCCTGATGCCTGATCTGGACGCCGGTGCCACGGGCGCCATGACCGGTGGCGCCTACCCCGATGGCATTCGCCTGATCGTGGACGCGTATGCAGCCGGGCGGCGTGATGAAGCCGCCGCCTTGTACCAGCAATGGCTGCCGCTGATCAACTACGAGAATCGCCAGACCGGTTTGCTCGCCGCCAAATCCCTGATGAAGGAAGGTGGTGTGATCGCCTGCGAAGCGCCCCGCCACCCCTTCCCGGCCATGCACCCGGCCACCCGTGCCGGGCTGATCGAAACCGCACGCCGCCTCAACCCCATGGTGTTGCGCTGGGGCAAATAGATTCACAACGAGAGGCCGTCATGTCATTGAATCCTGTGATTTCCACGCTGGGCCGCCGGTTGCGACTGGCCGTCATCGGTGGTGGCCCCGGCTCCTTCATTGGCGCCATGCACCGCCAGGCCGCGCGGATCGATGATCGTTACGAACTGGTAGCCGCGTCACTGTCGTCTGACCCGGCGCGGTCTGTCAGCGCGGGCCAGGAAATTGGCCTTCCACCCGAGCGCTGCTACGCGAATGGCATGGACCTGATCGCCGCGGAAGCCGCCCGAAAAGATGGCGCCGATGTGGTGGCCATCATGACGCCCAACGACAGCCATTTCCCGTTCGCCATGGCCGCGCTGGCCCAGGGTTTTGACGTGATTTGCGACAAACCCATGACCAACACGGTTGCCGAGGCCGAGCAACTGCGCCAGCGGGTGCTGGAAACCGGCCTGGTGTTTTGCCTCACCCACAACTACACCGGCTACCCCATGGTGCGGCAGGCCAAAGCCATGGTCACCGAAGGTCTGTTGGGCACGATCCGGCTGGTGCAGGTGGAATATGTGCAGGGTGGCCGCGCCAAATCAGGCCCGGGCCGCCGGGCGTGGAAGGAAGACCCCGTGCGGGGCGGCCCGTCGCTGGTGATGGGCGACATTGGCACCCACGCCCACAACCTGCTGCGATTCATCACTGGGCTGGAGGTGAGCGAAGTGGCTGCCGACATCGGTGCTATCGTGCCGGACCGGGTGACGCATGATTTTGCGGGTGCGATGCTGAGATTGAGCAATGGCGCCCGCGGCAGCTTCTGGGTCACCCAAGCAGCGGCCGGTGTGGAGAACGGTTTGCGTATTCGTGTGAGCGGCTCGCTGGGCAGCCTGGAGTGGATGCAGGAATTTCCACAGGCGCTGACCTTCAAGCCGCTGGATGCGCCGTCGCAAAACCGCACGCCCAATGGGCCCGGAACATTGCCGCTGTCGGCCCGCGCGTCCCGCATCGTGGCGGGGCACCCGGAAGGCTTTCACGAGAGTTTTGCCAACGTCTATTCAGACGCGGCAGAGGCCATAGCCGCACGACGCGTCGGCAAAACCCCGGACCCGCTCAGCCTGTATTTCCCCAACTCACTGGACGGTTTGCTGGGCGTGCGGTTTGTGGACAGCGTGATCCAGTCGAGCAACAACAACGGCGCCTGGACGGCTTGCGCCACCGCATAGGCTCGTTTGGGACTGCACAGGGTTGCTATATATTTAATAGCTTCTCACGCATATTCCACGAGGGTTAAGGGCTCATTTAGCCCCTGAATTCAGCCTGAATTTAGTGAATTCAGGCCTTGCGCATCAACGTGCTTTTGCCAAACAGGCTTTCAATCAAATCCACGGCCAGTTCGGCCGTCTGGTTGCGCACATCCAGCGCGGGATTGAGTTCCACCACGTCCAGCGACGCCAGCCGCCCGGTGTCGGCAATCATTTCCATGCAGAGCTGCGCCTCGCGGTAAGTAGGGCCGCCGCGCACCGTGGTGCCTACGCCGGGTGCAATGTCGGGGTCGAGAAAATCAACATCCAGGCTCACGTGTAAATGGGTGTTGGCATCGACCAGCGCCAGGGCCAGCTCCATCGCGTGGCGCATGCCCATCTCGTCAATGAAACGCATGTCGAACACTTCAATGCCCATGTCATGCACCAGACGTTTCTCGCCTTCGTCCACGCTGCGAATGCCGATCTGGCGAATCTCTTTGGGGTGCAGCGCGGGCCGGTCGGCGCTATGGCCACCAATCTCAATCAGCTCTTTCGGGCCGTGGCCACACAGGCAGGCCACCGGCATGCCGTGAATGTTGCCGCTGGGCGTGAGTGTGGCGGTGTTGAAATCGGCGTGAGCGTCAAACCACAGCACACGCAGCTTCTTGCCCTTTTCGCGGCAGTGGCGTGCCACCGCGCTGATAGAGCCAATGCCCAGGCAGTGGTCGCCGCCCAGCATGATGGGCAAACGCCCGGCCTGCAGCTCCGCATACATCGCCTCGTGCAGCAACTGATTCCACTGCACCACTTCGGGCAGGTGGCGAAATCCGTTGACCGCGTCCTGCCAGGGGTTGGCGGGGCCGCTCAGATTGCCGCAGTCTTTCACGTCCAGACCAAACTGCGCAATCGCCTTGGAAATGCCTGCCACGCGCAACGCCTCGGGGCCCATGCGGGCGCCCAGCGTACCGGCACCGATGTCGGTGGGCACACCTATCAGGCTAACGCCGCCAGGCGCACGGTTGGGAGAAGAAGGCGGGTTGGCAGGATTCATGGGGAGGGGTCAAACAGCCAGGAACAATTCCTTGATGTCGCTGACATCCGGCAGCAAGACTTCAGGCGAGGGCCGAATCAGGCTGAACAGGTCTTTCGGATCGGCCAGTTCGGGGATCAGCGACACCAGTTGGCCCATGCCCAGCCGCTGGGCGGCATCACGCATGTAGCGCAGGGCCGAATAGTCTTCCAGCGCGAAACCGACTGAATCAAACACGGTGACCTGTGCCTCACTGGTGCGGCCAGGCGCTTGTTGACCCAATACTTGCCACAGTTCGGTCACGGCAAAGTCTGCAGGCAGTTGCTGCAAGTCGCCTTCAATGCGGGTCTGCGGCTCATACTCCACAAATACCGAAGCGCCCCGCAACACGTCAGCGTGCAGTTCCGTCTTGCCGGGGCAGTCGCCGCCGACGCCGTTGATGTGCATGCCCGGCTCAATCAGCTCGGGCGTGAGGATGGTAGCGTTGGTTTTGTCGGCGGTCACGGTTGTCACTATATCGGCTCCGCTCACAGCCTGGGCCACGCTGTCGCAGGCGATCAATCGCAACCCCGTGTGCTTGAGATTGCGCATGAGTTTTTCGGTGGCCGAGCGGTCGGTGTCAAACAGCCGGATTTCCTGAATGCCCAGCAGGTGGTGAAAAGCCAGTGCCTGGAACTCGCTTTGTGCGCCATTGCCGATCAATGCCATGTGGGTGCTGTTGGGCCGGGCCAGCGCGCGCGCGGCAACGACCGACATGGCGGCCGTGCGCAACGCTGTGGTGAGCGTCAATTCGCTGAGAAGCTCGGGAATACCGGTATCGACATCGGCCAGCACGCCAAACGCCATCACCGTGGGCAGGCCGAAGCGGTTGTTCCTGGGATGGCCGTTAACGTATTTGAACGCGTAGGTTTTGGCATCGGATACGGGCATGAGTTCAATCACGCCATCTTTGGAGTGGCTGGCTACGCGGGCGCATTTGTCGAAATCGTGCCAGCGCAGGAAATCTTCCTGGATGTAGTCCGCCATACCGCGCAGTGCGGCCGCGGGGCCGGTTTTTGTGATGATGGTGGCCACATCGTGAGCGCTGAGGAAATGGGTTTGGACAATTGAGGTGCGTTTCATGGCGGGTGCTCCGGTGGGTTGGAAGCAGTGTCTCAAGGGCGCATGACAATGTAAATCGCCAGCAATGATTGCTTTTTGATAAATATTTGCCATTAAGATAGATATAAATGACAAAATGCACAAATGGATGCCACGGATCATCAGCTGCTTTCCCTTTTGCGCAAAGACGCCCGCACCAGCGTGGCCACACTGGCTACTAGGCTGGGCGTCTCCAGGGGCACCGTGACCAACCGGGTAACCAAGCTGGAAGACGCCGGCATCATCGTCGGCTACACGGTGCGCCTGCGGCCCGACTCGCAACCGAATGACATCCGCGCCTGGATGAGCATAGCCGTGGAGGGCAACGAAACCCGCGCCGTGATTGCCAGCCTGCTCGGCGAGCCTGGCGTGGCCACGCTGCACGACACCAATGGTCGCTGGGACCTGTTGGCTGAACTGCGCGCCGCCAACCTGGCCGAGCTGTCGCAGGTGCTGGAGCGCATCCGGTTGATCCGGGGCATCAGCAGCACCGAAACCAGCATTCACCTGCAAACCTACCGTCTGTCGTGAGAGGACACCATGAGCGACACCCTTTCCGACCTCGACCGCATCGACCTCAAAATTCTGAATTGCCTGCAGGAGGATGGCCGCATTTCCAACCTCAAGCTGGCAGAAAGCGTGGCACTGTCACCCACTGCCGTGCTGGCGCGGGTGCAACGGCTCACCAAAGAGGGCTACATATTGGGCTACGAGGCGCGGCTGAACCCGCTCAAGCTGGGCGCCGGGATGATGGTGTTCGTGGAGCTGCTGCTGGACCGAACCACACCCAATGTGTTTGAAGCCTTCAAGGCCGCCGTGCAGGTGCGGCCGGAGATCATGGAATGCCACATGGTGGCGGGCGGCTTCGACTACCTGCTCAAAACCCGCATGGCCGACATGACCGCCTACCGTGAGTTTGCCGGCACCGTGCTGTGGCAGTTGCCAGGCGTGCGCGAGACGCGCACCTATGCGGTGATGGAGGAAGTCAAAAACTCGACGCATCTGCCGCTGCGCTGAGGCCGTACCTACTTCCATTGGAGGATTCCCAAGACACGACGGTTTGGTGACAATGTGCGCAGCCACCTACTATTTCAGAAACAGGAATTTGCCATGAAAACGCTGCCTCGTGCCCTGGTCGCCACCGCTTTGACTGCAGGCTCTTTTTTTGCTACGGCGCAGACCATGAAGCCAGGGTTGTGGGAGATCAATAACAAGATGACAACCCAATCAGGCGAAATGGAAAAGGGTATGGCCGAGATGCAAAAGCAGCTCGCCAGCATGCCACCCGAGCAGCGCAAGATGATGGAAGACATGATGGCCAAGCAGGGCATTGCCAAGGGGAGCGCGGGCGCACCGGGCGCCATGTCGGCGAAGGTTTGCATGACCCGCGAGATGGTGGAGCGCAATGACGTCATGGCCCAGGAGGGCGACTGCCAGAACACCAGTTCGCCGCGCATGGGCAACACCATGAAGTTTTCGTTTGTCTGCACCAAACCCCCTTCAACCGGGGAAGGTCAGGTGACGTTTGTCAGCCCCGAGGCTTACACGATGAAAATGACCATCAACTCCACCGTCAAAGGCAAGCCCGAGACGATGAAGATGGATGCATCGGGCAAGTTCCTCTCCAGCGAATGCGGCAACGTCAAGCCTCTCGTCATGCCGAAGAAATAGGTCGGGTTCGTCCGCCAAAGATGGCGGTGCCCACACGCACCATGGTGCTTCCGGAGTGAATGGCTGCCTCCAGATCGGTGCTCATGCCCATGGAGAGGGTATCCAGGCCCAGACCTTCCGCGTTTAAGCCATCAAATAGTGCCTTTACCCTCATGAACAGTGCGCAAGCAGCTACAAAATCAGGAGCAGGCTCGGGAATACTCATCAACCCCCTCAGCTTTAACCGTGGCAAAGTTGCCACAGATCGCGCCAATTCCAGCACCTCACCCGGCTGAACCCCGGACTTGTTCGCTCCGCCATCCACATTCACCTGGAGGCAAACCTGCAAAGCAGGTATCCCGGCAGGCCGCTGTTCACTCAATCGCTGGGCAATTTTGAGCCGGTCCACCGTATGCATCCAGTGGAAGTTTTCGGCAACCAGACGGGTCTTGTTACTCTGTACAGGCCCTATGCAGTGCCATTCGATCGGCAACTCACGCAGCGCGGCCATCTTCTCCACGGCCTCCTGAATGTAATTCTCGCCAAACGCACGCTGACCAGCCGCGAAGGCTTCAGCCACCGCGTCAGGTCCAAAGGTTTTCGAAACAGCCAGCAGATTGACGGCATCCGGGGGGCGACCAACGGCAGCGCAAGCGGCCTGTATACGGGCGCGCACACCTTGGAGATTGTCGGAAATCATGGTCATAATCCAGAGAGCCTATCAAACCATAGAGGGATTTGTGGACATTACCCAACTGCTGGCCTTCAGCGTCAAGAATAAAGCATCGGACCTGCACCTGTCAGCTGACCTGCCTCCGATGATTCGTGTTCACGGTGACGTGCGGCGAATCAACGTCGAGCCGCTGGACCACAAGGCCGTGCACGCCATGGTGTACGACATCATGAACGACACCCAGCGCAAGAACTACGAAGAGTTCCTGGAGGTCGACTTTTCTTTTGAAATTGACGGTCTGGCCCGGTTCCGGGTGAACGCGTTCAACCACAACCGCGGCGCGGGTGCCGTGTTCCGGACCATCCCAAGCAAGATCCTGACGCTGGAACAGCTTAACGCGCCCAAGATTTTTGGCGATCTGGCGCTTAAACCCCGCGGGCTGGTGCTGGTAACCGGCCCCACGGGCTCGGGCAAATCCACCACACTGGCTGCCATGGTGAACTACCTGAACGAAACCGAATTCGGCCACATCCTGACCGTGGAAGACCCGGTCGAGTTTGTGCACGAATCCAAGAAGTGCCTGGTCAACCAGCGCGAAGTGGGGCCGCACACTTTGAGCTTCTCCGCTGCGCTGCGGTCGGCACTGCGTGAGGACCCGGACGCCATTCTGGTGGGTGAAATGCGTGACCTGGAAACCATCCGCCTGGCCATGACGGCGGCAGAAACTGGCCACCTGGTGTTTGGTACCCTGCATACATCGAGCGCAGCCAAGACCATTGACCGGATCATTGACGTGTTCCCGGCTGATGAAAAAGAGATGGTCCGCGCCATGTTGTCCGAGTCATTGCAAGCGGTGATTTCACAAACTTTGTGCAAGACCAAAGACGGCCAGGGCCGCGTCGCGGCGCATGAGATCATGCTGGGCACCAGCGCCATCCGCAACTTGATCCGCGAGGCCAAGGTGGCGCAGATGTACTCCTCCATTCAGACCGGCAACAGCGTGGGCATGCAAACGCTGGATCAGAACCTGACGGATCTGGTCAAGCGCAATGTGATCAGTGCGGCCGAGGCGCGCAGCAAGGCGAAAATCCCGGAAAATTTCCCCGGCTGACATAAAAACAAACATATACCAGGAGTAATCAATGAAGGGAATTCTCGGACTCTTGCGACAGCGCTCCCAGGCGGAGCGATCTGGTGAAGAGCAACTCGACTCGGTGATGTTCACCACGGCTTTTGCCGACCAGGGCGTGGA
>Ga0208939_1003536_pt1 | contig 10339 bp, 10 predicted proteins | sample AD_STIC12_MetaG_FD_184437 | JGI IMG/M metagenome (GOLD analysis project Ga0208939, IMG submission 184437) | Active sludge microbial communities of municipal wastewater-treating anaerobic digesters from USA - AD_STIC12_MetaG (SPAdes) (version 2) | ecosystem: Engineered > Bioreactor > Anaerobic >...
GGGCAAAGAAGTCGTTATCCTCCAACAAAGCACTATAGCGCATGAACTCCTCGCTATTGCATATTGGTTGGAAAAGGCGGAATTGGCGCAAGTGGCGCGAGAACGCGCCCAAGCGGCGTGAGCGGGCTAGGCGCGGAGCTATGGCTGCATTTGCGAACAGGGCGAAGGATAGGATTGGTGACGAAGCTACGCCGCCCTCCGACCCTTGACCCACGCCCACGCCCGACACGCCGCAGAGACAATGCGAGCCAACGCGCTTGTGCCGCCCTCCGCGAGAATCATTGGAACGAGCCACAAATCGCCTTGCTTGCGCGGAACCTCTGTCAGCATCCACTCGCCATCCGAATCCTCGTTCCGTGCCAGAAGGGTCTCGACCTCGCAGATACGGTCATGGAAGATGAACGTGCTGACAAAGGCTGTTGGCGGCACGAACGCATGGAGGAACGGCGGGGTGGTGCCAAGGTCGGTAATCAGCTTGTCAGGTACACGGTACGAGCGCCCGAATATGGTCCACGTTAGCGGCGAATCGTGGTCTTGCAGAAACTCGTAGTATTGCGTCTCGGAAAACGGCCGCGGCCACTTGCGCTCCTTATGGTGGGGCCACAACGCACCCCTCCCGGTCCATCGCCCCGCCACGCCGTCAAGGGCCGTCGGCAGGCTCGCAAGGTAGATCGGCTTGTCGTTGCTGTACATCGTTCTCGCCGGTTATTGCATCGTAGGCTGTCACATAGGCCCGCTTGACCCATCGCGGAGTCGAGCATCCAGACACAATGCTAATCAACAACAGGCTTGCGAGTATTCGCTTCATCGTCTTTCAACTCCTTCGCCCACTTGTCGCGCAGGGCTTTGCTCGCCTTTTTGAGTATGGGCTTTGCAATTCGCCACGCATACGGAGCGATCCAGGCGGCTATCTTTGCGACCGTCACAACACGCCTCCCTTTCCTGTTGCAGACATATCGGGCAAACGTCTATCGCTGCCCTCATGCGTTCGTGCATAGTGTGCTTTCCGCATTTCACTTCTCATGCTCCCTGTGCGGGTATTCGGCCCTGTCGATGTCCGACTGATACACTTCCTCGTACTCCAACTCCGTGCCGCAATCTGGACACTTGCGCCCTACGCGCTTTTCCGTAGCTGCGCGGTTCTCGTAGCCACATCGTGCGCAATACTCGATGAGCCTCACAGGTACTCCCCCGGTATCTTGTCGTGGCTGTTGGCGGTCTCCCTGCTCCAGAGGATGTAATGCCGCCCGCTTGCCTCAAGCCTCCGTATCCACCCCGGCGCAGTCTCTCGCGTGACGGTCAGGTTGCCGTCCAAGTTGATAACGGGGTCGTTGCCGATGCCGCTACCGGACAGGGATCGCGCAAACAGGACACCGAGCGCGGCCAACTGGGGGCGGCACTTCTCATGCGCCACCTCTGCTGCCTTATACGGGTTGATCAGCAGCATGTTCTTGAAGCCGTTGTTCCGCAAGTGCGCGGCGATGTGGAGCGCGAACTGCGCGGACGTATGCTCCTCCGGCTCGATGTTGAGCTGCACGTGGCAGTACGGCAGGTAGTCCGAGAGCTTGGACAGGAACACTTTCTCGGCGGTGATCTTGGGCTCCGCATAGAAGTCTTTGGCATTGGGGCATGGACCGTCGCAAGACGGGATGTACTTCTGTCGCGTCCTGACGGCCCAATCGTTGCGGATAATCAAGACGGGCGTGAGCCCTGCCCGCAGGACCAGACGGAGGTTACGGATCATCCTGCTGTCGGGCGACATCGGCCCGCGCCCGTCGAAGATGTAGTCGCGCCCGCGCTGAAGGTCGAGGAGCGAGGCGACGGCGTTGTACCGGTTGCCCTCGACGATCTGAGCCACTTGCTTGCGCACCTTGTCGGCGTCCCGCATGACGAATAGAGGCGTGACGAAGATGCAGCGAAGCCTGCTCCCGTCCGGCTTGCGCCAGAACAGCGCCCGCTCGATGCGTTCGACCAGGCTCATGGCAATCCCCCTGTAGCAATCAACCCCCACACCTTCACGCCAATCAACGCGAGCACGGGCAGGCTCATGGCCGCAAGCGTCCACGCAATCGCCCGCAAGAACATCTCCGCCTTGAAAAGCCGTGTATGGAAGCTCTGCTTGCCGTTGTCCCGATAAAGAGCCTTGTCCAAGTCAGACACTTTTTCGGTAAGGTCGTCCAGCTTGCCGCCAAGCGCCTCCTTCATTTCGCAAATGCTTTCCGTTAGCGTGGTAATGGCAGACGTTGAGCCCGCGTGGATGATCTCGCACATATCCCGCGTCATGTATTGATAATCGTTTTCCTTCGGCGTCATAGTCTGCTACTCGCACATTTGTTTCAGCCGTCTTTCCCCAACGGCAACACTACCCCGTCTTGTTTCCCAGCCTGCCACTCGTCGTACGTGATCCAGCTTTCCACAGGCTTGTTGGGCCGCAGCAGCCAGCACCACGAGTATTTCGTCCCGTCGCGTTTGTACATCTCCATCGTCTCGCAACAGACTTGAATGATGCCCTCTTGCTGGATCGCGGCTGGGTTCTGAATGCGAATTACGTTGCCCGCAGGGACGGGCTTATGCATCTCCATGAGGCGGTGATACGCGCCCGTCCTCCAGTCGTACTTCTTCCCGTTCGGCGCGGTGTGCGTCACGATGTAGAGGCGATGGAAGCTGACATCCGGGTTGAGCCTGATCTCGGTCGTGCCATTCCACCGGATCGTCGGATGTTTGGGCTTCTCGGGCTCGGGCTCGGGCGGAGTCGGAGTGTACGAACCTGACACAGTTGGCGTGATCGTCCCGTCGTGGCGCTTGCCTGTCGTCGGAATGCGCCAAACCCACGTGTTGCCCGATACAGTCACTTCGCAGTTGCATGGCGCGGCGTAAGACGAGCCCGCATGTTTGGCGCGGTAGTGTTCCCGGTCGCCGTTCGCCACGCCGCTGTACCGCAACTGCTCTGAGCCGGACGACCACACCAGCGTCATCGCCTTGGTCGTGAATCCAGTGAAGGCAGGCGGCAGAAGCACTACCAGCGCGTTGCTGTTCTCGCCGGACGGCTTCCAGAGAAACCCCTTCTTGTAGTCCCCCGGCCTGTCCGGGTTCGGCCCGCCGCTCGTCGGAGGCTCCGGCTGCGGCGCGGGGGGTTCCGGGTCAGGTTGCGGTGTCGGAGGTGTCGGATCGTCCGGCGCAGGTGAAAGAATCTCGGCCAGCCACGCCTTGATACGCTGGATCAATGTGGAGAGTTTGCTCATTCGCGCCACCCCAAGTATCTTTCGATGTTCTCAATGCGCTTCTGCAACTGACCGTTGATGCCTGCCTTGCCGTCGGCCTTCGCCGCGTTGCGTGCTTCTATCGCCGCCAACTTCCGCGCCTCGGCCTCCGCGTGGTTGTATGGCGACTCATGGGCGATGTACGGGACAAGCTCGCCATCGTCCGTCGCAGCGATCCCGACGCCCTTGCGAGACGCAACAGAGTGGACGATCACGCTTGGAGCCTCTATCACGCGCTCGTAGACTTCGACGGTCTGTAGCCACGCCTCATGCGCTGCCTGTGCCGCCGCCTGAGCGTCTGCCTGTGCCTGAGCCGCCGCAGCGTCTACGGCGTCCTTCTCGGCCTGCGACATTTCTGGAAACCGCTCACCATCAAACGGCAACCAGTACTTGCGCGGGCAGTCCGGCGCTTCCACGGCCCGGATGCCGTAGGCAGCGAGTTGCTCGTCGGTTGCCGCGATGTGCGGACCGATGGAGTACGGGCGGGAAATCTCTTTGTCGTCTGCGTCGAGCCATATTCTCATTGGATGCTCCCTCGCGTCGTGAGGTTGTAGATCATTTGCACCGTTGAAAACTTCGTGCCTGTAACTGTCGCGGGCGGAGTGGATGTGAACGAGTTATACAACTCTGTCACCTGTGCTGGCGTGAATGCCCGCGCCACGATCATCACTTCTCCAAGCAGTCCGCCCCAGTAGTAGTCGTCGTTTGACGGTGCGGCGATGGCTCGCTGGTCGCGTGCGATTACCCACGGATGGGGGTCGAGGTTGACCCATGTGCGAGTGACAGCCTGAGACTTGATGATGGTCGCGTTTTTGTAGATCAAGATTGCAACGCCGGGGTCATAAGTCATTACCAAGTGATTCCACCCGACAAGGTTCGTTGCGATGGTCGCTGAATCACCAGCCGACGAGCCGTTGTTTCCGACCCACATTCCAAGGGTGTAATCGCTCGACTTTTGCATACATTGATAGCCGATTGCCGACCATACTGACGCCCCAGAGTTTCCTACCGCCGTACAGTTGGCTGACGCGCTTCCGCCGTTGGTGTTATTTCCCTGTTGCCAGTACGCAATCGTGATCGCGCCGGTGATGCCGAGGTTGCCGATGTCCGTCCATTGGAGCGCGGTGTCGCCATCGTAGGCCAGCGCCCCCGCCCCGGACACGCGCTCTGCCCATACGGGCGAGTTGCGGTTAGTCGCCGTGCGCCCATTGGCCGAGTAGTCCGTCACGTTGCTACCCGACCCCTCGCGCATGAGGTAGATGCAGGCTGCTTCGTTCGTGTACGGCACGTACCAGTTCGCGTTGTAGGTCTGCCCCCACGCCGACGCCGCGCACAGCACCAGCAACGCTGCTATGATCCATCTCCTCATTGGTAAGCCCTTATGGTCTGCGAGCCCTGCGGCTTGACGAAAAGAATCACGCCCGCGCCGTTGGTCAACGACAGAGCAGTGGGCTGCACGACGGCCCCGGTGTTTGTCACTACGAGGGTCAGCGCGTTCGTGCCGAGGTAGTCCAGCGCCCATCCGAACTTGCCCGCCGTGCTTACGGTGTCCGCGTCGAAGTTGATTGCCTGCGCCGCGTTCGTCAAGTCAATGTACGCACCGGCCCCGCTCGCTCGCGTCACGGTGTAGGTGCCAAGGTTGGCGATGTGGATTTGCGACTGCACGATGTAATTTGTTTCGTTCCACGTGCCGGTGCCGCCAACCGGCGCGTTGCTCCACGAGGTGCCGTTCCAAATGAGTGCGTCATCCGTGGTGGGTGCTGCAACGGCGTCCACGTTGGCTAGGCTTTCAAGCATGTTCGTTGCAAACGTGTCGCCACCCGTGCCGCCGGGAAGGTTGGTGAAGTTCGCGCCGTTCCATGCGGGCGGGGTGTATCCAGCGCCAAGAGCATTCGTCAGGCGGGTAAGCGGAATGTTGCCGTCCGACCCGACAATCGTGTTCGTGTTGTACCGGAGGTTCCCGTCCTGATCCACGTCAAGCGGACGAGTGGACGGATTGCCAGCTTTGCGCACCGTGAAGCGTATCGGCTGCGACTCAATGGACGATGCGCCAGACAACGTGGACAACACGATGTTGGATTGCGCGGACAGTTTTGCATTCAGTACGAGTTCCGGCGCTGTAAAGTTCTTGCTGCCGAGAATCGTCTGGTCATCCGTCAGCGACACGTAGTTCGTGGTGGACTTCGCGCTGGCCCAATAGCTGGACGGCAACGCGGCGCTCGCGGCGGCCTGCGCTGCCGCGATGGATGCAGTCGTGTTGGTGATGCGGTTGCTGGACAACTGGCCGTCCGCCCCGAACAACAACCGCCCGCGCTGGTAGATCGTCTCCTGCCCGATGTGAAAGGAGCTGTCGCCCAGCGTCACGTTGAGGTTGGTGAACGCCGCGTTCGTGGTCGTAAACAGCACGGAGTCCGAGTTGGTAACGTAACCCGGCTCCATGCCGAAGATGAAACTGCCGTACACCCGCTTGTATTGATCCGTGTAGCCTACGGTGTGATGCGATCCGAGCGCATAGCTGTTTGCCGCATTGTTGAAGCGGTGCCCGCCACCGATCAGCACATTAAAGCCAGAGGAGAAGGCGTTGGACGCAATCACTTCGTGGTTGTTTCCGAGCAGCACATTGAACGCCCCTGCGTTCTGGAACAGGTCCAACTCCGCACCCAAGGCATAGTTCCATTGCCCCGTATTCTGCCCCGTGCCGTCCATGTAGATTCCGCTGCCCCACGCGAGCGAAAACGGGGAATAAATCACGTTGGTGCGGATTGTGTCCGTCTTTCTATCCCAGCCAGCCCCGCCAGCCAGAGAACCATGTGCGTATGCATGGGAGTAGGCTCCAACCGAAAGCGAGGTCGTCAGCATCGAGATCGGGGTCTCAGCGGTGTAGATGTTGTCGGCCCATGCATACGCAAGCCCGCCCGTTGTCGCAGCCGCATCTGCCGTGGATTGCGCCGCTGTCGCCGCCGTGTACGCGCTCGCCGCTGTTGCCGCCGCCCCGGTTGCCGTCGAGAGTGCGGTGTCGGCGGTGTTGGAGACTGCCGCGATCCAAGAACGGGCGACAACATCTACAGATCCGGTGCCAGCACCGCCGCCGGCTGACGAAACAACATCCTGCTGCCAGTACCCGTGCAAGGTGATCGTGCCAGGACCGGGGGGTAATGTCCAGCTTGTGCTTTGCCTGAAATAGTACAGGGCGCTTTTGGATAACGGAGCAACGATGACTCGCCAAGAAAAAGGAAAACTTGATAGCGACTTGTTAAAGATGTGTTGCTCGTTCGTACCGTCACCTGAAATCCATGCGTAATGCGCATCGCCGGGCGGGCTTGAGTACTGCAAATCCAAAAACAGCAAGTCGGCATTTGTCTGTGTGTGTTCACCGATATCCAACTTCGTCCACACCCGGGCGGCTGCAATCGTTGTTCCCGTCAGGTCCGTGTATTCAACCGCCGGATCGAAAGCGTGATACGTGTAGTTCGTGATGCTGGATGTATAGCCCGAAATGAACTCCTGCCACACCAGCCCGTCCTCGGCCGTGCTTGTGGTTTCTTCGATGTACAGCCTGCCGTTCCCTGTCCAGTACCGATGCCCGTTTTCCTCGAAATAAACCGTGTACCACCACGCATCCGTCGTGCCGTTGGTTCCTACAGAGTTCGTCCCGACGGTCGGCCATTGGAGCAGGTAATAAGTGTTCGTGGCGACGCTGTTCGTCACCTGCGCGTAATATGTTCCGGTTGAAGATGGGCCTATGATCATGCGCACCTTCGTATCGCTGCTTGCCGCGATGGCTTGCCCGCGCCGCGTCACATCAATGCGCATCAGCGGGGTGATGCCCTGCTGCCATGTCAAATCCTCAAGGCTCTGCGCCCCTGCAGTCTGTATCTCGGCGTTGAGCCGATAGGCGAAATCATGCTGCGCGAGGACTGCGCTCGAAAACAGAGTTGAGATCAAACAAGTCAAGAATACTGTTTTCATTTTCTCTCCTAATCGTCAATCACTATGCGCAGCGTGCCGTTTCGCCATTCTATATGACCGCCGGTAATCTCGATATTTTCGAGTGCTTTAGCCATGGCCATCACGCCTTCCACAAAGCCAGCTTTCGACACCGGATCTCCAGCCCTGATCGGGCTTTTGAAGAAACGTTGAGGGGTTGCCGCCTTGTTCGGTTTTGTTGCGCTCATTCTTCTGTCTCCGTATAGATTCCGATGTGTGCCGCCCTTGCCGCGTACACGTCAGAACCTAATATAAGGGTTGCATGGGCGATGATGATAGACGGCCCTTTCAGCGACACGTCAACATAAGGAGATGAAGTCCCGCTCGTAATCACGGTTCCACCAGACTCGCCGAAGATGGGGCGCACGGCATACCAGATTGTTGGTGACCCAGTCGGTGTAGTTCTTGAAATGCGAACCGTTACCGGCCAATCGCCGCTGCCGTATGCTTGCGGAGCCGGGTTAAACTCGTTGATATAAAAACCGTCCAACGAACCGCCGATAACGATGGAAGAAATGTCTATGGTTCGCGTCAGGATATAAGAGCCGATATTCACGTTGTCTGCTGTGATTCCAAACTGCACAGACCGTTCGTACATCATCAAGAAAGAGCCCCTCACTCCAGAAATAAACTCATTCACAAACGAGAATCCGAACTCTCCCGCAGCCCCCGTCGAAGGCGCTTTGTTTATGGCGGTCAATGCGTATAATCTAGCAGCGCCGAGCGTAAGCGCACGCCACTCGCGTACATCCGTAATGCGCACGTCCTCGCCACCGCTCACCCTGCGCGTCGTGATGTCGTAGGAAAGCTGCGTGCCATCCCCGGCATTATCAAAGTTGTCTATCAAAGGCATGTGAGTTCTCCCTATCCGAACCGCAACAATTCTTTTTGATCTGATCTGATGTCTTTCAACGTGTTCAAGATTTCTCCGTTGAGCCCCCTGTCCACGGTGGATTGCGTTGGCACGGTATATAAAGCCCCGGTACCCCATTGAGCGGCGTAATTAGAACTTGCGATCCCGACCCCGCCTATTCCTGCCGTACCCGTAGCCAGAGAAGATGCGCCTACAGATGCCGTTGCGTTAGGGCCTGCTAAAGAAGCCAGCCACCCACTATTGCCTGTTACCGTTGCTCCGCCTCGAAGACCGCGATACCCAGACATTGTACGCCCAGATTCTGCGTCTCCTATGCCAAGAAAGTCTCTGATTTCCTGGCACGCTTTATCATGGGCAGATACAGTTTCTGCAAGAGCCGCCTTTTCGTTTTCCACACGCTTATCGAGTTCTTCTTTATGATCCTCCGTTAGCGTTTGTTGAGTGCTGGCGTTTTGTTCGACAGAGGCTGCCGCTTGCTTGGCTTCAAACTGTCGCTGCGCTTCTTCAGCGATCTTCTTTTGCTCGTATGTCTTTGCTTGATGCTCTGTAAGTGCCGCAGCCTGTTCTTCTGCAAGCGCCTCGATTTTTGCGTTGTGGTTTTCTTGCAAGGCTTCGCGTTCAGCCAGAGCCTTTTCTGTTTGCGCAGTCACTTGCGCGTCGTGTCCTGCAAGAGCCTCCCCGAACTCGCCCAATTTTTCAAGGTACGGGCCAATATCAGGAGGATCAAATTGAGTCCACGGGCGCTTCACTTTTTCCCACAACGCGATGGCGTAATCGCCGACAAACTGAAAAGACGCAACGCTGGCGTCCTTCCATGTCCTGAAAACGTTGAACAAATAATTGAAAACCGTTTCGGCGCCGTCGCTCAAAGACGCCCATAAAACGGACGCCGTGTTCCCGGCGAGCTGCATGTAGTAAGACACGTTTTCGGCAAACATTTTTATGCCAGCGACAGCGTTAACTACGCCGCCCTGCGAGACCCACTCGCTTAGTTTTTCGCCAAGCTCTTTTACTTTTGTTCCGGCCTTCTCCAGAATATCTGTCAGCGTTCCGTTTTGGGATATTGCCTCGCCTACTACCTCCCACATATCTCCGATACGCCCTTTCAATGCAGCCCATTGCCCAGAGACGGTGCCGAGCACGGCCTTCTGCTGCTCGTAGCCTTTCGTGAAAAGGTCTTTTACGATTGCCGCTTTTTCTTCCTCGCTGGTTGCTTGTCGAAGCGCAGGAACATACCGGTTCAGCAAGTCGTAATTACCCTGCATGGCCATGGCGACAGCCTTTTGCGCTGCGGCTTCTTCCATCCCTATGGCCTTGAGGGCGATGGTCGCTTTCGCGGCTTCTCCAAGCTTCTCTGTTTGGACGCCGAGCATCTTCATTCGCGCCATTCCCGCCAGCGTGGACTCATCGGCTGCGCCCGTTTCGTCTTGTATCGCCGCAGCGATCTTCTTCAACGGCGCGATAAGCGCCTCTCCCGCCTGCCCGTGCGCGTTCATGGCGGCAACAAGGCTTTTCTCTGCTTGTTCCTGTACTCCGTATGCTTGCAATGCCTTGGCTGCAAACCCGGCGACAGCGGCACCGGCCGCCATGAATCCCGTCACGAAGAACTTGCCGATTCGCATGGCAGACTGGCCGAACGCCTGAAGCTGCTTCCCAGCCGAAGTCAGCCCTTGTGCAAGCGAGTTCTTCGCCTTGATGAGTATGCTGATTTCTTTAGTTGCCATTACAGACTCCGGCGTTTTGATGCGCCTTCTTGATCTCGATAAGCTTCAACCCGAGCGCCTTTTCTGCCGTCATGCGTGGATCGTTTGAGACAGGCTTGCTGTCCACACGGTTCTGCATCGCCACGGCGTAAAGCATCGCGTTGGCGTAGCCCACAGAGCAACGTCGCTCCCAAAACTCAACGTCGCCGCCACATGCAGATGCGAGAAATGCAGAAAACTCTCCGGCAGTCAGTCCCGGCTCGCCTTTCGGCGGGGGCACGGCAACCACGGCCTCCTGCAACAATACCTGGTTCACAGCCTCGATGTATGCTTTGTGGGTGCATCGCAAGCGCCTGAACCAGAGTTTTACTCTTTTCGCAGCGGCGTCACCGGACAAGTCAAAGACCGATGCGTCTTTGTAACAATGCGCCATGGCAAAACCCAGCGCCGCGTCCGAATTGCGCAGCTTGCACCCCTCCCTGCTGAACCAGTCTGAGGCGAGCAAGGTCAGCGGC
>Ga0208939_1003544_pt1 | contig 10322 bp, 6 predicted proteins | sample AD_STIC12_MetaG_FD_184437 | JGI IMG/M metagenome (GOLD analysis project Ga0208939, IMG submission 184437) | Active sludge microbial communities of municipal wastewater-treating anaerobic digesters from USA - AD_STIC12_MetaG (SPAdes) (version 2) | ecosystem: Engineered > Bioreactor > Anaerobic >...
CGTGGCCCCGGCGTGCCTCGAGGGCGCACACCAGCGCCTCGTCCGGGATGGCGGCCAGCAGCATGGCGAAACGGTCGAGGTCCGAGGAGCGCTCGACATCGGTCCAGGAGAACAGGTATGGGCGTAGGATGGTGGCCACGGCGGCTCCTTTGCGGAGGTCAACTTCAGCGAGTCGATTCTACCGCACTGTGGGCCGCTGTTCTACTATCTCGTCTACTTTGTGGACTCAGCGACAACACAACCATGGCAACTATGCGACGAAATCTCCGCGTCATCACAGTGGGGTGAAATCACGCCCTCACACGCCTCTGCCCCTCCCCAACCCAGGTCCTACCTACCCTCCGTGGGGTGACTCCGCACCGCCCCCTCCGTAAACCCCAAGTACTTCAACACCCCCGGACAGCGCTACGACCTCGTACGGGTGCGCTACCATCGCAGCGTGCGAGCGCTGGTGACCGGCGTGTCGGGGTTCGTGGGGTCGCACCTCGTGGACCTGTTGCGGGCGGAGCACCCCGAGGTCGAGGTGTTCGGGTTGCTGCGCTGGCGGTCGGAGGATCCCGAGCGCTTGGCGTTGCGCGACGTACAGCTCCTCGAAGGGGACCTCCTCGATGCGGTCTCGGTGATCCGTGCGGTGGGGGCGGCGCGGCCCGACATCGTCTTCCACCTCGGCGCCTCCTCATCGGTGGCCGGGTCCTGGGACGCACCGAACGAAATGGTGCAGGTCAACGTCCTCGGGACACTGCACCTGCTCGAGGCGCTGCGCGTCGAGTGCTCGACGGCGCGGGTGGTGCTCGCCTGCTCGGCCGAAGCGTACGGGATCGTGCGGCCGGAGGAGCTGCCGATCGCCGAGGACCAGCCGTTTCGGCCGGTCTCGCCGTACGCGGTATCGAAAGCCGCCGCCGACCTTTTCGGGTTCCAGTACAACCGTTCGTACGGGTTGCACACGGTCCGCTTGCGGCTGTTCAACCACTGTGGACCCCGCCAATCCAGCCGCTTCGTCGTCGCCTCGCTCGCCCGCCAGGTGGCGGAGATCGAGGCGGGCTTGCGCGCGCCGCAGATTCTCGTCGGCAACCTCGAGGTACGGCGAGACTTCGTCGACGTGCGGGACGCGGTGCGGGCGTACTGGGCCGCCGCCATGGCCGGAGCGCCCGGTGCGGCCTACAACGTCTGCAGCGGCCGGACGCACTCGATCCGGGAGGTGCTGCACGGCCTGCTTGCGTTCTCGGGGATCACCCTCGAGCTGGTCAACGACCCCTCGCGACGCCGTCCCGCCGACCTCGAGGTGCTGCACGGGGACGCCTCCGCGTTCCGCGACCTCACGGGCTGGACGCCCCGCATCCCGTTCGAGCAGACCCTGCGCGACACCCTCGAGTACTGGCGCGCAACCGTCGCCAGCTGAGCCGTCGGCTCTTTCCGGAGCGCGCTCTTCTGAGCTCGACCTCATCCGGAGCTGGTTTTTGACCCCGCTTTCGGCTCCGCCCACGCGTTTGCCAATTGGTGAGGGTTCTTTGCGCTTCTTTACATTCTGGCACGTAAAAGCCCCTATCCGGACCCATCCGGAGGAGGTTCCAAATGAGAGTGAAGCGGAGCGTGATGGCGGTCGGGCTGCTGCTCGGGCTGGTCGTGGTTCCCGTCTTGGCCGGGGCCACAGATCTGACCGGCACCTGGACGCTGACCTCGACGACGCCGCGCGGGGAGCGCACCTCGACGCTGGTGCTCGTGCAGTCCGGGGAAAAGCTCACCGTGACGCTCAAAGGCGAGCGCGGCGAGAGCACCGGTGCGGGCACCCTCAAAGGCGATGCGGTCGAGTGGACGGTGGTCCGGCCGACACCGATGGGCGAGCTGACGATGACCTACACCGGGAAGGTCGCCGGCGAGACGATGACCGGCGAAGTGCAGACGCTCGACCGCACGGTACCCTGGAAAGCGGTTCGCGAGAGCACGGCGCCGGACCCAGCTGCACGGACGGCCGCGCCCGAGGCGGCGCCGGCGGTGACCCCAGCTCCGCCGTCCGCACCGCCTCCACCGGCCCGGGAGGCCTTTTCAGAGGCGCCAGCCGAGGCTCCTTCCCCGGTTGGGAAGCCGCCGGCCACGCTGGCGCCGCCGAAAGCCGGATCGACGACGCTGCTCACCGTGGACAAGGTCGAGCAACCGTCCGAGAAGGTCAGGGTCGGCCTCGAATCGATCACCGGCAGAGAGCTCACCGCGCGCCTCGCGTTCCTCGCTTCCGACGCCCTGGAGGGACGCGAGACCGGCACCACCGGTCACCGCGTCGCGGCTGAGTACGCGGCGATGATGATGTCGCTGTGGGGGCTCACGCCGGCCGGCGACTCGCCGAGACCACGTCCGCGTTCTCGTATGCCGATGGGACCGCCCCCGGTCGACGAGCCGGTCACACGCAGCTTCCTGCAAGCGGTCGAGCTCAAGGAGATTCTCGAGAGCAGCGGCAGCGCAAAGGTCGAATGGCGCGATAGCGGGCTCGGTCGTATCCGTTGGTTCGAGAAGGACGTCGACTTCCAGATGGGCGAGTACTACGCGGGCTTGAGCGACTCGCAGCAGATCTCGGCACCGGTCGTTTTCGTCGGCTACGGGATCAGCGAGAAGCAGCTCGGCTACGACGACTACGCTGGGATCGACGTCAAGGGCAAGATCGTCATGATGCTGAGCGGCCTCCCTCCTGCCGCGCCCGGCTCACCGCTCACCGGGGAAGAGATCCGGCGCAAGTACGATCCCCCGGCGTTCGGACGCCGGTTCCGGTTCGGGCCTTCGGCGCGGGACCTCGCCGCGCGACAGGCCGGCGCCGTGGCCGTCCTGCTGGTCGAGAGTGCACCCGAGAAAAACGGCGACGTGGCCCGCCGGGTTGTGGACGCCAGCGCCATCAACGACGAACAGCCGATCATCCCGGGCGGCCGGCGTCGGCTCACGCTGCCCGACGCCTCGGCCCAACGTCAGTTCGAAGCCCTGCCCACGGTGCGCGTCTCGCGACAGATGGCCGACCACATCCTCATGCTCGTGGGGGCGAACGTCGAGGCGCTGCAGCAGCGCCTCGCAAGCGACCAGCGACCTCATTCGATGCTGCTCCGGGGCCTCACCTTCACGCTCGAGAGCAAGGTCACGACGAGGCTCTTGAGCTCGGTCAACGTGCTTGGCTACGTCGAAGGCTCCGACCCCGCCCTCAAGGACGAGGTGGTGGTCGTGGGCGCTCATCTCGACCACCTCGGCCGGCGTGGTGACTACATCTTCAACGGCGCCGACGACAACGGCTCGGGGTCGGTGGCGGTGCTGGAGATCGCCCAGGCGTTCGCCACCAACCCCACCAAACCCCGCCGCAAGGTGCTGTTCGCCCTGTGGACCGGAGAGGAGCAGGGACTGCTCGGCTCGCGCCACTACGTGCTCTACCCCCCGTTCCCGATCGCCAAGACCGTGGCGACGATCAACCTCGACATGGTCAGCCGCTCCTGGAACAAGGAGCAGCTCGGTCGCCTGGCCCGGATGTTCGGCGAGGAGATCAGCGATGAGGACCTCGCCACCGTCGACGTCAACAACCTCGCAAACCTCTCGTTCAAGGATGCGACGGGGGCGCTTCGCCGGGCGGTGGCCGACGCCAATCGCCACGTCGGCTTGACCGTTCTCGTGCGTGAGGCCGAAAACGACGGCATTGGCGCCGGCGGCAGCGACCACGCGCCGTTCGCCCTCAAAGGCGTGTCGTGGGGGTTTTTCAACGCGGCGATGACGGCCGACTACCACCAGCCGAGCGACACGGTCGAAAAGACCAGCGCGGCGCTGATGGAGAAGGTGGCGCGGTTGACGTTCCTCACCGCTTTCGCGCTGGCCGACGGTGGGTAGGCGCTGACGCTGCGGCGCACCGAACCTCGGTCGAGCAAGACGGGCCCGAGGTCGAGCCCGGCATCGACCTCCACCCGGGCTGCTCGGCACTGCCGAAAAGCCGTGCATGAAGCGAGGTCATCGCCTGGTCGACGTCGACCGCCGACCGCGACGAACCCGCCGTCAGCGCCGAGACACTTCGCCGTGAAATGCTGCGACCACGCGCTCGCCGAGGGTGTCGACAAGGCCCTCGACGATGGTGGCAGGGAGGTCCGAGCGGGTGAGGAGAACGAGCCGGCAGGAAGCAGCAGCGCCGCCCCGGCCACACCCGTCCAGCCAGCGCACGGCGCAGGTCGCACGCCCCGAGCGGACGAGAGCGCGGTCGATACGGCCGATGCCCAAGCGCGACCCGAGCACATCCAGTGCTCGCAGGCCTTCACCGGCGGAACGGAGAGGACCGAGCAGATCGCTCTGCCCATCGGCGTGCCACGCAACCGGCTCGCCAGCGGGGAGAACCACCGCCGCTGCGAGACAGCCCGACTCGGCCGCCAGCTCGGCCAGCAGCAGCGACAGCCGCTCGCGGACCCCGCCAGCGGGCTCCGCGCGGGTCACGGCGGCACTGCGGGGCCGGTCGGTGGGCTCCAGGACACGGTCGAGCTCCTCGTAGGCACGCCCCGGCGCCGGCAAGCGCCCGGCCTTGCGGCCGAACGCCTCGTCGCGCCGCCGTGCCGCCTCCATGAAGAGGTTGGTGGCGTACATCTCGATGTTGCCCTGGTATCGCCCGATATCTGCCGTGAGGACTTCCTGGAACGTGCCGCCATCCCACAGCGCCATGTGGTAGAACGCCTCCTCGCCCTGGACGGCGCCCGCCGAGGCGTGGACGACGCTGCGGTCGCGAAACACCAGCACCCCGCTCTCGCTGCCACAGCCCACATGGACCACCGCGGTCGAGCCGGAAAGCGTGATGAGCTGCGCCAGGTCGAGGAGGTCGAGGCCACCCACCATCCCCGCCCACCCCGACTCGACCATCGCCGAGAGCTGGATCAGGTTGCGCAGCTCCTCGAGATCTACCGGTTTATCGACGAACCGCATGGCACCCTCGCGGATCGCCAGCGCCTCGAGCTCCGGCGTGCCGAACGCCGTCATGACGATGATGCGCAGCCCCGGCCGCAGCTTGGCCGCCTCGCGCACGAGGGAGATGCCGTCGAGGCCGGGCATCGAAACATCGGTGAGAAGCACGTCTACCGGGTGCTCCCACAGCAGGCGCAAACCCTCTTCGCCCGAGGTCGCGGTGAGGATCTCGATATCGTCCCCAAACGAGCCGAGGTAGGCCGCGATGCTGCGCACGAGCGCGGCCTCGTCGTCGACCACGAGCACCCGCTTCACGGCCGTCCCCCGGCGTAGGTGGGCGCCAACACGGAGAACCGGCATCCGCCCTCGACCCGGTTCCGCCACACGAGACGGCTGCCAGCCAGGTGACAGGCGCGGAGCGCCACAGAAAGACCGAGGCCGCGGCCGTTGGGCTGGGTCGAAAAGAACGGGAGCAGGATCTTGTCGGCGTTCTCGGGTGGCACGCCGGACCCCTGGTCGTCCACGTCGAGCGAGCTCCAGCCGTCCTCACCCAGCTCCCATCGGAGCGTCACCGCGGTGTCGACCGGCGAGGCCTTGATCGCGTTGCTCACCAGCTCGGCGAACGCCGTGCACAGGTTGCTCGGCACGCTCCACACCTGGGCCGCCGGCCCACCACCGACCACCAGCTCGACTCCCGCCTGGGCGGCAAAGAACCGGTACTCCTGGAAAACCTGCTCCACCACCGGCGCGATCGGCACCGGGCGCGGATCGCCGGGCACCAACCGCGCGATCTGGTGAATGCCCTGCGTGATCTTGTCGATCCGCCCAATGTGGTTCAGCAGCGTGGCGAGCTGCTCGCTGGTGTCGCCATCCGAGGCGCCGAGCCGCTGCATGACCTGCACGCCGGCCTGCAGACAGGCAAGGGGGTTGCGGATCTCGTGCGCGAGCATCCGGAGGACCATCCGCAGCTCTTCCTCGGTGCTCCAAGACCGCGGATCGAGCGCATCGTCAGCCATCAACCCACGACGATATCCGCTTTGCCGCAGGATCACAACCGCGAGCAGGTGGCCCACAAACCTCCGTCAGCGCCGCGGGACAGGAGCTGCTGGTCGGAGCGACGGGCGAGCGGGTGGAGCACGCCCGAGGGAGCCGACCGCACGTGGGTGAAGGCACCGGGAGAGACAGCGCGGTTCGGGTCATAGTGCCGAGCCGGTGGGCCCGGTGGTACGCCTCGTCCCCACGGCTGGGCGTTCCGACCCGTCGCGCCGATACCTCGCCCTTCGCCGAGTCGAGCTCGCTGCCCGCACCGTCGCTGTTCCCGGTCGCCTCGCGGTCCGCGATGACGAGAGCTGCGACACAACCGGACGGAGCCAACGCGGCCGCTTGCGTACGACGTTGCCGGCGACCAGCTACCTGATGGCAGCGGACGGCGCCGGGCCCGTGCCACGGCGAACCGTTCGGCGCACCAACGAGGGCAGCTCCAGCTTCCAGGCGCCGGCGCCCGAGGTGGCGGCCAACAGGGTCCGGCTCGAAACCATGAGGAGCCGGTTCACAGCCACCGCCGGCAAACCCTCGCCGAGGGGCGCCCACGTCGCACCGCCGTCGGCCGACCGCAGCACCCCGTGCGCGCCCGTCCCGGCGAAAAGCACACCCGGCGCCCGGGGGTCACCCAGCAAGGAAACGCCCGCGACCTCGGGCCCCGTCACCGCCACCCAGCTCGCCGCTCCGTCGAGGCTCGAGAAGAGGCCGCATGGGGTGGCGGCCACCAAGCGGAATGGTGCCTGCGGCGAAGCCACCAGCGCCTCTACGCTCGCTTTGGGCTCGTTCCCACACGGGGCGCGCAGGCCGGTATTGCGCGGCTGCCAGGACTGGCAGCCGTCGGTACTCGTGTACACCCCCCGGCTCGTCGCGAGGTGGATCCAGGTGCCGTTGGCCGCATCCACGACCGCGTCGTGGACGGAGATGGGGTACCCCGGCAGCTCGGGTAAGACACCGCACGGCTCCCACGTGACACCTCCGTCCTGGCTGCGACGCGGCCGATCCTCGGTGGCGAGCTCCGGGCGTACGAACCGAGGCACCGCCACGAGCACCCCGGGCTCGGCCGGCAACGGCAGCACCAGCGTGTTCCAATCGACACCTACATCCTGCTCCCAGGTCGCACCCCGGTCAGCGCTCCGATACCCCTGGCAGGACAACGCTGCCACGTCGCCGTCGGAGACAAGTGCCAACTGGAAGACGCTTCCGCAATAGGGGACGGGCACCGGAGAATAGCCGCGGTACGGCGGACGGGGGCTGGTCATGCCGCCTCCAGTGCTCCACAGCCGGCCGCCGTCGGTCGTGCGCTGCACGGCTCGCTCGCTCGTGGCTGCGAGCAGTGAGATCGGCGGTTCCGGAACGACGAGGAGGTCGTTCACCTGCACCGCCGTCAGGCCCTGAATCGACTGCCGCCAGTGGCCGCCCAGGTCGTCCGAGACCCACACACCCTCCCGATCGCTCCCCACGAGGACTCGCGGCGGCGTGCCCGGGAGCACGGCGGCGGCGTGCAGCTCCTGCGCCGGCTTCTCTTCCGGGCCGACATCGCCGAAGGAAAGCTCGCCGGTCGCGTCCTCCCAGCTCGCACCGCCGTCGCGGCTGCGCCACACCCCGGCCCAGAAGGTCGAAAGGAGCATCTGGGCGGCATCCCCCGGTACCACGGCCAGAGCCGCGTGTTCGTCGCCGTACCAGCTCGCGGCGGGTGGCAGCTCGAAAACGGTTTCCCAGTGGCTGCCTCCGTCCCACGAGCGCACGATTCCGGTACGGTCTTCGCTCACGCCCCTACCCCCCAAGGTCGTGGCCAGAAGCGGCGGGCCCTCGCCCGGGAGGACGAAGATGCGATCCACCCGGGCGTAGCCGCTGCGTCCGTTGGGGCGGGCGCGCTTCAGTCCGTCGCTCACGACCTTCCAGGTCGCGCCACCGTCGCGGGTCACCTGCACGCCGTCGCACGAGTCGCGGATGCTGCTCGGCGCGAACGCCGCGTAGTAGGTGTCCGGGCTCGCCGGATCGATGGTCACCGCACGGCAGTACCCGCAGCCGAGGGGCTGCCAGCTCGCCCCGCCGTTGCGCGAGCGGAACAAGGCGCGTTCGGACGCCACGAGCACCGTGAGCGGATCCGAAGGGTGCACGGCGATATCGAGGCCGATCGGGGAACTGAAGCTGCTCGGGTGCCCCGGCAGCGGGGTCCGCTCGTTCCAGGTCCTGCCGCCGTCGGTGCTGCGGAAAATGCGTCCGTCGCTCCATCCCAGCGAGCGTCCCGCCACGTACACCACCCGAGAATCCGAGGGGGCCACCGCCAGGGCGTTGACCACCCGCCCAGCGAGGCCGCCGAGCACCCAACTGTCCCCGCGGTCCTCGCTCAGATACACGCCTGCTTCCGTCCCCGCCAGTACCCGCTCCGGCTGACCCGGGACCGGGGCCAGCACGGTGACCGTGCCGCCGAACGGGCCGATCGGAGTCCAGGTACCTGCGCTGGCGACACCAGCGAGCACCGCCAACGCTGCCAGACCAACGCCGCTGCCACGCATATGCACCTCCACCCGCTCGTACCGCCGCATCTTTCCCATTCGAATAGAGAATATGCTCCTCGCCGTCCCCGCCGTCAACCGCACACCGTGATCCAGACCACACCCGACACCGGTCCCCGACCGGATGGCACCTGCCGCCGGCGAGCCCACCTCGCCCCGACCCCGTTGCGCCGGACGGCGAGGATGAGTAGGCTGACCCGAGCAGCGCATCCTCGCCAAAAGGGGGGGAGATGACTGTCGGAACCCACGGAAAGAAACCACTCTGGGGACGGTTGTGGAACTACGCCAATAACTTGCTGACGGTACTCGGAACCCTCCTCACCACCATCTCGGGCGTTCTCATCCTCACGCTCGCCGTCGTCGAGCTGGCGGGGGGGATCCGCAACCCATACGTGGCCGGTTTTGCCTACCTGATCTTGCCACCGGCTTTCATCCTCGGCTTGCTCCTCATCCCGCTCGGCATGTGGCGGCGGCGCCGGCGACTGCTCCGCACCGGCGCCACCGAGGGCGAGCTCGACACCTACCCGCGCCTCGACTTCAACGATCCGCACCTGCGCAAGGTCGCCTCGGTCATCATCGCCCTCACCGTCGCCAACGGCATCATCGTCGGCTCCGCCTCCTACCTCGGCATCGAGCACATGGAGACCGTCGAGTTCTGCGGCGAGACCTGTCACTCGGTCATGCACCCCGAGCACATCGCGTATCAGAACTCGGCGCACTCGCGCGTGGCCTGCGTGCAGTGCCATATCGGCCCGGGCGCCTCGTGGTTCGTGCGCTCCAAGCTCGACGGCTTGCGTCAGGTCTGGCACACAGCGCTGAACACCTATCACCGCCCGATCCTCACCCCGCTGCGCACCCTGCGCCCGGCCCGCGAGACCTGCGAGGCCTGCCACTGGCCGGCGATGCATCACGGTGACAAGCTGCGTGCCTTCGCCCGCTTCGCCGAGGACGAGGCGAGCACCCCGTCCTACTCGGTGATGCTGATCCGCACCGGCGGCGGCACCCTCGACGCCGGGCGGCACGGCGGCATCCACTGGTGGCACATCTACTCCGACAACCGCATCCGCTACCTCGCGGGCGACGACCGCCGCACCACCATGCGCTGGGTTGAGCTGACGACCCCCGACGGCAAGGTCTCGACGTTCCAGCGCGAGGGAAGCGAGCCGCCGAGCCAGGCGGAGATCGCAAGCCAGGCCCGGGTGATGGACTGCATCGACTGTCACAACCGCCCCTCGCACCGCTACCAGAACCCAGCCAAGGCGCTCGACGAGCTCTGTGAACGCAACGAGGTGCTGCGCACGCTGCCGTTCTTCAAGAAGGAGGCGCTGGCCATTCTCACGACCCCCTACCCGACGCACGAGAGCGGCGGACGGAGCGTGCGCGAGGCGGTCAGGGCGCGCTGGGGCGGCGGCGAGGCCTCGCCGGAGCGAGCCGCTCTGGTCGCGAAGGCGGCCGAAGGCGTGGGGGCGATCTACGATCGCACGTTTTTCCCGGAGATGAAGACCGACTGGCAGACACACCCCAATCACATCGGCCACGACGACTTCCCGGGGTGCTTCCGCTGCCACGACGGCGAGATGAACGCCGCCGACGGCAGCCGCGCCATCACCGGCGAGTGCGAGAACTGCCACGTGTTCCTGGTCGAGGAGTCGCCCACCAAGCCGGATCTCGCCACCCTCACGCTCGCAGGAAGCCACTAACCCGCATTTCTCATCGATAGGTATTGAAAAGGGGCTCGATCTCGGCTATCATATTCTTGTCGAGATAAATACGAGAGCCAAGGGGAGCCCCATGAAGCCAACACAGTGTACCGCACCCGACTTTACCTTCCAAGCCCTGGGGTCCCGCCAGGTCGTGACCCAGTTC
>Ga0208939_1003547_pt1 | contig 10317 bp, 14 predicted proteins | sample AD_STIC12_MetaG_FD_184437 | JGI IMG/M metagenome (GOLD analysis project Ga0208939, IMG submission 184437) | Active sludge microbial communities of municipal wastewater-treating anaerobic digesters from USA - AD_STIC12_MetaG (SPAdes) (version 2) | ecosystem: Engineered > Bioreactor > Anaerobic >...
AGGACGGACCGTACTTGGGGGGCAAGCTGAAGTACTGTCGCATCTTCGTTCGTCTTAAGGTGACGCTATGAACATCAGCCTCAAGAACATCAAGGTGTCCGAACTCGTAGACGGCTACCAGGACCGGGGTGACGAGGGCGTCTGCGGCTACGGCGGCCGCCTGAACATCCGCCCGGCCTACCAGCGCGAGTTCATCTACAAGGAGAAGCAGCGGAACGAGGTCGTTCACACCGTCCGCAAGGGCTTCCCCCTCAACACCATTGTTTCTGGATCGATACGTGCCGAGAGGCCGAGACTCCAGACGTGATAGATGGGGCCGGGGTCCAACTCTCGCGGGCGATCCGTCTCTCGGCGCTCATCGCCCGCGCCATGCCGGGCAACAGGCCGTAGGGGGAGAGCATGAAATATCCGGTTGCGTTGGTCGCCGAGGTCGGCGATACCGCAGACGCAACGCTATCGCGCTACTGCAGGACGAGGGAGACGGAGCGCGCCGCGCGGCTGACCCAGCGCCCGCTGTAGCCGCCGCCGTGCCCTGGCCGGCACAACACACGCACGATAGGGGGAGCGCCGTGAGGGCAGCGTTTGAGCAGCAGAGCGGCTGTGGGCTGCGGATCAAGCTTCAGGCGGAGGACGACAACGAGCGCCTACTACTGGACTTCTTCGATTCGCAGACCATCGGCTGTACATTGGTCGTCTGCTACGTCACGCACGACAGCGGCGCGGGGTGCCGCGAGATGGTGATAGGCACCGCCGCAATACAGCACGCCGGCACAACACACGCGGGTCGGTAGGTTCGTCGCTCCTACGGGCGCTGTACGCGTCCTGGGGGCATTCTAGGTGTGGCAGCAGCCCGGTTGCCGGCGCCGGCACGAAGGCTGCGGCGCGGGGTCCTGGCGAGCCCAAAGGAGCGTGACACGGCCGCTCACGCCGGGCCATGCGGGCGGTTCACTCCGCCCGCACCGCGCCTGCCGCACTACAAGGATCGGGGGAGAGCATGTGCTACCAATGCTGGCAGAAGAACGGGGCGCCGCAGATCGTCAACCAGAAGGTGAAGCGCGCGGTTGAGTTGATCACCGACCTCTATGACGAGTCGCTAACCGGCGGCTTGCTGCACGTCCAGGTTGACGACTACAACCTGGGAGACCACTTCTTCACCGAAGATGCGATGCAGCCGGCGGCGGATCTCTTCGAGCGGGAGCCGACGCCCACCGAGCAGGCGCTGTTCGACCTGATGCGTGGGATGAGCGAGCCAGAGCGTTACAGCGCAGTCGCGCTCAATGACGGGTTCTTCGAGGCGTAGGGGGGCACATGGAGTACAAGGTTCACGTAGTCGAGGGCGACGGGCGCCTTCAGGAGTGCCTGAACGGCATCGAGGCGCCGTGGTCGGTGTTCGCGGTGACCCAGTGCGGCTACAGCGGCACCTACACGGTGATCGCGCGGCGGGGGCCTGACGGGCCGGAGTGCTGGACGCGCAGGTATGCGCGCGTACCGATGGCGATCCACGAGTACCAGCAGGTCGCGCCAGTGCCCGTGTCTCCGGCAAGCCCGGCGATGGAGATTCAGCAGCAGTACGGTGGTCCATACGGTGATAGCCACTTCTCCACCCTCGAAAACATGATGCGCCAAAAGGCGCTGACGCAGATCCTACGCGACTCCGTTGGCCGCGCCATTGACCGGGCGCGTGTTGGACGGCCCGGCAAGGGAGAACTGATGGCGAAGAAGTGCAAGAAGCGGGGGCGCTGATGCACCGCTGGGCATGGCAGAAGCGGATCTCGCCGTTCTCCCGCCTTCGGGCGGCGCTGCGGCGGTTGCTGCGGCAGGAGGTGGCGCGTGGATAGCCCGGCGTGCATTGACTGCGAGGCGCTGCGCGAACTGCGCGAGGCCAGGGAGAAGATCGCCCTCCTGGAGCTTGCGAACGCCGAGATGGCGAAGGGCCTCCCCGGCGAGCCGCTGGTGGTTGTGGGGCACTGCTGGGTGGACCGCAACGGCCCCGGCGTGCGCTTCGTGGTCTTCGACCCCACGGGCAACGGCGACGGCACGCGCCGGGCGATGCGCGATATGGCGACGGTGGTAGAGGGGATGGCGTCCTGATGGCGCTGGTGAGCATCAGCGACCCCGGCTACCGCATGACCGTGCAGACGGCCTCCATTCAAGCCATCGTGCCCCTGGAGTGCGAGCCGCGAATGCTGGTCTGCACCATCGCCGGGCAGTTCGAGGTGCCCCAGGGCATCGGCGAGACGCTGCGCGAGGCGTGGATCGAGCACGAGGCGCCCGAGCAGGCGCACCGGGCAAGGCGGAGACGGAGGCGGTAGTTCCGACCGGGCTGCAGGCGGGTTAGCTCCCCGCCCAAGAAGGGCTGTGTCGGCGTTTCCCCCGGCGCTGGCATGGCCCGCCCGGCACGATTCTTAGAGGGGGAGAACGGGGGAGACGATGAAGATGATTGACTACTCCATCCGAGAGTGCGGCACCGTCGAGGTGATCCGCGTGGTGTCACTGGCAGGGAATGGCACGGACGATCCGCTGCGTGAGGTGACTAGTTACTTCACGTCCGATGGCGCGCTCATCGCTGCCGACGATCCGACAAGAAGCAAGGCTGGGGTGCCGATGGTCCTCTCTGGCCCATACGTTGAGATTGGGTGCTCAGACCGCGGCACACCGAAAGAGGAGCACTACGTCGAGATCAACGGCGTTCGCGTATTCGCCGGCAGCGAGACGACGCGAGACGCACTTGTTCGGGCAGTCCGGGACGATTTTGTCCTGCGCAAACTGTAGCGCAGCAACAACAACCAGTGGCGTGAAGTAGCCTTCGGGGGAGGGTGAAGCGCCAGGACGACACCGGGGGAGTCGGTACGCGGGGCAATCGCTCTGCGCGCCGGCTCCCCCTTTTTCGTTTTGGTTCAGGGGTGCCCATGCAGGACCCAAACCCGATACAACTCAGTGCCGCGCAGGCGGAGACGCTCTCCAAGAAGATCGTCGCGTGCGTGCAGCAGGCGGACCAGGACCAGGCATCGCGCAACGACGCCATCCGCGACGGGCGCGCGCTGTTCGAGGCGCGTCCCGAGCGCACGAACAAGCCCTGGGATACCGCCTGTCAGATCACCGTGCCCGTGTGCGATACGGTGCTGCTGCAGCGCACGGCGATAGCGGACGACAGCCTTCTGCAAGTGCGCCCGGTCGCGCGCCTGCAGGGGGCGAACAAGACCGCCGCCGCCGACGCGGAGAAGTTTCTGGACGCCTTCCTCACGACGGTGCGCCTGCGCGAGCGCGTGCTGCCGGCGTTCCAGGCCTCCATGCGCGACGGCTCCTCGGCGCTGGTGATCACCTGGCGGCAGGAGTACCGCCGGCAGACGCGCTGGGAGACCGTGACGCGGCAGGACCCGGTGGGCACGCGCTACGTCTACACCGACCCGGCCACGGGCGCGCAGGGCGAAGTGGCCGAGGACGAGGTGGCGCTGCTGCCCCCCGAGGCACAGGCGATGCTGCAGGCGGTGCCGATCCTGGGCGAGCCGTACGAGGAGCGCCAGGGCACCGAGCGCGACGTGCTGACGCACGACGGCCCCCACTTCCTGCTCCTGGAGACGGGATACCTGCCCGGCGGCACGACGGACGGCACGGAGTCGAGCAGCAAGGCGCGTTGGGGCACCTACCCGGCGGCGGGCGGCGACATTCAGGAGAGCACGGGCGTTTTCTACCGCTACACCGCCACGGGCGACGATCTGCTGGCGCGGGTGGAGACGGGCGAGTTCGATGCGGATGCCGTAGAGCGGCTGCGCGCGCACAAGGGCGACACCGAGACGCGGCAAAGCGCCGCCGACCAGCAGGTGGACGTGAGCAGCACGAGCCCGCCCGAGGACGACTTCCAGTGGAGCGACTTCGACCTGGTGGAGTGCTACTGGCGCGTGCCGCCGATCAGCGACCCGGCGAAGGGCGAGACGGAGCGCCAGAAGAAGCGGCGCGAGATGGCGCGGACGGTGGACTACCTGATCACCATCCACGAGCCGAGCGGGATCGTCCTGCGCGCCATCCCGAACCCGTGGTGGCACGGCAAGCGCCCGGTGGTTCTCTTCACGCCCTACCGGCCCACGACGGGGATTCACGGCAAGAGCATCCCCGACCTGGTGGGCGACAGCCAGGTGGCGATGACGCAGATCCTGCGCGACGGCTTTGACATGGCGCAGAAGCGCATTCAGCCGCCGATGAAGGTGAAGCGGGGCCTGCTGGCCTACAGCGAGCGGCGCGACATCGCGGCGCAGAACAAGCCCGGCGGCATGGTGGAGGTGGACCACCCCGAGAGCGTGCAGGTGATGGCCGAGGGCCTGGGCGACCCGAACGCCGGCACGGTGCAGTACGAGATCGTCAAGGACTACACCGAGGTGATCTCGGCGGTGAACGAGCAGAACGCCGGCAAGATCAAGGGTAACGCGACGGCCACCGAGGTGCAGGTGGCGGCGGCGAAGGGGGAGGCCCTGGACCGGCACACGCGGCAGAACCTCGCCGTCTCGCTGGGCGAGGTGTGCGAGATCGTGGCGGCGCTGTGCTACCAGTTCGTGGGCAACGAGAGCGTGCAGCGCACGTGGGCGGCGGCCAACCCGAAGAACCAGGCGCAGCCGGGCATGGCGCCGGGCGAGTGGGAGCTTTCGCCCGAGCAGCAGTACACCGTGACCGCCTTCGGCGGCTCCGACGCGAGCAACCGGGCGCTGAACCGGGTGGCCTGGGACGCCTCGTTCGAGACGCTGGTGCAGCTCCCCGAACTGCTGGTCTCCGTCGAGGAGATGGCGGCGATGGCGGCGATGCCCGAGGGGCAGCAGGTGGTGGAGGCGGCGCTGCGCCGGCAGTACGCGGCGCACCGGGCGTTTCTGGACAGCCGCCGCCTGGGCGATCCCGAGGAGCACATCGGCAGCGAGGACGACTACCTGCAACTCTTCGGGCTGCGGATCGCCCTGCTCCAGCAGCAGGCGATGCAGATGCAGCAGCGCGAGCAGGAGATGGCGGCGATGGACGAGCAGCGCCGGCAGCGGGAGGCGGCGGCGAAGGCCGACTCCGAGGGCCGCGCCATCGAGGGCAAGGCGGCGCTGGCCGACCAGTCGCACCGGCAGCGGATTGAGCAGATGCAGGTGCAGGCGGCGCTTCAGCCGCCGCAAGGGGGGATGCCGGCTTGACCCACACCGAAGAAACGCTCGAAGCACTGGAGAGCCTGCGCGCGCACCCCGGATGGCGCCTGCTGGTAGGCGAGGTGAAGCGGCAGCAGGAGCGCGAGCTTCTGGAGGCCGTTGAGAGCAGGGCGCTGGACGCCCTCGCGGAGCACCGCGGGCACCTGCGCGGGATGCAGGACACGCTTGAACTCGTGGAGATCGTCCGCGACAGCGGCGAGCGCATCCCCGGCGAGTGGGTGCAGCGGCTCCGCGAGCATTTGAACAAGAACAAGCCATAAACTGATACACGCTTTCCCGCCAATCACGGCGGGTATCGGGCCGGCCCATTCGGGACCGGCCTTTTCTACGTACCGCGCGGCCCAGGGATGGACACCCGCGCGGCGAGAGGAGCAACATGCCGGACACATTGGATCCGAGCGTGGCCCCCGACACGGGGATACCCACCGAGCCGGATCCCACGCAAGCGGAGCTTGGCGCACCCACAGCGCCGGATACGGGCACCCCGCCGGAGGCGGACCCGGAGCCGGAGCAGGACTGGGAGACGCGATACAAGCACGCGGAAGCCGCACTCGGGCGGCAGAGCAACGAACTGGGCGACCTCCGCAAGCAGGTGGAGGACTTCAGGGCGATCCTGGCCCAGCGAGAGCAGCAGCCGCAACACCCCCAACAGCCGCCGCGCGACCCCGAGCAGGAGCGCATCGAGGCGATCCGCCCCGAGTATGAGCGGCGGTACGCGCGTGAGTTGGAGATTGCCAGGCGGCAAGAACTCGCCATCGCGCGGGCCAACGCCAACGCTCGCGGCGAGGACATCACCCCGGACGAGATGGCCGAGGCCGAGCGCGCGGCAGACGAGATCGCGCGCCTCCGGGCGTGGAACGACGCGCAGCAAGCCTACGACATCGAGCAGCGCGCCGAGCAGCGCGCCTTCCAGCGTGCCGCGCGGCAGTTCGCGCCGGTGCTCGCCCGCCAGGAGGCGGACCAAACGGTTCGCGACCTGGGCATCGAGGGCGTGAGCGCCGCAGACGTGGACGGCTACCTGCGCCAGAGCTTCGGACAGGGCCTCGACGCCCTTGCCGAGGGCGACCCGCAGGCAAGGCAGCGCATCATCTCGATGGCCGCGCAGGCGCTTGCCTACACCAAGGGCAAGCAGGCACCCACGCCCAAGCCGGCGCCCGTGGCCGGGCCGCAGGCATCGCCGGTGACGGCACCCGCGCCGTCGAGCACGGCGTCGCCGGGGCCGAGGCGGGCGCAGAGTCCGCTGGAGCAGCAGGCGCGCGAGTTCGCGCGGGCGACGGGCATGGGCGCCGAGTCCACCGAGCGCTTCGTCGCCGGGATGATCAAGAGGGGGGTTAGGTGATGGCTGCACCGAGAAGGGGCATGGCGCCGCCCGTAAGCGCGCCGGAGGCGCCCGAAGAGGCGCAGCAGGCAGCCGCGAGCGCGGCTGACGTGGTAGCAGGCAAGACCGGCGTGGAGGAGGCCGCCGCAGTGGTGGCCCCAGCGAAGCGCAGGCGCCTGCAGAAGTGGGATGGCCGGCGGCCGGTTGGGGTGATCCCCCGCCCGGTGCCCGGCAAGGGGCCGGAAGGCGAGGAGATCGCGGCAACGACGTGCTCGCAGCACCCGATGGCGCTTGCCCTCATGAGTCAAGAGGGCTGGACTCCCGCGCAAGCCGGCACCGGCGAGATCGAGAACGAGGAAGACTACCAGATCGCAGACGACGGCACGCTGCAGTGGGGCGACACGGTGGTGGTCATTCGAGATGGCGAGTATCACAAGGAGATACTCGCCCTGGAGAAGGCGGCCATCGAACGCCGCAGCCTGGAGATCGGGCTGCCCAAGGTGACGATGGAGCAGGACACCGAAGTCCGCACCCTCGCACAGAAGCTGGAGCGCGGCGAAGGTCCCGGCGACGACTAGGGTGGTCTCCTCGCAAGCATAGGAGACCCAGATGGCACAACTCAGCATCTTCAACCAGGATGCCGGGTCGGTTGCCGCGATTGCCGTAAAGACGGCGGGCGCAATCGTACCCGGAGATCCGGTGAAGCTCGGATCCGGCGGCACCTACACGGTGAACGCCGCCAACGACACGACCTCCAGCGGGATCGCGCTCAACGTGAGCACCACCTCCGGCGCGGAGACCATCCAGGTGGTTCCGTGGTCGGAGCGCACCTACGCGGTGATCGCGCTCAACACTACCACCGGCACGGCGGACACGCCGACCATCCAGGCGGCCAACGGCGCCACCCTGGCGCCCATCGGCTCGCGCGACCCCGGCAGCACCTACCGCGCCCTCGTCGGCGGGTTCTACTCGCTGGAGGGTTCCTCGGGTTCCTGGGCGCTCGGCCTGGACGATACCGACCACGACCTGTTCCAGCTCGTGGGGTTCGTATTCAACGAGGGCACCGGCGTCTTTGACGGCGTGGTGCTCGTTCCGTCTGCGGCCCGCACCATCGGCACGACCGAGGTGTAAGGAGGGATAACTGATGGCTGCACCTACGATGTTCGCTTCCCCGCTGATGCCGGGCAGCTACCCCCCCGAGTTCCTCGTGGAAGGAATGCGCGAGTGGTTCGAGCTGGAGGCAAAGTCGCCCGCTAACTACGTGGGCGACATCTTCAACGTCCGTCCGTCCAAGAAGGCGAGTGAGTACGAGTGGAGCGTGGTCGGGTTCGGCCTGCACCGCGCGCGGCTCGCCGGGACGGCCCCGACCCCGACCGAGCGTGGCAAGGCTTACAAGAGCACGTTCACGCACGTGACCTACTCCCTGGAGACCAGCACCGAGCAGGAGGCCATTGACGACGATCAGTACGGGTGGATCACCCTGCAGCGCAACTCCCAGGGCCTCGCCAAGAGCGCGAAGCGCACCAAGAGCCACCACGCCGTCGCGGCGCTGGAGGGCGGCTTCACGACTGCCTGGAACTCCACCGAGGCGGCGTACCTCTTCAGCGATCAGCACCCGCTGGCACCGGGGGCGGTAACGCCTCCCTCGCCGCACACGGCGGGCTACGGCTCCAACCTCGTGTCAAGCGCGCTTTCGATCAGCGCCGTGCAGGAGGGCCTGGAGAAGCTGAAGACGTGCCCGGACGCTCGCGGCGAGCCGATGGACCTGACCGAGGACGGCGTGACGCTGTTCGTCCCCACCGTTCTCGGCTTCCTGGCGCACCAGATCGTGGAGTCGCCGGGTCTCTACAACAGCCCGAACCTGAGCATCAACACCCTGAAGGGCAAGCTGACTATCGTGGAGATCCCCCTGCTCGCTTCCTCGACGCAGTGGTATCTTCGCGCCGGCCTGTCCATGACCAAGGGCTTCTGGTTCGAGCGCGAGCAGCCCAACACCGAGCAGGAGTACAGCGCCCGCCTGCGGACCTACACGCAGGTGAGCAATATGCGCTACAGCCTCGGTTTTTCAGACTGGCGCGGATGGATAGGAGGGAAGCCTGCTTAGTGGCACCGCTGCATTGTTGACTTATCCCACCTGAAGTAGTATAATCCTCGTAGAGAGGAGAAGTGCTATGTTGGCGGTATGTCGGCAGTGCGGAGCGGAGTTCGGGATTCCCCCAAGCAAGGCACGCACGGCGCACTACTGCAGCCGTGCGTGCCTTGCTGAATCACAGCGCAGACCGCGCATCCCAACCGAGGAGCGCTTCTGGGCGCACGTACGAAAGACAGAAACCTGCTGGCTGTGGGAAGGCCATACATACCCGAACGGGTACGGCGACCTGCACTCGCGAGAGCGTGGCGGGCACATCCTGGCCCATCGCCTGTCGTGGGAGATTCACCGCGGCCCGATACCAAGCGGCCTGTTCGTCTGCCACAAGTGCGACGTAAGAGCCTGCGTCAATCCAGATCACCTCTTCCTCGGAACGCGCGCTGACAACATGCGCGATTGCTCCAGGAAGGGCCGGACGGCTACTGGTGATCGAAACGGGTCGCGTAAGTGCAACATGCCGTCAGGAGACGAGAATCCAGCGCGCAGGCACCCAGACCGGATCCCGCGCGGGGAACGGAGAGCCTTCGCGAAGCTGAAGGATGATGACGTGCGCGAGATCCGCCAACTCTACGCAGCCGGCGGAACCTCGCACGCGAGGATCGCGAGGCAGTTTGGCGTAAGCGCCGAATGCGTGCGGTTGATCATCATCGGGAAGCACTGGGCGCACGTTGACGGTGAGCCGATACCGGAAACGGTCGTTCTCACTAGGGCGGAGCGCCGCGCCATAGAGAGGTCCAGCAAGCCACCGAAGCCACAGCGCCAAAAGAAGCAGAAGCCAGAGAAGCCGCCTCGACCTAGCTTCGTGGAACGCTTCTGGCACTTCGTCAGTAAGAGCGATGGGTGTTGGGAGTGGACCGGATCCAGGAACAGGGGTTACGGGCAACTCAGCGTCAACGGAACACCGCGCAAGGCGCACCGTATCTCCTACGAACTGCACTTCGGCCCCGTGCCAGATGGTATGGTCGTGTCACACAGCTGCGACAATCCGGGATGCGTCAACCCAGATCACCTTTCCGCGAAGCCGCAAGCAGACAACCTCCGTGAGATGTTCGCAAAGGGGAGAGCGCGACCGCAAGGAATCGCTCAAGCACGGACTCCGTAAGACCACTAGGCAGCAACCTTCTTGTGCCGGTTAGCCGAAAGGCGCCGGCCCTTCCCACGTACTCCATGCTCGAAAGGAGCACCTGATGAGCGTAAGCTACTACGGCGACTCCAGCGTCCTTGCCATCTTCCAGGGAGGGATCGCTGTTCCGCCGGTTCCCGGCGGTTCCATCTTCTACGTGGACGGGACCAACGGATCGGATACCAACGACGGCACATCGCCGTCAACGGCGCTGAAGACTCTGAGCGCCGCCTACGCCAAGTGCACGTCGGACAAGCACGACGTGATCTACGTCATCCCCAGTGACACGGGGGTGCTGGAGACCGCGGCGATCACGTGGGCGAAGGACTACACCGACGTGATCGGCCTGGGGCCGGTGCGGCAGGTGGGCAACCGGGCGCGCATCGTCTGCAACGCGACGGACCTGTCGCCGTTCTTCACCATCTCGGCACACGGCTGCCTGTTCCGCAACGTGATGTTCTGGCAGGGCCAGGACGACGTTCACTCGCTGATCAACGTGAGCGTGACGGGCGACCGCAACAAGTTCGAGAGCGTCCACTTCGCCGGCGGCGGCCAC
>Ga0208939_1003554_pt1 | contig 10306 bp, 5 predicted proteins | sample AD_STIC12_MetaG_FD_184437 | JGI IMG/M metagenome (GOLD analysis project Ga0208939, IMG submission 184437) | Active sludge microbial communities of municipal wastewater-treating anaerobic digesters from USA - AD_STIC12_MetaG (SPAdes) (version 2) | ecosystem: Engineered > Bioreactor > Anaerobic >...
GGAGCTTATACCGAAGCATATTCTGATTGATGATATAGTTGCTTCTATTAATTATAATATAAACCTTTCCAATGGTATCGGGAACACAGACGATATAGACCATTTGGGCAACAGAAGGCTCAGGTCGGTAGGAGAGTTGCTGCAGAACCAGTTCAGAATAGGCTTATCCAGGATGGAGAGAGTTGTAAAGGAAAGAATGACTATCCAGGATATTGATGTTGTCACACCGCAGCAGCTGGTTAATATAAGGCCTGTAGCCGCAGCAATCAAGGAGTTTTTTGGAAGTTCCCAGTTATCACAGTTCATGGATCAGACAAATCCCCTTGCTGAGCTTACGCATAAGAGAAGACTGTCAGCTCTCGGACCCGGAGGTTTGTCGAGAGAAAGAGCAGGGTTTGAAGTCAGAGACGTTCACCACTCCCACTACGGCAGAATGTGCCCCATAGAGACCCCTGAAGGGCCGAATATAGGCCTGATTGGTTCTTTGAGTACTTATGCCAAGGTAGATGAGTACGGATTTATCGAAACGCCGTACAGAATTGTCAAGACTGATGATAATGGTGAAAAATATGTAACTGATGAAATTGTATATCTTACTGCCGACGTTGAGGACGAGTACGTAATTGCTCAGGCAAACGAACCCCTGGATGAAGAAGGAAGATTCGTCAACAGAAGGGTTACGGCAAGGGATGCCAATGAAATAGTTATTGTACCGACTACAGAAGTTGAATATATGGACGTATCGCCGAAGCAGGTAGTATCCGTTGCAACGGCAATGATACCTTTCCTGGAAAATGATGACGCCAATAGGGCCTTGATGGGTTCGAACATGCAGCGTCAGGCGGTTCCGATAATACAGCCCGATTCACCTATAGTGGGTACAGGCATGGAATTCAAATCCGCAAGGGATTCGGGTGTCATAGGATTGGCAAACAGCGATTGCGTGGTTGAAAAGGTCAGCGCCAATGAAATAGTTATGCGGAACAGCTTAGGTGAAAGGGAGCGATACAAGCTTCTCAAGTTCCTGCGCTCCAACCAGGGAACCTGTATAAACCAGAGGCCTGTGGCACGAAAGGGCGAAGTGCTGAAAAAAGGTGACATAATAGCTGACGGGCCTTCTACCGATATGGGTGAAATAGCGCTGGGAAGAAACGTACTCATTGGCTTCATGACTTGGGAGGGCTACAATTACGAGGACGCTATACTAATCAGTGAAAAGCTTGTAAAAGAGGATACCTTCACCTCCATACACATAGAGGAATACGAGGCGGAGGCAAGGGATACAAAGCTCGGCCCCGAGGAAATAACAAGGGATATACCGAATGTCGGGGAAGAAGCCTTGAAGGATCTGGATGAAAGGGGCATCATAAGAATAGGCGCCGAAGTAAGAGCCGGAGATATAATGGTAGGTAAAGTGACTCCGAAAGGAGAAACCGAGCTTACTGCCGAGGAAAGGCTTTTAAGGGCGATATTCGGTGAGAAGGCAAGGGAAGTAAGAGATACTTCGCTCAGAGTTCCTCACGGTGAATCAGGTATAATAGTAGACGTAAAAGTGTTTACCAGAGAAAACGGAGATGAACTTCCTCCGGGAGTGAACGAACTGGTAAGATGCTATATAGCACAAAAGAGAAAGATATCCGTCGGTGACAAGATGGCAGGGCGCCACGGGAACAAGGGTGTTATATCGAGAGTGCTTCCGGAAGAGGATATGCCCTTTATGCCCAACGGGACACCTCTTGAGATAGTATTGAATCCTCTGGGTGTGCCTTCACGTATGAATATCGGCCAGGTCCTTGAGGTGCATCTTGGGCTTGCGGCTAAAGCACTGGGCTGGAAAATAGCTACTCCGGTATTCGACGGGGCAACGGAGGAAAGTATCTTAGAAACAATCGAATGTGCCAATAAGGTGCTTCAGGTAAAGAAAAACCTGAGAATAATAAAAGAGAGAATTCTTATTGCCGACAAGCAGAATGATGAAGATTATGAGGGGCAGCAGCTTGCTGAAACGGATATCAGGTCTGAAATAAAAGAAAATGTTGAAATAATTTACGAACTGTTAAATCATGAAATCTATGACATTGACAGCAAGTTCACCTCCTTAAGGGAAATGATAAGGTCTTCAGATCTTACGGAATTAAAGTCCGTTGAGAAAATACTCAAGGCATTTAGTGAAACTCCTATTGACGGAATTGAACTCAATCATACGGGAAAAGTTACACTGAGGGACGGGCGTACCGGAGAGTACTTCGACAATGATGTTACAGTAGGCTATATGTATATACTGAAGCTGCTGCATCTTGTAGATGACAAGATTCATGCAAGGTCTACAGGCCCATACTCTCTTGTAACGCAGCAGCCTCTTGGCGGTAAAGCTCAGTTCGGCGGCCAGAGGTTCGGTGAAATGGAAGTATGGGCACTGGAAGCCTATGGTTCAGCCCATACACTCCAGGAAATACTCACTGTTAAGTCTGACGATGTAGTAGGAAGGGTAAAGACCTATGAATCCGTTGTCAAGGGCGAAAACATACCCGAGCCCGGCGTGCCTGAATCTTTCAAGGTTCTTATAAAAGAACTCCAGAGCCTGGCCCTTGATGTCAAGGTTCTGACCGAGGAGAATGAAGAGATTACTATAAGAGAATCGGTGGAAGAAGATGTGGAGAATCTGGGCACTGATATGGAAGTAAGGGAAGACATGGATTTCTCAAGTCTTTCATATAAAGGGGAAACGATCGCTCCAGACGATCTTTACGAGGATTATGAGATGGGATCGGAAGGAGCGGAAGACTTTGATGCAGAGATAGACCTGGATGACCTTCTCATAGATGATAATGAAGTTGAAGAAGAAGTTGAAGAGGATGACGAAGAGTTCTAAAATTTTTAGAAGGGAGAGATAACTCCTTGTTTGAATTAAATAACTTTGAAGCAATAAAAATTGGTTTGGCATCCCCGGAGAAAATAAGAGAGTGGTCAAGAGGAGAGGTAAAGAAGCCTGAGACAATAAACTACAGGACACTGAAGCCTGAGAAGGAAGGACTTTTTTGCGAGAAGATTTTCGGTCCTACAAAGGATTGGGAATGCCACTGTGGGAAATACAAGAGAATCAGGTACAAGGGAATAGTATGCGACCGCTGCGGTGTTGAAATAACCAAGGCTAAGGTAAGAAGAGAAAGGATGGGGCATATAGAGCTTGCTGCTCCCGTATCCCATATTTGGTATTTTAAAGGGATACCCAGCAGAATGGGGCTTATACTTGATATGTCCCCGAGGGCTTTGGAAAAGGTTCTGTACTTTGCTTCATACATTGTAATTGACAGCGGTGATACTCCTCTTTCAAAAAAGCAGCTGCTAAGTGAAAAGGAATACAGAGAAAATATTGAGAAATTCGGCAACAGATTCAGGGCAGGAATGGGAGCTGAATCAATAAGAGAACTGCTTCTGGATTTGGACCTTGAAAAACTGTCAAAGGAACTGAGGCAAGACCTTAAAGGCAGTACAGGGCAGAAAAGGCTCAGAACAGTCAGAAGGCTGGAGGTTGTCGAGGCTTTCAAGAATTCCGGAAACAAGCCTGAGTGGATGATTCTTGAGGCGATACCTGTAATACCGCCGGATTTGAGGCCGATGGTGCAGCTGGATGGCGGAAGATTTGCCACCTCCGACCTGAATGATCTTTATAGAAGAGTAATAAACAGGAACAATAGGCTTAAGAGGCTGTTAGACTTGGGAGCACCCGATATCATAGTCAGAAATGAAAAGAGAATGCTCCAGGAAGCAGTTGACGCACTTATCGACAATGGCAGGAGAGGAAGGCCCGTAACCGGCCCCGGCAACAGGCCTCTTAAATCCTTAAGTGATATGCTTAAAGGAAAGCAGGGCAGGTTCAGGCAAAACCTCCTCGGAAAACGTGTGGACTACTCAGGCCGTTCAGTTATAGTTGTAGGGCCTGAGCTGAAGCTTTTCCAATGCGGTTTACCTAATGAGATGGCCTTGGAGCTGTTTAAACCTTTTGTAATGAAGAAGCTTGTTAATGACGGGCTTGCTCATAATATCAAAAGCGCCAAGAGAATGGTTGAAAGAGTGAAACCGGAGGTCTGGGACATACTCGAAGAGGTAATAAGCGAGCATCCGGTGCTTTTAAACCGTGCTCCAACACTTCACAGGCTGGGGATACAGGCTTTTGAACCTGTGCTTGTACAAGGCAGGGCATTGAAGATACATCCCCTGGTATGTACTGCATATAACGCTGACTTTGACGGAGACCAGATGGCGGTGCACGTACCATTATCGGTTGAAGCACAGGCAGAGGCAAGATTTCTGATGCTGTCCGCCAATAATATACTGGCTCCCAAGGATGGAAGGCCGGTTGTCAGCCCGACTCAGGATATGGTTATGGGGGTATACTACCTTACCATTTATGTGCCGGGGCAGAAGGGCGAAGGCAAGGAATTTACAGATTTGAACGAAATGCTCATGGCTTATCAATTGGATGAGGTTTCCCTTCACGCAAAGGTTAAGGTAAGAATAACCAAAGAGATTAACGGGAGAATGGTCAGCAGGTTTGTTGAAAATACTGTCGGAAGATTCATATTCAATCAGTCAATTCCTCAGAACCTTGGTTTTGTTGAGAGAAATACCGAAGAGGATATGTTCCTTCTGGAGCTTGATCCAAGGGATAAGGACGGAAATTTGATGCCCGTGGATAAGTCGCTCCTGGGTAAAATAGTGGATAAATGCTACAGAATGCATGGGAACACAAATACCGCAATTGTGCTGGACGAAATTAAGAGACTGGGCTTTCATTACTCAACAAAGGGTGCAATAACAATAAGCATATCTGATATGGATATACCGATGGCCAAGAAGGAGCTGCTTTCAAAAGCAGATGAGAGAGTAGACAAAATAGAAAAAATGTACAGAAGAGGCCTCATATCCAACGATGAAAGATATGAGCAGGTAATAGAGACCTGGAAAATAGCAACTGAAGATGTAACAAAAGCATTGATGGATAACCTGGAGAGGCTTAATCCCGTATATATGATGGCTAACTCAGGCGCAAGGGGCAGCGTAAACCAGATCAAGCAGTTGTGCGGCATGAGAGGCCTGATGGCGGATACCTCAGGCAGAATCATAGAGATTCCTATAAAGGCCAATTTCCGTGAAGGCCTTGATGTACTGGAATTCTTCACGTCAACCCACGGCGCAAGAAAAGGCTTGGCAGATACTGCGCTGCGTACTGCCGACTCCGGCTATCTGACAAGACGCCTTGTTGACGTAAGCCAGGATGTAATAGCCAGAGAAGAGGACTGCGGTACGGAAGACGGTTTGATGGTCAGCGAAATCAAAGACGGAAATGAAGTAATTGAAAAGCTGAAAGACAGGCTTATGGGCAGATACGCCAGCAGCGAAATACTGCATCCTGAGACAGGGGAGGTACTGGTTAAGAGGAATGAGCTTATAACCGAAAAGAAGGCAAATAATATTGTCAAGCTGGGGATTAAGAAAGTTCCGATAAGGTCTGTACTGACATGTCATTCAAAATATGGAGTATGCACCAAATGCTATGGGGTAAACCTGGCAACAGGAGATCCCGTGCATATCGGCGAGGCAGTGGGAATAATTGCGGCTCAGTCAATCGGGGAACCCGGTACGCAGCTTACAATGAGAACCTTCCATACGGGAGGCGTTGCCGGTGATGATATAACCCAGGGTCTTCCCAGAGTCGAAGAGCTTTTTGAAGCCAGGAAGCCTAAGGGGCTTGCAATAATATCCGAAATCTCCGGTGTTGTAAAAATAATAGACCAGAGGAAAAAGAAAGATGTTGTCGTGCTGGCTGAAGACGGCGATTCCAGGACATATACAATACCATACGGCTCAAGGCTTAGGGTTGCCGACGGAGATGTAATTGAAGCAGGAGATGAAATAACCGAAGGTTCGGTTAATCCTCATGATATATTGAAAATCAAAGGAGTAGCCGGGGTGCAATCCTATCTGCTTCAGGAAGTTCAGAGGGTATACAGGCTTCAGGGTGTTGATATTGCGGATAAGCATATAGAAGTCATTGTCAGACAAATGCTGAGGAAAGTCAAGATAGAAGAATCCGGAGATACCGATCTGCTTCCGGGAGGGCTCTTTGACATATTTAAATATGAAGAAGAAAACCAAAGGGTAAGTGCGGAAGGCGGAGAGATGGCTACGGGGAAGAGAGTACTCCTTGGTATAACCAAGGCCTCCCTGGCAACCGATTCCTTCTTGTCAGCCGCATCATTCCAGGAGACAACAAGGGTTCTTACTGAGGCTGCAATAAAAGGTAAGATAGATCCCCTCGTGGGCTTGAAAGAAAATGTAATAATCGGAAAGCTTATTCCTGCAGGCACCGGTATGAAAAAATACATGGATATATCAATAAAACAGGTGGAAGCCGAGTAATATGAGGCGGAGAAAGTTTTTTGCATAATGCAAAAAACCATTATTGACATCATGTTATAACAAATGCTAAACTAATCTAGTGTTTTATAGAAAACCATTAATAATGGTTTTCTCAGCTTGCAGATGAACACAGTTGCTGCCATGCAAAAAAATCCTTAAGAGGTGGTTTGAATGCAGGAACTAAAAGCCATACAAAGAAGAACAGTGGGGTTGAAGCAGACAGTAAAGGCAATAAAAAACGGAACAGCAAAAAAAGTTTATCTGGCAGAGGATGCCGATGACTTTATTAAGCAATCGGTACTGGATGTATGTAGAGATAGAAATATACAAATCATATATGTCAGCAATATGAAGGAGCTTGGAGATGCATGCGGCATTGATATCGGCGCCTCAACGGCGGCTATCAAGGATTAGTATGCATATCGAACCTCTTCATATGAAGAGGTTTTTAATTGTATTGGTTTTCACCGCGTATAGCAGCGCCTGGCAAATACCGGGCCTGTATATGATAAATAAAACAAGGAGGTGCATTTAATGCCTACAATTAGCCAGTTAGTGAGGAAAGGCAGAGAGAAGGTAGAGTACAAATCAACTGCACCAGCATTAAAGGAAAGCCCGCAGAAAAGGGGAGTATGTACTGTAGTAAAGACTACAACACCCAAGAAGCCTAATTCCGCATTGAGAAAAATTGCCAGAGTTAGACTTTCAAACAACATTGAAGTATCAGGCTACATCCCCGGAATCGGCCATAACCTGCAGGAACACTCGGTTGTTCTTATCAGGGGCGGCAGAGTTAAGGACCTTCCCGGCGTAAGGTACCACATAGTAAGAGGTACTCTTGATGCCGCTGGCGTCGCTAACAGAAAGCAGAGCAGATCAAAGTACGGTGCCAAGAGACCAAAGAAATAATATTGTGCGAGTTATTTGACATTGGCTGACTGCAGCCTTTGTTTTGAATATATTTGCGCACAACGGCAGTTGGTTGGCTTGATACTGCCGAGTACCGATGATATTAAAATAATATTAAGGAGGGAAGTATAGTGCCAAGAAGAGGACATATATCAAAAAGGGACGTATTGCCGGATCCGTTATACAACGACAAGATAGTTACCAAGCTTATCAACAACGTTATGTATGACGGCAAGAAAAGTGTCGGACAGAAAATAGTTTATGGTGCCTTCGAAATATTGAGGGAAAAGACAGGTAAAGATCCCCTTGAAGTATTTGAGGCAGCTATGAACAATATCATGCCTGTTCTGGAAGTTAAAGCCAGAAGAATAGGCGGAGCAACTTACCAGGTTCCTATAGAAGTAAGGCCTGACAGAAGGCAAGCATTAGGGATGAGATGGCTGATCGACTATGCCCGAAAAAGAGGGGAAAAGACCATGAAAGAAAGATTGGCCGGTGAACTTTTAGATGCTGCCAACAATACCGGCAGCAGTGTGAAGAAGAGAGAAGATACTCATAAAATGGCAGAAGCCAATAAGGCCTTTGCACATTATAGATGGTAGTCTTAAACAGAGGTAATTGTGACTTATAAAAATGATTATGAATTAATGCTAAATATTAAAATTTTCGGGAAGTATAACAGTGATACTTGCAACAGAAAGGAGGATAATTGTGCCTAGGCAATTTCCGTTGGAAAAGACCAGAAACATAGGAATAATGGCCCATATTGATGCAGGAAAGACGACAACGACTGAAAGAGTACTGTATTATACAGGAAAAACCTATAAATTAGGTGAAGTTCACGAAGGGACTGCCACAATGGACTGGATGGAGCAGGAGCAGGAAAGAGGAATAACAATAACTTCTGCAGCTACAACGGCTGAGTGGAAGGATCATAAGATTAACATAATAGATACGCCGGGGCACGTGGACTTTACTGTTGAAGTAGAAAGGTCACTGCGCGTATTGGATGGAGCTGTAGCAGTTTTTTGTGCCAAGGGCGGAGTTGAGCCCCAGTCGGAAACCGTCTGGAGGCAGGCAGACAAATACAATGTTCCGCGAATTGCATATATTAATAAAATGGACATTATGGGAGCGGATTTCTACAGAGTAGTCGAAATGATGAAAGAAAGGCTCGGAGCCAATGCCGTTCCTATACAGCTTCCGATAGGCAGCGAAGACAGATTTGTAGGTATAGTGGACTTGATAGGTATGAAAGCTCATATTTACAAGGACGACCTTGGCAAAAATATGGAGGTAGGGGAAATACCTTCAGACATGATGGATAAGGCAAAAGAATACAGGGAGAAGCTAATTGAAGCTGTATCCGAAATGAATGAGGATCTCATGATGAAGTATCTGGAGGGAGAAGAACCGACGGAGCAGGAGATCAAGGATGCCATTAGGGCCGGTACAATCAGTGTCAAGATTAATCCGGTTGTTTGCGGCTCCTCGTACAGGAATAAAGGTGTACAGCTTATGCTGGATGCTGTTGTGGATTTTATGCCTTCTCCTATTGATATTCCGCCCATTGAAGGAACTACTGTAGATGGAGAAGAGAAGATTGTCAGGCATTCTGATGACAAGGAACCCTTCTCAGCTCTTGCATTCAAAATAATGGTCGACCCTTATGTGGGTAAGCTTGCCTTCTTCAGAGTATACTCGGGGATGGTTGAAGCCGGATCCTATGTATATAATTCAACAAAGGGCAAAAGAGAAAGAATCGGAAGAATAGTGCAGCTGCATGCCAACCACAGGGAAGAGATAAAAGAGGTTTATACAGGCGATATCGCAGCAATTGTGGGGCTTAAGGATACGACTACGGGAGACACCCTTTGCGATGAGGAAAATGCAGTTATACTGGAATCGATGGATTTTCCGGAACCGGTTATCAATGTCGCCATAGAGCCCAAAACAAAGGCAGGCCAGGATAAGATGGGTATAGCCCTGCAGAAACTGGCGGAAGAAGACCCGACATTCAGGACATATACTGATGCTGAGACCGGCCAGACCATAATTGCGGGCATGGGTGAGCTGCATCTGGACATAATCGTTGACAGGATGATGCGGGAGTACAAGGTTGAAGCAAATGTCGGCAAGCCGCAGGTTGCTTATAAAGAAACCATCCGAAAAAAAGTACAGGTGGAAGGAAAGTTTGTCAGACAGTCGGGGGGCAAAGGACAATACGGCCATGTTTGGCTTGAGATTGAGCCTAAGGAACCCGGAACCGGTTTTGAATTTGTAAACAAGATAGTAGGCGGTGTGATTCCGAAAGAGTATATACCCGCTGTACAGCGCGGTGTGGAAGAGGCCACCATGAACGGCGTACTCGGAGGATATCCTGTACTTGATGTTAAAGTCACGCTGTATGACGGTTCATACCATGAGGTTGACTCTTCCGAAATGGCATTTAAAATTGCCGGTTCAATGGCTTTTAAGGATGGAATGAAAAAGGCCGATCCTGTTCTTCTGGAGCCTATAATGAGGGTTGAAGTAACAGTGCCTGAGGAATATATGGGAGATGTTCTCGGAGACATAAACTCCAGAAGAGGGAAAATAGAAGGCATGGAAGCGAGAAGCGGGGCTCAGGTTATAAGAGGCTTTGTACCTCTTTCCGAGATGTTCGGTTATGCTACCGACCTGCGTTCAAGGACACAAGGACGTGCAGTATACTCAATGGAGACAGATCACTTTGAAGAGGTTCCTAAGAGCATAGCGGAGAAGATATTAGGTGAAAAGTGATTAAAAACAGGGAAATCGTATGGTAATTTGATATTGTACAATTTCCTAAGATATTGAATTATCCGATTTTAAAGGAGGAAAAGTAAAATGGCAAAGGCAAAATATGAAAGGACCAAACCCCATGTAAACATAGGGACAATAGGTCATGTTGACCATGGCAAGACTACACTTACGGCAGCTATAACAGTTGTGC
>Ga0208939_1003556_pt1 | contig 10303 bp, 8 predicted proteins | sample AD_STIC12_MetaG_FD_184437 | JGI IMG/M metagenome (GOLD analysis project Ga0208939, IMG submission 184437) | Active sludge microbial communities of municipal wastewater-treating anaerobic digesters from USA - AD_STIC12_MetaG (SPAdes) (version 2) | ecosystem: Engineered > Bioreactor > Anaerobic >...
CTTAAAGCAATTACAATCCACCAAAATGCGTTCCAGATTAATCGGAGCATCCAATAAATCGAAGATCTTAATATATACCCATCCTTACTCCAATATTTTTCCCTGATAAAAGTTTGGTCACTCTTAATTAGATAACTGAATGGCCAAAAGATGATTTCGGAAAAAGGATAGTCCCAATTTCCCCTATTCCTCTGATAAATTCTCCAGGAATAAGCACCGATGATTGTTCCCAAAAGAAGGTAAAGATAAATCCCAAGAGCCCATAGCAACATAGTCACCCAGTTCATTTCGTTTTCCTCCTGTTACGTGCTGGTTACTTTATAGACTATTATTGTTTATTCTGTCAAGTATTGAAGTGAGTTGGTTTTTCTCTATACTAATCACTAAGCACCAAACACTGACCACTAATCATTGACCACTGATCACTATCCACATGACCTTAGAAAAACTGCTTAAAGAATATAATAAAAATTTCCCTTCCGACCAACAAGGAGCAGACACTATCTCGCGGGCTTTTTTATTTGCCAAAACAGTTCATAAAAACCAAAAAAGAGCTAGTGGGGATAATTACTTTTCTCATTTATTTGAAACGGCTCATCGGCTGGCCGTTTGGCGCCTTGATCATCAATCCATAGCCGCCGGATTGTTACACGACACGATAGAAGATTGTGAAGTTGATCCAGAAACAATAAAAAAAGAATTTGGAGAAGAAATTACTTTTCTTATTGAGGGTGTAACAAAATTAGGATCCTTAAAATATCATGAAGAAGAAACTGCTTTTGAATCACTTAGAAAGATGATTTTGGCGATCAGCAAAGATTTGAGGGTTATTTTTATAAAACTCTCCGATCGTTTGCATAATATGAAAACTCTTTCTTTTATACCGGCGCCCAAACAAAAAAGAATAGCCATTGAAACTGCAGAAATATATGCTCCCATCGCCTATCGTCTTGGAATGCAAAGTGTTGCGGGAGAACTTGAGGATTTAGCCTTCCCCTACATACATTCTGATAAATACAAATGGTTAATAGAACAAGTAAAAGAAACCTATGAAGAACGGATGCGTTATCTTAAAGGAGTAGAGCCTGTTGTCAGCGCTCAATTTTCCAAAGTCGGGATAAAACCCGTTTCAATAAATTACCGAGCTAAAAGATTTTATAGTCTTTACAAAAAACTTCTAAGATACGAAATGAATCTTGAAAATATATACGATCTTGTTGCTATTAGAATTATAGTCAACACGGTTGAAGAATGTTATTTGACTTTGGGAGTAATTCATCAATTATGGCCGCCTCTTCCTGGGCGCATTAAAGATTATATCGCCCTACCCAAACCTAATGGTTATCAAAGTCTTCACACCACCGTATTTTGCGTGGGCGATCGTCCGACTGAGTTTCAAATTCGCACAGCCGATATGCACGAGCAAGCGGAACATGGATCAGCCGCTCATTGGTTTTATCAATCAAAAAAAGGATCGCCGGAATTCAACGGTGGAAAAATCGCCGCTGCCGACACCAAAGAAAACATTTGGATTCGTCAGCTTAAAGCCTGGCAAAATCAATTTCCCGGATCAAAAGAGTTTGTTGAAGCTCTTAAAGTAGATTTTTTTTCCGATAGAATTTTTGTCCTCACTCCAAAAGGAAAGGTTGTTGATCTTCCTTTGGGATCCACCTCAATAGATTTTGCTTATCACATTCACAGTTTGGTTGGCGATTCATGTGTCGGAGCAAAGATCAACGGAAAGATAGTTCCCCTAGACAACCCTCTTCAATCGGGCGATATTGTTGAAATATTAACCCAAAAGGGAAAGAAGCCTTCTGAGAACTGGTTAAATTTGGTAAAGACTCACTATGCTAAGAAAAAAATAAAAAATTCATTAAAAAAATCAAATCCAATTCCAAAAAAGACGGAATATAAAATTGCCTGTAAAGCGCGCATTGGACTTATTAAAGACATAACCTCAATCGTATCCCGTAATCACTTGCCGGTAATGAAGCTTGAAACTTTTTTAAACGGAAAGTATCCGTTTATTAAACTTGTTGTCGGAACGGATAATAAAGAAAAGGCGGAAACTTTGATGCTTAAGATCAAAAAAATTGATGGAATTAAAGAGATAGGCTACAAGATGGTGGAATAAAAAAATACAGAGTTATTGGGTTATTGGATTATTATGTTATTGAATTATTGGTTATTGGTTATTAGTTAGAGATTAGAGATTGGGGATTAGAGATTAATCTTTTGTGTTATTATCACTCACCATTCATTATTCTCTTCTTTTCGCATCTTATGAACAATTCCCCGGGCTTCTTCTGGAGAATAAAAATGAATAACAATTTTTCCACCCGAACGAGAAAATTCCATTTTAACCGGAGCTCCCAAAAATTCGGACAGATCTTTTTCAAAACTCTTAAATTCAATATCTTCAGCAGTTAGCGGTTTTTCCTGATCTGATAAAGAAGATCCGCTCTTAGAAGAAGCTCCTAAGATGTGCTTTTTTAAATCACGCACAGAAAGATTTTCTGTGATAATTTTATTAAAAAGTTGAAGTTGTTGCTGGGGGTCTTCAATTTGCAAAAGTAATCTCGCTTGAGATTCATTAATTTGACCGTGAGAAACGGCTTGCTGAACTTCACTAGGTAAAGCCAAAAGACGTAAGGCATTAGCTATCATTTCTCTGCTTTTACCAAGTCTGGCGGCAATTTCCCTTTGAGTTAAACCAAACTCATCCGAAAGCCTGGAATAAGCCCGAGCGGTTTCTATGATATTAAGATCGGCTCTTTGAATGTTTTCAACAATCGCCATTTCCAATGCTTCGGTTTTTTTAAGAGAATTTCTGATAATAACAGGGACGGTTCTTAACCCCAAAAGTTTTGACGCCATAAGACGTCTTTGTCCGGCTATTAATTGGTAAGTCACTTTAGTCCCAATTTCCGTTTCCTCTTCAATTTTGGAAACAACCAAGGGTTGAAGTATTCCAAACTCCCTAATGGAAGATGCCAGTTCCCGCAAAGCCTCCTCATCAAATTCTTTTCTTGGTTGGTATGGGTTGAGAATAACTTTCTCCACCTCAATGTGAAATATTGGTCCAGAAACGGTTGGAATGTTATCAATATCCTTGTCCGTCATAAAAATATCCTCCTTAACAATATTAACCGGCTCTTGATTAACTTGATGGTGCGAGGGTTGATTCTGGTGCTGATGATTTTGATTACCAAAACTTCGGGATGATTGATCACCACCTTGATTGTTCTTTTTGGGTATAAGAGATTCTAGTCCTTTGCCTAACATATAAAATTCTAAATTATAATATCTAAATCCTAAACAAATACTAAACGATAAATATAAATGTTACAAACGAATATTCATTTTGGATTTTTAATTTTAATATTCAATATTATTTAGAAATTAGAGTTTGGATATTGAGATTTTTATAAGTTAACACTTCCAAATCCGGTGTTCAACAGAGAGTTAAACGGTTCTTCTTGCTTAATAAGTTCTCTGGCCAATAACTCATAAGCTCTTGCCCCGGGAGATCCCGGATCATATAAAATAACCGGTTTTGAAAAACTGGGGCTCTCAGCAAGAGATATAGCTCTTGGAATTTCAATTTCAAAAACATAATGGGGAAAATGACGGCGCACTTCCCTGGCAACATCACGACTGAGAGTTTCGCGTTTATTAAACATCGTAAGAACAGCTCCGGTAATTTTAATGCTGGTTAGAAGATTTTTATTAATCAACTCTATCGTCTCAAGAAGTTGCCCTAATCCTTCCAAACTATAATATTCCGCTTGAATGGGGATGAGAACTTCATCAGCGGCAACCAGTCCGTTAACAGTAAGAAGACTTAAGCTCGGCGGCAAATCTATAAGAATATAGTTGTAATTATGACGAACTCTATTAAGAAGTTTTTTTAGAACATATTCACGATCGGGAATTTCAATCAATTCAACCAAAGCTCCCGCCAAATCAGGACTGGCCGGCATTAGATGAAGGTTATTAATCGCAACCTGTTTTATAACTTTATGATCTTCAACATATCCAAATAAAGCGTGATAAACACTCTCTTTCAAAAAACGAGGTGAAACACCCAATCCCGAAGAAGCATTGGCTTGAGGATCAAAATCAACAACCAATACTTTTTTTCCAAGTGCAGCCAAATAGGCGCCAAGATTTATGGCGGTGGTAGTTTTTCCGACTCCCCCTTTTTGGTTACAAATCGCGATTATCCGAGCCATCCCAGTAGAAGAATTTCAATAGTTTCTCAACTAAAAAATTCTTTGGTTTAATTTAATAATTATTATGTTGAGAAACTTCTTAACGCCATAGGCGAATTGAAATTCTCAACTGGGTAATCCGATAGTGAACTTTTATTTATTTTTGATCTGCCATGAGGTTATAAAAGCTCCGCTACTGAACATGATGATTTGATTATATCGGAAAAACAAGGTATCATCAACAAAAATTGCTCGGGTGGCGGAACTGGCAGACGCGCAGGACTCAAAATCCTGTGGCCGCAAGGTCATGCGGGTTCGACCCCCGCCCCGAGCACAAAACAAAAAATATAATCTTGTATTATATTTTTTATTTTTGTTTGTGTGGGGGGTTGAGTCAGGAAGGGCCGGAAACCAGAGGGTTTCCGTGGCGGAATTACTCAAACCGAGGCCTGTCTGCCGCAGGTAGAGGTTTGAGGGAGAGAAATGAGCGACGTGAAACCCCCGCCCCGAGCACAAATAAAATATCCCACCTTAGGTGGGATATTTTATTGTGAATTTTTATTTTCTTCCATTTCCTCTTTGGGGAAAAATTTATCTTTGGGAAACATCAGATAAACACCCCAGAAAATCAAAAGGGCAATAACCGCACCAGCTATGATATCGGAAGGCCAATGAACCCCGGCTATAACTCGAGAAATAGAAACTAAGAAAGCCATTGTGGTCATTATCCATCCCCATTTTCTGTTTATAAGAAAAGAAACAAGAGCTAATGAAAAGAAGAAAACGGCATGTCCCGAAGGAAATGAACCGGTTGTCATACCACCAAACATCGGATTTATATCAAGAGCAATGAATGGACGATCTCTGTGATAAATAAAACGAATAACCTGAGTAATAATTCCTCTGGACAATAATTCAATCAAAACCAAAAATCCGGCGATAAAAATTTTATTTTTTAGATTAACTTCTTTATACAAAAACCAAATAAAAACAACCACCATCAAATAAGGGAGATATTTACCCAAAAAAATAAAAAGCCAATCGGCATTTATCTTATGACCGAATAAAAATAACCAATTAAAAATCGCAGTATCAATAGAAAACATAAACAATTGTGTTCCTGTTTATTTTTTGACAGCCGACATTAAACCAAGATTTCTGGCGCGCTTAACAGCTCTAGCTATTTTTCGCTGATGAGTTGCACAAGTATTGGTATGTTGAGGATCAATAATTTTCCCTTGAGAGGAAATAAAACGCCTTAATAAACCAATTTCTTTGTAATCTATGTCTTTTAAATTTTGTGAGCAGAAATAACACTGCTTTAATACTTCTTTTTTCATTGTTTAAAATGGAAGATCTTCCGGTTTAATTTCAGATTCAAGAGAACCATCAACGGATATTTCTGGTAACTCTTCGGTTAGTGTTTCATCAAAACTTTCGGTTGCTTCATTAGAACGACTCTTGGGTGCTGTTGCGGCTGGACGAGGCGATGATCCTTGAGGACGCGGCCCAAACTGCATGCGTTCACAGATTATTTCAGTAACTTTTCTTGTCTGATTATTTGAATCCTGCCAACTTCTTGTTCTAAGCCTACCCTCTATCATCACAAGACTTCCTTTTGAGAGAAACTGGCTTGCCAACTCAGCTTGTCTGCCCCAAACTACTACGTTGTGGAATTCAGCTTCTTCTTGTTTTTGACCAGATTTATCGGTCCAAACCCTGTTAGTCGCCACCCCAAATGAAGTAACCGCTTGACCAGATGGAGTCGCTTTTAGAACAATGTCCGACGTTATTCTCCCGATGATAAATACTTTATTTAGATTCATAATATAAAGATACTAATATACTAATTATTACTAATAATACTAATGGATACTGATTTGTATTTGTTCGTATCATTCGTACTCATTCGTATATCGGTATTTTATTACTTCAATATTTCCTCCAACTTCTTTTCTAATTCTTCATTAGTTACCATATCAGAAGATTTAGGCTCTGTTTTTTCCACTTTTTGTTCCTGAACCGGACGACGCATTTCCCTCCCCTCTCTTTCTTGCATGGGCTGAGGTTTAGCTGGATCTTTGGAAACCATAAATCTCAAAAGCTCTCCATCAACCCTAAGTTCTTTGGAAGCCTCCTGAATTTTTTCTGAATCGGTTATAAAATTCATATTTCCCAAAAAAGCTGATGTTTCTTTTTTGATTGGGTAAGCTAAATTGACACGCTTAAGTTCAGAAACGAAAGCAGGGGTAATCCCATGATTGTTTAAAATTGACTTCATTTTATCAATCCCGGCTTCATCCTTAAGCCAAAATGTGATTTCGTATTCTTTTGTTTTTTTGTCTTCACTCATGCATTATTTAATCCGATAAACAGATTATGAATCTTTATTTTTTAATAATCTAATCTATTACCCTTTTGACATCCCGATTTGATAATTGAGACAACAAATATAGGAGTAAAAGTTTCTATACAATATCACACAGGATACCCCTTTTCAAGCCTCTTTATTCATCACTCTCTTGTGAGGCATTATCGGTAGCTGGAATATTTTTAGGTCTATATCCGGTACCGGCTGGGATAAGTCGTCCAATAATAACATTTTCTTTAAGCCCGCGAAGTTTGTCTATTTTGCATTCGGTGGCCGCATTAACCAAAACTCTGGCAGTTTCCTGGAAAGACGCTGCGGACAAGAAACTTTCGGTAGAAAGAGAAACGCGAGTAATACCCATTAACAACTGCTTAGCTTTAGCCGGAATTTTACCGCGCGATTTAAGACGACGATTAATTTCCAAGAATCTAGATTTTTCCAATACCTGACCCGGAACCAACGTACTGTCTCCCGGTTCTTTAATTGAAACTCGAGCAAACATCTGACGAACGATTATTTCAACGTGTTTATCATTAATAACGTTACCATTGGAAACATATATTTTCTGAACTTCGTTGATGATATATTTTTGAGCTTCTTCCGCTCCTTTTAACAAGAATAATTCTTTTATATCAACACTTCCTTCAAATAATTGTTGTCCTTTTTTAACCTTATCTCCGGCTCCAACAAAAAGAGCAACATTGCGAGGAGCGGAGTATTCTTCAATTTTTACTTTTGTTTTTTCGGCAGCTCTCTTAAGAGGTTTTATTCTAAGAACACGGAACGGACCTTTTTCTTCAATATCTTGAATTATTCCATCTTCGTGAGCAAGAGCAGCGCGTCCTTTTGGCGGGCGAGCTTCAAAAACTTCTTCAATACGAGGCAGACCGGAAGTTATATCTTGTTGAGCCACACCTCCTACGTGAAAAGTTCTTAAAGTTAACTGAGTTCCCGGTTCACCGATACTTTGAGCGGCCACTATACCAACAGCTTCTCCCTGCTTGATGCCATCCAATTTTCCCAAATCCATTCCGTAACATTTGGCGCACAATCCATAAAGAGCTTTACAAGTAATAGGAGATCTAACACTGACAGTTTGAACCGATGATTTGGAAATTTTTTCCGCTAATTCTCTATCAACAACTTCCCCAGAGCGAGCGATTATTTTGTTGCCCTCTTTAACATCGGCTGACAAAATACGCCCAAACACTCTGTGTGAAAGATTATATCCGTATGCATCACCGACAGATCTTTCAATAATTATTCCTTCTTTAGTTTTACAATCATCAACGTTAACAATTAAGTCTTGAGCCACATCCACTAAACGTCGGGTTAAATATCCGGCTTGAGCGGTTTTTAAAGCGGTATCAGTTAAACCTTTTCTGGCTCCATGAGAGTTGATGAAGAATTCCAAAACCGAGAGACCGTCTTTGTAGGAAGAAATAACTGGCAGTTCAATAACCTCTCCTTGAGGATTTGAGACCAAACCTTTCATACCGGTTGTTTGAACGGCTTGTTCCCATGATCCGCGAGCTTTGGAATCAATAATATCAAATATAGGATTTCCCGGCACAGCCAAAGCTTTAGGAACCAATTTGGAAACTTCCTCTTTAACTTTATTCCAAACACGAATAGATCTGGATTTTTTTTCTTCACTATCTAAAAATCCGTTTTCATATTGTTTGGTAATTTCTTCAATCTCTTTGTATGCTTTTGTAACCAAAGCTTTCTTTTCCTCAGGAACATGAAGATCAAAAATGCTCCAAGTCATTCCCGATGTAGCGGCCGCTTTGAAACCTAATGTTTTAACTTTATCCAAAAATTCCCAAGCCGCTTCGGATCCAAACTGATCAATATAACGAGCAATAAGATTACTAAGAGCTTTCTTGTCCATAACCGCGTTCACATATCCAAATTCCGGAGGCAAGATAGAATTGAAAATCAGTCTTCCGACGCTGGTTACTTCGCTTTTACCCGAACCAACTCTAATAGCCTCATTGATTTTGATGAAGCCGAATTCATAAGACATCAAAACTTCATTAATAGAAGAAAATGATTTGATGTCTTTTTCATCTTTAGTTTCTATGGTTTTTGTTAAGTAATAACATCCAAGCACCATATCTTGGGATGGTGTAGCTATCGGATCACCGTTAGCGGGTTTTATGATGTTTTTTGAAGAAAGCATTCTGTTCCAAGCTTCATCTTGCGCCTCTTTGGAAAGCGGCAAGTGAACGGCCATTTGGTCACCGTCAAAGTCAGCGTTAAAAGCGCTACAAACCATAGGTGGAATACGAATAGCCAAATCTTCAATAAGAACCGGTTTGAATGCCTGAATACTTAATCGGTGAAGAGTTGGAGCACGGTTAAGAAGAACGGCTTTATTAGCGATCACTTCTTCCAAAATTTCCCAAACTTCAGGAATACCCTGTTCAATAAGACGACTGGCATTTTTGATGTTGTGCGCCATTCCTCTTTCTAAAATTTCTTTTATAACAAATGGCTTAAAAAGTTCCAACGCCATTTTCTTGGGAATACCGCATTCATTAAGTTTAAGATCCGGTCCCACCACAATAACGGAACGTCCCGAGTAATCAACACGTTTACCCAAAAGATTTTGTCTAAAACGTCCCTGCTTTCCTTTAAGAATATCGGCTAATGATTTTAACGGTCTATTCTGACTGGAAACTTGCTGTCGTCCAAGACGAGCGGTGTTATCAATCAAAGCATCCACTGCTTCTTGCAACATTCTTTTTTCGTTGGTGATTATAATTTCAGGAGCTCTTAATTCAATAAGTTTTTGAAGTCTATTGTTGCGGTTAATCACGCGTCTATAAAGATCGTTAAGATCAGAGCTGGCATAACGTCCTCCATCAAGAGCCACCATAGGTCTAAGATCTGGAGGTATAACCGGCAAAATTGTCATAATCATCCACTCGGGACGAAGACCGTTTTTCTGAAAAGCAAATAAAACTCTCAGTTTGTGTAAAAGCTTCTTCTCATAAGTTGTATCGTGTTTCTTTGTGATATTATCCAAAGCTTTTTCTGTCTCGGTTATTTCTTTTTTTATTTGGATTTTTTCCAAAATTTTACGCAATGATTCGGCTCCGGTACCGGCTTCAAAAACATCTCCGAATTTTCTGGAAAACTCAAAGTATTCAGCTTCGCTGATAACCGATCCAACCTTAAGGGATGAGACAAAGTCTTTGGCTTTTTGATGCGCCTCTTCTATGGCTTTAAGTTGTTTGTCTTCATTTTTAAAATCATGTTTCTTGGATTTGTACTCGGAAGCTAAACTTTCAAGAGCTTCTTTCTTTTTATCATCGTTAAGAGTGGTGATTATATAAGCCGCATAATAAACGACTTTTTCAAGTTTGTGAGCGGGAGTATCAAAGAAAATTCCCAATTTTGAATTGCCGGTTTTTAAAAACCAGATATGAGCCACGGGGGCGGCCAATTTTATATGACCCATCCTCTCGCGCCTGACGATTGCTCGGGTAACTTCAACTCCGCATTTATCGCAAATGGTTCCTTTGTAGCGAATACCTTTAAATTTTCCACAGTAACATTTGTAGTCTTTAGTCGGACCAAAAATTCTTTCCGAAAAGAGACCGTCTTTTTCGGGACGTTGAGTGCGATAGTTAATCGTTTCCGGCTTGGTTATTTCCCCATAGGAGGTAGCTAATGTTTCCTCAGGAGAAGGAACTTTGAGTCTCAA
>Ga0208939_1003561_pt1 | contig 10285 bp, 8 predicted proteins | sample AD_STIC12_MetaG_FD_184437 | JGI IMG/M metagenome (GOLD analysis project Ga0208939, IMG submission 184437) | Active sludge microbial communities of municipal wastewater-treating anaerobic digesters from USA - AD_STIC12_MetaG (SPAdes) (version 2) | ecosystem: Engineered > Bioreactor > Anaerobic >...
CGTTGTTCCCGGACGATGGCTGCACATGCAGCGGGGATCCCCTTTATGCCTGTATTGATTTGGAAGGCAATCTCTGCGGGGGTTCCACGGACGGATGTATTTCCCCATGCAGCGTCGCCGGGGACTGCCCGCCCACCGCGGACGACAGCTTCCTGTCATGTTATGTGCCAGATGGCGGGGGTGCCGGTACCTGCTATGACCCCGACGGTGGCTGCAATTCATTAACAGCATGCTGCGGGCCGGGCATGAAGTGCTTCGACATGACGGTTTTCATGGAAATGATTTCGTCCGGCACGCTGCCACGCTTGATTCCCCACCCGGTCGTTGATCGGTCGTTCTGCGAATGCGACACAACCGCCGACTGCATCAACGGCAAGACGTGCACGGAACTGTCCGGATACTGCGATACCACGGAGTATCCACAGGAATTTGTTGACATGATGTGTCCCGGGGGCGTGTTGCATACCGCCCTGCCACCGCGCCTCTGCGGGGTACTGACCGAGTTCCTTGTCGGCCGGGAGTAATCCTTTGAATGGGGAATCCGCCATGTCGAACAGAATATCTGTATTGCTTCTTCTGTCCTGCCTGACGGCGCTGCCGGCCTGCGGCCCGACCACCGCCGCCGACATCCTCGACCTGCAACCTGACGCCATCGCCGATGGTGTCGCCATTGACATCCATCGTGATTCCGATCCGGACAACGCCCCCACCGACCCTGGCGTTCACGATGGTGCTGTTGATGTCAGTCCTTCCGATTCGGTCCCCGATCCCGAATTGGAACTGCCAGATGCCGGTGACGACGGCTCTTACACCGATGGCGAATCCGACAACCCGGATTCGCGCGAAACGGACGTCCCCGACGATGACGGGCCTGATGCGTGGTTCTCATGCGACATCTGTGAAAACGACGACGAGTGTGCCGACGGATGGGCCTGCAAGGCAGTCCGTGTTGAAAAATTCTGCGTCAAGGGTTGCATGGACGACGGCGAATGCGACCCCGGATTCACGTGCGAAAAGCGTGACGACAGAAGTTTCTGCATCCCTGTAACGCAGAACTGTCATTCCTGCATGGCTGACGAACCGTGCCCGCCCGGAAAGTGTTGCGACTTTATTACCGGATATTGCATGCCGTGCGGTGGGGAGTGTGCCCCGTGCTGGTACGATTTTGACTGTCTCTCCGGTTACAGGTGTTTCAACAACGATGATACCGGTGGTGGTGTCTGTGTACCCGACTGCGCTGGCGGCACCTGTGAAGATACGTCAAAGTTCGAGTGCGTGATTCATGAAAATGGCGTTCGTCTGTGCGAGCCCTTCGTTCAGGACTGCGGGGGATGCCATGGTGACACGCCGTACCTGATCGATGGGGAATGCTTCGAGTGCCTTGCCGACTCCGACTGCCTGCCAACGGAAGAGTGCCTTCAGTCCGGCCACGCATGCCGGAAAGTCAAATGTCCTGAACCCCTTCAGTTCTGCGTCGATGACCGTCAGTGCCATCAATGCTGCGGACAAGATTCCCAGTGCGACTATGGGGACGGGTCAGCCGGCCAGTGTCTTCAAGATCGTACATGTTCAAATTATCCTCCGTGCGGCGGTCTCTGCACCGCTGATTTCCCGGTATGCACGACGGTTCAGGGCGTCGAAAAGTGCGTTCAGTGCGCCACCGACAACGATTGCGCGATGATTGGCCCGGACTGTCACTGCTCGGGCGATCCCCTGTATTCCTGTGTGGATTCCGAAGGTCTGATTTGCACCTGCCTTCCATGATTGGGCTGCCCTGGCGGCAATTTTCCGATGGCTACTTCCTGGCGCCGAGTTCAGCGGAATCAGGTTGAATGCGTCTGTCTGCCCGGAGCCGTCGGTCTCTGTGCGCTGTGCCAGATCCCGACAATCCATACCGACTCCGATTCGACAGAGTAGAAGCAGCGATACGGCGGTACGGAGACTTCCCTGAAACGGAGTCGGGGAAATTCCGGTATTGTCCGACCGGAATCGGGAAAGTCCGCAAGCCGTCTTAATGTCGTCAGAAGTCGAGCATGAAACCTTGCCGCAGCGCCAGGCTTATCCCTGCCGATGAACTCGACCGCGGCCAGAAGCTGTCTTCTGGCCCCCGGAGTGAAAAACACATTCAAAGTCGTCATCACGGGATACAAGTTACAACTTGTCGATAATGGCTTTTGCTTCGGCCAGGACATCTTCCATTGCGTATCCGCGGCCTGCGGCGATATCGGCTTCACCCTGGGCCAGCAGGCGAAGAAGCTCCAGGTCGTGCTGCTGTCTCTCGTAGTCGTCCATCTTCACCAGCACCGCCGCCGGCCGTCCACGCCTTGTAATCACGTAGGGTTCGCGCGAATCGCACAGCCTGTCCAGTATGCCTGCAGCGTCCTTGCGGAAGTCGCTGATTGGGATGATTTTTTCAATCCTGGGCAATTTAATGTACCTTTGGAAGTACAACATAGTGTACTTTATCGAACGATGGCCTGCAACTGTTTCGGCAGATAATTGGGTCGAAAGCCAGAGCGAATAGAGCACTAAAGGCAAGGTAAGTGTGCAGTTCGAGTGATATCCGTTCTGACAGGGCGATGGCAACGGCGACGGCAACGCCGCGAAAATTAATGTGATCAGATCAATGCGGTGCTGAAGTAGCGTTCGGCGCGGTCGGCCAGGATGGTGACCACGTTGCGGCGTCCGTCGGCGAAGTGGCTGGCCACCCACACATTCGCGCCGGACGAGGTTCCGACCAGGATTCCCTGCTCGCGGGCCAGGCGCCTTGCGGTTTCGATGGCGTCTTCGTCGGAAACGGTCATGACCATGTCGATATAGCTGCGATCCACAACACCGGGAACGAATCCGTCGCCGATTCCCTGGATGGTGTGCAGCCCCGGTTCCTTGCCAAGCAGGGCCGAGTTGTTGCGCGGCTCGACCGCGATAATCTGGACGCGCGGGTTCTTTTCACGAAGAAACCGGCCAACTCCCATCAGGGTTCCGCCGCTGCCGACACCAGCGACGAACGCATCGACCTTGCCTTCCATCTGTGCCCAGATTTCCGGTCCGGTCGTCGTGTAGTGAGCGTCCGGGTTGTTGGGATTGGTGAACTGTCCGGGGACGAAGTGGTTTGGAATTTCAGCCTTCAGTTCTTCCAGCCGATCGTTACTTCCGCTGATGCTCGCCTCGGCCGAAGTCAGAACCAGTTCGCCGCCAAGCGCGCGGATGATTTTCTTTCGTTCGTCGCTCATGTTTTCCGGCATCACGATGATGACCCGGTAACCTTTCTGAACGCCGCACAGCGTAATACCGATCCCCGTGTTGCCGGACGTCGATTCGATGATGGTCATGCCGGGCTTCAACTTGCCTTCGGCCTCGGCACAATCCAGCATGTGTTTTGCGATACGATCCTTGACGCTGCCCCCGGCGTTAAGGAATTCGGCCTTGGCGAATACATCGCCCATCGCAAATCCCGGGATGCGAAGCATCGGTGTGTTGCCGATCAGATCAAGAATTCTTTCAGGTTTTTCGTGCATCGTGGCAAGTCCTGTCTTGGTGACGCGTAAAGTCTCAACGCGCGGGAATATCCGCCAAATCCGTCATAAAATCAAGCCGCCTGCCGCCCCATGGGACAATTTTCATCGAGTGCTCGGACAGGGAATCGTCAGTGCGCCACACGATGGTGTCGCTCTTTCCCGGCAGCCACTCGACGGTGCCGTCGGATACATCGACGGTAAAAGGCGGGGAGCCGTCACGATCCTGTTCGCCGTACATGTGGGCCACCGGCAGGCGAACCGTCGTTTCGGATCGAAGGCCCTCCCGAAGGGGTAAGGTCTGGAAGCGAAGACTGAACACATCAGTGGTTCCGGGTCCTTCCGCCATCTGTCCCGGTCCGTCAGGAAGGCGTAAACGATCGAACGTCCACGATGGCGCGATTCCCGATACCTGTTCCGGGCGTGGCCGCGCCATCAGGCGCCCAAACGGGTCGATACCGTCTTTCGCGAACCTGGCCGCCGAAACCCGATCCGTTATCGTCACCAGGAATGATCGCCCGCGCTCTTCAATCCCGGCCACAGTCGAAATGAAACCGGAAAAATCGATCACCGGAACATGCTTCAGACCAAAGACGCCATTCACGTCAGACAGGTACGGCCCAGGGTAGTCGTCGGCATTTGACGGCACGATCTCGGTAAGAACGGCAATCGCGCGCCGATTGCCGGCGGTTTCATCGGGGCGGCCCCGGTCGTCCATGCCAGCGGATCCGATGAAGAATACGCTGGTATCGGCAACCGCCAGGACGCCTTGAACAAACCGATCCAGGAATTCCTGCCAAGCCCGGGTGCATCCGGCCGTCGCGTCACCGGGACACGGCGTTGTCGAGACAATCTGATATCCCAGCAATCCCGCGGATCTGCCGGCAACCTCGGCCAGCTTGGTCCATGAACGTATCAGGTGGTCCTGCAATGTCAGTCCGTCCGGAGTCCAGTCGGCATAAATAAAATCGCTGAAGAATCGATCCGCCCGGATCGACGCGGAAGCCTGTGTCCTGGCGGCATCATTGGCGTCAGCACCGTCATCCTGGCATTGACCGTGTCTCGCCGGGTCGCCGGTGACAGGAACGCGGAAGGCCCAGTCCGGGCCGCCGGCGTTCAATTGGCATGCGCCGATGTCGGAAAAAGGAACCTGATTCTGAAGTATGACCGCGATACCGGCCGCCGCGGCACGGTCAAGGAAACCTCGGACAGCCAGCAGCGTTTCCGCCGATACATTCATCGGCTCGGGCTCCAGATCCGACCACGGAACCGGCACCCGGATAACGTTGTAGCCGCTGGCCTTGAATTCCCTGAACGGCAGGGTCGGCGCGGACTCGGACCAGTCAATCGCGACCTCAAGGACTGCCCCGACAAAGTGCAGCGAGCGGCCGTCCGGATCCTTGAAACCCCCGCGGTTGCCCGGCTCCGTGTCGAAGCAGACTCGTCCGCACTTATGCTGGAACTGGCCGGGTGGCAATACCCAGTCAACCTTGCGGTCCGGCGGAATGGCCGGTCCGGATTGCGGCCGCAGGGCGAAGAAAATGCCGAAACCGGCCAGGTGAAGCACGACCAGAACGATCGAAAAAATCCTTGTTCGCCGCTTCATCCGATCCCCCACGAAACATCTTGCCCCGGCAGCACCTGTGTAGCATATCAGCGCATCGGCCCGCCATCCAATTACTATCGTCGTTGACGTGATGCGGGCGGGTCGCTATCTTCAAGGGGCGTCGGCGGTTTTGAAACAGCCCGCGGACGCGCGGTCGGAAGCTTCCGCGCAGGCCCGCGCCGCAAGGGTGGATTCGTCGCAGTTTCCGCCGTTTCCCGACGATCCCGGAAATCGCGCGTTTGGGGGGTGTTGTGAATTCTGATTATTCCGCCGTCGATATTCAGGCCGAAACCGAACGGCTGCACGGATTTCTGAAGCATGTCGGGTGGTCCGTCCCCGAGTGTGCCGGAATTGCGCCAAAAACACTTCGAATTCGTGAACTTGCCCGGCAGAAGCGGGCCGTGATCCTGGGCCATTCCTACGTCGCTCCGGAGGTCATCTTCGGGGTTGCCGATCATCGTGGTGATTCCCTTGGTCTGTCCGTGATAGCACGCGACACGGACGCCGACGTGATTGTGTTCTGCGGCGTTCGATTCATGGGCGAAACGGCGAAAATCATTGCCCCGTCGCGTACGGTTCTTCTGCCGGCCCCGAATGCCGGATGTTCGTTAAGCGAATCCATAACCGCGGAAGACGTGCGCCGCTTCAGGCACGCAAACCCGGATCACAGCATCGTCTGCTATGTGAACACCTCTGCCGCGGTCAAGGCCGAATGCGATGCCTGCTGTACCTCCGCGAATGCGCTTGCCGTTGTCGAGGCTGCCCCGTCCTCCAGGATATTTTTCCTGCCGGACGGCAGGATGGCGGCCAACCTCGCGCCCATGACGGCCAAGACAATCAAGGGGTACACCGGGAATTGCATCGTCCATGACTGCATACGCCCGGAACATGTGGCCGCACTTCGCGAAAAGGCGGGGCCCGGCGCGTGTTTCATGGTTCACACGGAGTCGCCGCCCGAGATCGTCGCGATGGCCGATGTCGCCGGTGGAACCGGTGACATGATGAAGGCCGTCAAGTCGGGTCGATGGAACACGTTCGTTGTCATCACGGAAGACGGGATGACCGACAGGTTCAGGATTGAATTCCCCGAATATCGCTTCTTCGCGCTTGGCACCGTTTGTCCGCACATGAAGATGATCGGGCTTGACCAGGTTCTGCAGGTTCTTGAGTCACCAAGGCCGGATCAGGTGGTCGAGATCGACGAACAAGTCAGGCTGGGGGCGTTGAAAGCCATCGAACGGATGTTCGAACTCACCGGCAAGGGAAAGGACGACTCAAAGCCGCATTCCAACACCGGGGACGTGGCGGCTTCAAACTGACGTCACATCTTTTCGATTGCGGGACGCAGCTTCTGTTCAAGGGCCTCTTCAATCTTTCCGCGGAACATCATTTCCATCATCATGTTCATTTCGACCACGGCGGTGGCCTTGTTGTCCGCGATGTTGATTTCGGCCTGGACGCCGGTCGTCGAAAGCGTGTACTGCGTCGGGCTGGTCTGTTCCATGTCAAGCTTGTAGGCGCCACTCCACTTGCCAAGAAGCGGGCGAATCTTGTCCATGGCGGTCTGGGCGTCGTACGGGTGATTGAACTGGTATTCCTTTACTGCCATTGCCAGAAACTCCATCAAGAGGCAGCCAAGGTTACCGCCGATACGTGGATCAATTCAAACAAATCGTGCGGCATGCAGGAGCAAGCTGAACTTTGCTGTCGAAATCGCCCCATTCGCGCAGGCGCGCCTTTAATAAAGAGCGAAGTTGAATATAATTGCACCCAACAACTTCCGGCCGCCTGGTTGATTGCCCGCGGCCCTTCTTTTTCAGGAGTTCCAGATGTCTGGTTACAGTCCGGATTTCAAGGATGTGCCGAAGACGATCGCGGCAAGGTTCAAGCCCGTTGGAAAGGGCCCGTTCCACGATGTTCCCGATGCTCAGTGGTATGACTGGAAATGGCAGTTGCAGCATCGCATCACCGATATCGCCGAACTCGGTCGATACATCAACCTGAGTCCGGAAGAAATCGCCGGTCATGAAGCCGGCCGGGACGTCTTCAAGATTGGGATCACCCCGTATTACGTGGCCCTGATGGATCGGGATGATCCGCTGTGCCCGGTTCGCATGCAGGCAACCCCGCATCCACAGGAAATGATTTCGCATCCGTCCGACATGGAAGATCCGCTCGCGGAAGATCGCGACATGCCCGTCAAGGGTCTGACCCATCGGTATCCGGATCGCGTGCTTTTCTACATGACCCAGGATTGCGCGATGTTCTGCCGCCACTGCACCCGCAAGCGCAAGGTTGCCAACCCCCACACGGCCGCCGACGACGCCCAGATTCAGGGGTGCATCGATTACATCCGGCGGACTCCATGCGTTCGCGACGTCATCGTTTCCGGCGGGGATGCATTGGCGGTGTCGGACGATCGCCTGGAAAAGATCCTGGCCCAGATTCGGGATATCCCCCATGTGGAAATCATCCGCATAGCCACCAGGACGCCGTGCACGATGCCCATGCGCATCACGGATGAACTCGTCGCGATGCTGAAGAAGTACCACCCGATTTTCCTGAATACCCATTTCAATCACCCGAAGGAGGCGACCGCCGAGGCGTTTGCCGCGCTTCGAAAGATTGCCGGGGCCGGGATTCCTATCGGCAACCAGATGGTTCTTCTGAAGGGTATCAACGACGACGCCGAAACCGTCATGAAGTTGAATCACGCGATGTTGATGATGCAGGTCAAGCCGTACTACATCTACCAGTGCGATCCGACTTTCGGCAACTATCATTTCCGTACGCCGGTTTCGAAGGGAATCGAGATAATCAAGTCGCTGCGCGGCTTTACAAGTGGGCTGGCCGTTCCGTACTACGTCATCGACGCGCCGGGCGGCGGCGGCAAGGTTCCGATTCTTCCGGAGTACGTGAAGTCCTGGGAGAATGGCGTGATTGTCGTACGCAATTTCCGTGGCGATGAATACACGTACATCGAGCCGAACCAGGATTGATTGCGGATGTTTCAACGGCCCCTTTCGGGCTGAAGAGGAAAATATGAAAGGTATCCGGATTTCAAGGGTTTTACTTTCGCTGGCGGTCGTGGTCGCGGTGATTTCGGTCGCCGGTGCATGTCGCAGGCCGGCCAGGCTTGTACTTTCCAAGGATCAGCAGGCACGCATCCAGGAATCCATCCTGGAAGCGGCCCCGACGCCCGAGCATGTCGTCAACGCCAATTTCGGCGACAAGGTCGAGCTGATCGGCGTCGATATGAAGCCGGCCAATCCGGCTCCCGGTCAGGAAGTCACGGTTACCTGGTACTGGCATTGCACCCGCAAGGTTCAGGACGGCTGGAAGGTCTTCGTCCATCTCGAGCTTCCGAAGGGCAAGCGCATGGGCCTGGATCACGTCCCGGTGGGCGAACTGTTCCCGATGGACAGGTGGGAGCCCGGCCAGTACGTGAAGTACCAGATGAACTTCAAGATCGACGCCAAGCAGGAAGTGGGCAGGGCGGTCATGTGGGCCGGGCTGTTCAGCGTGGATCTTTACAATTCACGCGGCACCGGCGAGCGCATGATTGTCGTCAATCGCGATCAAGTGAAGCACGACGGCGAAAACCGGGTCAATGTCGTCGAATTTCAGATGAACCGTTCGGCGACGCCCCCGGCCCCGGACACCAGACTTACGGTCAATCCCGTGATTGGCTCGGCGCCCGTTATCGATGGCGCGCTTGACGAGGAAGCCTGGAAGGGTGCGGCAAGGATCGTTCGGCTTGGCGACGCCTTCGGAAAGCCGATTTCCGGCGAGGAAGGTACTTCGGTCATGGTCATGAACGACAATGATTTCATTTACTTCGGGATCTCTGCAACGGATTTGTCGATCGAGGCCACGCTGAAGAATCGCGACGATCAGCTTTGGACCGAGGACGTTTTCGAAATCTATCTGGACGCCCTTCTTGATGGCAAGAATTACCTGGAGATTCAGGTTTCGCCGGCCAACGTTGTTTTCGACGCGCTTTTCGAGTCGCACCGCTCGCCGAAGTGGGAAGACGCCGCGAAGCATACGGTTGAAGGACTGGTTTCGGCGGTCAAGCTCGACGGCACCATCAACAAGGTCGATGACATCGATCGCGGCTGGACGATGGAAGTGAAGATTCCCGTCAAGTCGATCCCCGGTCTGGCGTCGATATCTCCCGGCACCACGCTGCGCGCCAATTTCTTCCGCATGAACATGCATCAGGGCCGACTGGGCCGCGCACATGCGTGGGGTCCAGGCGGAAGGGATTTCCACGACCTGGAAAAGATGGGCGTGCTTGAGTTTTCGACCGTGGTCGCGGTGGCGGGCGACAAGCCGCTGACGGAACCCGCGAAGGCCGCCCCGGCCGCCCCAACTTCTGAAGCCCCGGCCCCTGCGGCTCCGGCGGCGCCGACAGCCCCGGCCGCACCCACGGCGCCGTAGATCCGCCGCTTCATTTCCGGAACAAGGATTATTCATAATGAGCGAAAAAGACACTCGTACGGGACAGGCGTTCATCGACGCCGTCGGGATCATGCGCCGCCTTCGGGCGCCGGACGGTTGCCCGTGGGATCGCGAACAGTCGCTGAAAACGCTGAAGGCGTATGTGATCGAGGAAGCCTTCGAGGTCGTCGAGGCCATTGACGAGGGGCGCCCGGAACTTCTGCGCGAGGAACTTGGGGATCTGCTTCTTCAGGTACTCTTCCAGGCCCAGATTATGGACGAACAGGGCGTTTTTGACGCTGCCGACGTCTGCCGCGCGCTTGTCGACAAGCTGGTGGCACGCCATCCCCACGTTTTCGGGGATGTCGATAACAACGGCAGCACCGGCGATGTCCTGCGTCGGTGGGAAAGTTTCAAGAAGAAGGCCGGGCGTGGTCTGCTTGACGGCGTTCCGCGGAATCTTCCGGCCTTGCTGATGGCCATGAGGATTTCAGACAAGGCCGGTAACGTCGGGTTCGAATGGCCCGACCCGTCTGGCGCCCTGGACAAGCTTGAAGAGGAGATCGGCGAACTTCGGCGGGCATTCCTGGACGGCGATTCACAGGCTGTCGAGGATGAGCTTGGCGACGTGCTTTTCGCGGCCGCAAATTTCGCCCGCATGAAGAAGATCAATCCGGAAGACAGCCTGCGTCAGGCCTTGGCCAGGTTCCGTTCGCGCTTT
>Ga0208939_1003571_pt1 | contig 10268 bp, 14 predicted proteins | sample AD_STIC12_MetaG_FD_184437 | JGI IMG/M metagenome (GOLD analysis project Ga0208939, IMG submission 184437) | Active sludge microbial communities of municipal wastewater-treating anaerobic digesters from USA - AD_STIC12_MetaG (SPAdes) (version 2) | ecosystem: Engineered > Bioreactor > Anaerobic >...
TTGACACCGCGGGTTATGGTCGACGCCGTGCCACCAGCCCAATCAGCGCAGAGCGGCCCGTGTGGCGGTCGCCCTCAGTCAGATCCGCCTCGTAGTCATGCAAGGTGAGAACTTCGAAATCAGCGAAGGCCTCACGCAATAACGTCTCGGTGTAGAGGTGTGATACCTGTGGCGGCCCACCGGTCTTGAATTCGAGCTGCCGGGGCGTGTAACCCTGTAGCACCAGGGTGCCACCTGGCTTGAGACAACGCTTGATGTTGACAAACAGGCGCTCGCGCATGGCGGGGTCCGCAAACTGCACAAAGATTGCCGCCACGCCGTCATATGCGGCCAGGGGCCAGGTATAGCTGTCACAGTCGCTGACCGAATAGTTGACAGACACACCATTGGCCTGTGCCAGCCGGCGCGCCTTGGCCACGCCAACGCTGGCCACGTCAAAAGCATCAACCTGCACGCCCTGACTGGCCAGCCAGACACTATTGCGCCCTTCACCGTCGGCCACACTCAGCACGCGCTGGCCGGCATGCCACACACCCGCCTGCTCGCGCAGCCAGGCATTGGGCTCCGTGCCAAAAATATAGGCCTCGTCTTCAAAGCGGCGGTTCCAGGTGTCTGCCGCGTCGGGAAATGGGTTGGGTGATTTGGTGTTCATCGAACGGGTATCCCCAGGCCACGCACCACCGCCGGCCGAGCCACAAACGCCGCCAGCGCCCGCGCCACATGCGGGAAGTCTTCAAAGCCTACCAACTCACCCGCGCCGTAAAACCCCACCAGGTTGCGCACCCAGGGAAAGATGGCCATGTCGGCAATCGTGTAGGCGTCGCCCATCATCCAGGTGCGCGTGGCCAGGCGCTGGTTCAGCACGCCCAGCAGGCGTTTGCTCTCAGCCACATAGCGGTCGCGCGGGCGCTTGTCTTCATAGTCCTTGCCAGCAAACTTGTGGAAGAACCCCAGTTGTCCAAACATCGGCCCCACGCCACCCATCTGGAACATCAGCCACTGAATCGTCTCGTAGCGCCCGGCGGCGTCTTTCGGCATGAACTGCCCGGTTTTTTCCGCCAGGTACAACAGAATCGCGCCGGATTCAAACAGCGCCAGCGGCTTATCCGCAGGGCCGTTGGGGTCCAGGATGGCGGGAATCTTGTTGTTGGGGTTGAGCGACAGAAACGCGGGCGACATCTGGTCATTCGTCTCAAAGCTGACCAGGTGCGGCTCGTAAGGCAGGCCGGTTTCCTCCAGCATGATCGATACCTTCACGCCGTTGGGCGTGGGTAGCGAGTAAAGCTGCAGCCGCTCGGGGTGCTGGGCGGGCCATTTTTGGGTGATCGGAAAAGTGGAAATATCGCTCATGGGGACTCCTGCGGCTAGCCTACCACCGACCACCCCGCGTGGCGGTTGACCTTGTTGTTCTCGTACTCCCACACGGTGCCGCAGCGCTCGCAGCGGTATCGGGTGTGCGTTACCTGGCCGTGTTTGTGCGTGACCGAGCGGTTGGTGCCCTGCATTAATTCGGGGTGGCCTTTGGCTTTGCGCCAGTTTTGCTGGATGCCTGCGCACGAATCGCACATCTCCGCTTTGCTGGCATCGGCTGGTGGGGTCTGGTCTTGGGTCATGGGGTGGATTGTCCCCCACCGCGCAGCCGCTGGTGTGCCGCATCCTCCATGTCCACCGGCAATTGGTTTTTGGCCTGCAGATAGTGGTGGGTGAACACATCCAGATAAGCCTCCAGCGTCTGCGCCGCATGCGTCTCACCGGCCAGCTCCAGGCACAGCGCACCCACTTCGGACGTGCAAAAGTGGTCATCGCGCCGGGAGCGGCGCAGTTTGTAGCGCGACAGCTGTTCCGGTGCGAGGCTCAGCACCGGCAGGTGGTTGAGGTACGGGCTTTTGCGGAACATCTTGCGCGCCTCGGGCCACGTAGCGTCCAGCAGCACAAAAAGTGGGCGTTTGCCACTAACAGGCGCCACCTCGGTCACCACCCGCGCGGGGTCCACAAACTCAGCCGGAAACACCACATACGGCTGCCACTGCGGGTCGGCCAGCAGGGCCAGCAGCGCGGGGTCTACAAACGTGCGTGCCCAGCCAAAGGCAAACGTGTCGGCCACCACATCGGCAATCAGCCAGCCCGTGTTGCTGGGCTTGAGCGGCTCGATGTCCGCCATCAGCAGGCACACGCCCGCACGCGTGGGCACCGAGGGGCGCAGGGCGCACAGGCAGTGGCTGACGGGCACGCGGCACCCGGCGCAGCGCACTACCTGTGAGCCGCCACGCGCAAGGAAGGGTTTGGCGCTGCGGGCCAGACGGGCGGCGCGCAGGCGGGAGACGGCGTGGGGCAAGTGCGCGTTATGTAGCAGCCTTGGGTGGCCGGTGCAACGCGCAGATCTTGTTGCCGTCCGGGTCGCGCAGATACGCCAGGTAGAGCTTGCCCACCCCGTTATCGCGAAAGCCCGGGGGCTCTTCGCACGTGGTGCCGCCGTTGGCAACGCCAGCCGCGTGGAAGGCGTCGGCCTGCTCGGGGGACTGCATGGTGAACCCGATGGTGCTGCCATTGCCGTGGGTGGCGGGCTCGCCATTGATGGGCGTGGTGATGCCGAAACTGCCCGTGGGGCTGCGGTAGAAATACCGGTTCCTGTTGGCAACCCCCGGGCCAATACCCAGCGTGCCGAGCAGCGCGTCGTAAAACTTCTTTGAGACTTCGAGGTCGTTAACACCGAGCATGACGTGACTGAACATGGCTTTCTCCGTTGGGGCCCGGTATTGGGCGGGGTGGAATCGTGAGGATGTTAATTGATGGCTGGTTACCGACTAACAGAGTCAAGTTCGTGGCGTCACCAATTTCATCCCCAACTCCCCATCCCCACTCACTCCAATCATCAACCTCTGTGTAGCCCGCGTAGCCGCCACATAAAATACCCGCGCAGCTTCCTGCTCATCCTCCCCCGCCGCAGGCATATGCCCCACGCCGGGTAGCGCCACCACCGGAAACTCCAATCCCTTGCTGACCTTCATGGTCATGACCTGGATAGCGTTGGCTCCGGGTCTGAAATCGCCTGCTCTCTTGCGCACGTTGAACGGCAGCTTGCGTTGCTCCAACACTGTGGCGCACAGGTCCATAGTGAAGTAGTCGTGGCACAGGATGGCCATATCGCCCCAGGCGTAGCCCTCTTTGTGCGATTGGCTCAAGTGGTCGGCCACGGCAAAAGCTTCGTCGCGCAGCGTGGGCAGGTTGATGATGATGGGCGCCTCGCCATCGCGTCCGCAGCTGATGGGCTTGAGCAGTGGAATGCCGTCGTCATCTTTCTCTTCCGCGGTCAGCAGGTCGGCGGCCACCAAGCTGGCGGTTTGCAATATCTGCTTGGTGTTGCGGTAATTGATTTTCAGAATGGTGGTACGGCCCTGCGCCTGGATGCCCACGCTCTTGAAGCTGAACTGCTTGCTGCGTGCGCGTTCGTAAATGCTTTGCGCATCGTCGTACAGCACCAGCAGGCTGTTGGTGCTGGGGTCCACCATTTGTGTGATCAGCTTGAGCCATTCGGACGCAAAGTCGTGGCCTTCGTCAATCATCACCGCCTGGTATTGGCCGCTGGGGATTTGTTTGCGATCTACGGCGCGGATGACACGGTCCACCAGCTCTGCAGAGAAGTTGGGGCCTTGCGGTGGCAGGGCCTGCCCCGAGTACTTGAGCTGGTCATAGCACCACTTGTGAAAATGCCGCGCATGCACCTTGCTGCCCAGGCCCTTGGCGCTCATCACGTTGTGCAGCTTCACGCCCAGCGGCTCGTTGAAGCAGAGGATGAGGATGGGCTTGCTGGTGGGTGTGCTGGCCTGGGCCAGGTACTCCGCGCGGTAGCCCAGGATCATCGTCTTGCCTGAACCCGCCACGCCGTGGATAACGCGGTGGCCTTCGCCCAGGCTGCGGGCCAGTTGCTCTTGCTGCAGGTCCATCACGCGCATGATGTCAGGCAGCTGGGCGTCCGCATCGTCGTCGTCAAACAGCGCGCCTTGGGTTTGCACGCGCACTTCGGGGAACATGATCCAGCGCGCGCGGTCCATCTGCGGCAGGCTCATGACGCCGCGCATCCCATAAGAGAACATGCCCCACAGGCGGCTCTGCAATTCCTCTGCGTCCACGCCTTCCAGCATTTCGTCCTGGCACAGCACGCGGTTGGGTTCGATGGCGTGGTGCAGTTCGGCCGCTTCAAACTGTTTGCGGGAGATGTTGCTAAACACAACGCCATAGCTCCAGGGGAAAGCCAGCTTGCCCGCATGCTGCCCATCGACTTGCACCAGCTGGGTGTCGCGCTCCAGCGCCTTCACTACCTGGTGTGCGTATTGGCGCGCTTGCTCCAGCGGGTTGATAACGGTCTTGGGGCCGCTATCGCCAAAGATCTCCCAGTTTTGCTTGTCGGCCTGCAGGATTGTGCTTAGCTTCCAGTCTTTCACCTCCAGCACCAGAATGCCGCGGCGTGGGTGCAGCACGCAAAAGTCCGGGTGGGTGTTGCGCGGCCCCATGGGCACGTCGTACCAAAGCAGGTAGTCGTCGTCGAGTTTGCTTTCCAGCCGCTCGGCCAGTCTGCGCTCGCCGCTGGTCATGCGCGAAACGCACGAACCCAATGAAGGAATCAGAATCGCCATCCCGTTACCGCCCCAATGAATTCTTTATGCCGTCATCATGCCGCGAAACGCGCGGTGAGGCTAGGAAGTCTTAAAACGACGATATTTATGTGGCAAATTGGCCACTTGCCCCCGTCGAATATGCGTGAGTAGCTATCAAAAACATAGTGAATATAGAGGACGAACCTCACCCCCGAGGCACCCGTCGGCGCAGCGACCCCAGCAACGGCTTCAGCCCGTTGTGGTCAATCTCCTGCATCAGCGCCAGCAGGCGGCCAATTTCGCCTTCGGGGAATCCTTCGCGGGCAAACCAGTTCAGGTAGTTGCCGGGCAGGTCGGCCAGCAGGCAGCCCTTGTGTTTGCCAAAAGGCATCTGCAGCGTGACCAGTTTTTCCAGGTCTTCCGGTATCACGCCTGCACCTGCGCGGCCTCTGCGGCGCGGGCGGCTTGCGTGGGGCGTAGCCGGGTGCCCATGATCGCCGCCACCCCCGCAAACACCGCACCCACCAAAAACGCCAGTTGGTAGCCGCCATTCAGCGCGGCCACGGGCTCACTGCCCGCCGTGCGCAGCGCGTCGGTGCGGGCGTCGGCCAGGCTGGCCAGCACGGCCAGGCCCAGCGCGCCGCCCATCATGAAGGCGGTGTTCACCACGCCGGATGCCAGGCCGGATTCGGTGGGGCTCACGTCGTCCATCGCGGCCAGCAGCACGGGGTTCAGCGCCATGCCGGAGCCCAGGCCCAGCAGCAGCATGCCGGGAAACACGTCCAGCCAGAAGTTGCCGTTCAACGGCGCGCGGGCAAACAGCGCCAGCCCGATGCCGGCCAACAGCAGGCCTGCCACCAGCGGCGGGCGGATGCCCCAGCGCATCACCATCTTCGCGGACAAGCCGAGTGAAAACGCGGCCATGATGAGGTTGGCTGGCAAAAACGCCAGGCCTACCTGCATGGCGCTGTAGCCCAGCACCAGCTGCATGTACAGCGCCGACACAAAAAACCATGCAAACATGGCCGCGGCCCACAGCACGCCAATCACGTTGGAGATGGCGAGGTTGTGCAGTTTGAACATGCCCAGCGGCACCAGCGGCGTGGCCACGCGGGACTCGATGACGAGAAAGATCACCAGCAGCGCCGCGGCCGCGCCCAGCAGGGCAAGGGTTTGCATGGATGCCCAGCCCGCGGCATTGCCGTTGACGATGGCATACACCGCCAGCATCAGCGACGCGGTGATGGAGAACGCACCCGCCACGTCCAGCCGCTGGCCCTGTTGCGCCTGGCCGCGCCCGCCCGGCAGCAGCGACAGGCAAGCCGCACAGATGGCCACGCCCACCGGCAGGTTCACCAGAAACACCCAGTGCCAGCTCAAGCTGCTGGTGAGCACACCGCCCAGCAACACGCCCACGCTGCCGCCGCCCGCACACACAAAGCCATACACGCCCATGGCTTTGGCGCGCTCACCCGGCTCGGTGAACATGTTCATGATGAGTGACAGCGCCACGGCCGACACCACCGCGCCACCCAGGCCCTGCACGGCACGCGCCGCAATCAGCATCGTCTGTGTGCTGGCCAGCCCGCAGGCCAGCGACGCGAGTGTGAACAGCACAATGCCCGCCAGAAACAGCCTGTGGTGGCCATACAAATCGCCCAGGCGCCCGCCCAGCAGCAAAAAGCCGCCAAAGGTGAGCATGTAGGCGTTCACCACCCATACCAGCGCAGTTTCACTGACGTGCAGGTCGGCCTGAATGGAGGGCAGCGCCACGTTGACGATGGTCGTGTCCAGCACGATCATCAGCTCGCCCAGGCACAGCAGGATGAGTGCGGACCAGCGTTTGTCTTTTAACGGGCCAGTCACATGGCACGCCCGTCAAAGTGCTGCACGGGAATGTCGTAAATGTCCACACCCTCCAGGCTACGAATGTTCACCGCCGCCATGGCATTGCCCTTGGGGTCGGTGCCCTCACCATACGGATGAATGCCGCAGGTTGGGCAAAAGTTGTGCTGGATGATGTGTTTGTGAAAGGTGTAGGTGCTCATGGCTTCTGGTGGCGTGAGCAGGCGCAGCTGGGTGCGCGGCACAAACCACATCAGCGTGCCCTTGCGCTGGCAGATGGAGCAGTTGCAGTCTGTGGCAGCGGTGAGCTCGCCCTCCACTTCAAACGCAATCTTGCCGCAATGGCAGCTGCCCTGGTAGGTTTTATACATCGTGAACATCTCCTGAGTATTGAACAGACAGCGCAGCGGCAACGCGTGCGATGAGCTCGTAGGGAATGGGGGCGTTAAGCGGAAACTTCAGATTGCCCTTGTCGTTGGAAAAAGGCAGCAGCTCCTTCTTGAGGCGCTTGTCACCAGTTACCGGCGGGTAGACACCCACATGCTTCTTGAACGCCGCAAAGTAGAAGAATATACGTTTCAATTTGAACGCAGGCATTCTGTAGCTGATGGTTTCCTGTGCCTGCGGAACGGCGAGCTTCACCACGCGGCGGATTTCGCGCAGGATGGGCCTTGCAGCCGGGTCGGCCGCAGCAATGTAGGCATCGATGTCAGCAAATCCGGATGATGATTCCATGGGCTTTTTTCAGGTTGCAACCGTGATCATCCAGCCCACGCCAAAACGGTCGGCCACCATGCCAAAGCAGGGTGACCAGAAAGTCTTGCCCAGCGGCATGTGCACTTTGCCGCCCTGGCACAGGGCGTTATACAGGCGATCGGCCTGAGCGGCGTCCGGGGCGGCGATGGACAGCGAAAACCCCTGAAAGCTGGGCTGCATGTTGCTGTTGCCATCCGACATCATCACAATGGTCTCGCCGATGCGCAGCGTGGCATGCATGATCTTTTGCTCGAACCCCGGTGGCAGCGTGCCCGGCTGAGGGGGCTCGGGGCTTTCGTTCATGCGCATCTGCATGAGCACTTCAGCGCCCAGCGCTTCCTTGTAGAAAGCCATGGCTTCTTCGCAGCGGCCGTTGAAAAACAGGTAGGGCTCAACTTTCATGGCGGTTCTCCTTCACGGTTGAAATGGGGGGATGACAAGGGACAAGGTGTATTGTGTACACCGTACACAAAAGAATAGCAAAGATAATGGACAGTGTCCACATCTCGCTAAAAATGCCCAAATCTGCAAAACCACCCGTGCGAGAAACCTACCGGCATGGTGACCTGCGCCGCACCTTGCTGGAGGCGGGCATTGAGCTCGCCCGCGCAGGCGGACCAGATGCAGTGGTGCTGCGCGAAGCCACGCGCCGCGCCGGGGTGGCACCCAATGCGGCTTACCGGCACTTCGCCAGCCGGGAGGCCTTGCTGCAGGCGGTGCGCGCGGCGGCACTGTCTGCCGTGGCAGCGGCCATGGAGGCAGAACTGGCAAGGTTGCCAGCTGACCTGCCGCCTGCGGACCTTGCCCGCGCCAGTGTGCGCGCGGTCGGCACGGGCTATTTGCGCTTTGCACAGGCTGAGCCGGGCCTGTTTCGCACGGCCTTCGCGGCTTCAGACAAATTGCTGCAAGGCACGCCAGAATTTCCGACCGCGGGGCCCGGCGGCCTGAACCCGTATGAGTTGCTCGGTGCTGCGCTGGACAAACTGGTGCAGGCGGGCGTGATGCCGCCCCAGCGCCGCCCGGGTGCCGAGGTGCTGGCCTGGTCGGCCGTGCACGGCCTGGCCATGCTGGTGATCGACGGACCGCTGGCCGCGCCGGTCGGACCGCAGATGGTTCAGGTGGGGCAACGGCTGCTGGATATGGTGGAGAAGGGGCTGTAGCCGCATTTTCGGCTGTGGCCTCGCCGTCAGCCGCCAGCGCGCTTGACGGTGTAACCCTGCTTTTGCAGCGCGGCGATGACCGTGTCCCGGTGGTCGCCCTGCACTTCAATCACGCCATCTTTCACGGTGCCACCCGAGCCGCAGCTGGCCTTGAGCTGCTTGCCCAGCTGGGTGAGTGCGGCGGCGTCCAGCGGCACGCCTTTCACCACGGTCACGCCCTTGCCCTTGCGGCCCTTGGTGTCGAGCGATACACGCACAATGCCGTCGGTTGGCGGTGGTGCAGCGGCGTTGGCCTTGCAGGTGCATTGCGCCAGGGGCAAGCGGCAGGTGGGGCACATGCGGCCTGATTCGGTGGAGTAAACCAGGCCGCCGCTGAGATTGCTGCGGGCAGGAGGGTTTCGCATGGACGTGATTATGGGTCGCTGGCAGAACGTGCTGCCGCCCGGCTTCCAGCAAAATCCCTTTCATGCAAAACAATACGGCCCGCGGCATTCTGTATCTTTGCCTGGGCGTCTTTGTCTTTTCCATGCAGGACGCCATCATCAAACGGGTGAGCGGCGCTTATCCGTTGACGGAGGTGGTGTGCATCCGGTCGCTGGTGGGCATGCCCATTCTGCTGGCGCTGGTGCAGCACGAAGTGGGCTGGTGCGCCATCTTCGCCTCGCACCTGGGACCGCTGACGCTGCGCGCCTTCATCTTGTTTGTGTCGTACACCGCGTACTACATGGCATTTCCCGCACTGCCGCTGGCTGACGCGGTGGCGCTGTACTTCACGGTGCCACTGTTTGTCACGGCACTGGCAGGCCCGTTTCTGGGCGAGCGTGCGGGCTGGAAGGTGTGGACGGCGGTGATGGTGGGCTTTACCGGTGTGGTGGTCATGCTGCAGCCTGGCAGTGGTCTGTTTGAGCCCGCTGCGTTGCTGTCGCTGCTGTCTGCGGCCATGTATGGCGGTTCCATGCTGATGGCGCGCAAGCTGGGCACGACGCAGGCGGCGTCGGTCATGTCGTTCTATCAGAACTGGGTTTTTCTGGTGGGTGCTGGCTGCACGGCGCTGGTGTTGAACCAACTGGGCATTGTGGATGCCGCGCACCCCAGCCTGTCATTTCTGGTGCGGCCCTGGGTGTGGCCCACGTTGACGGATGGTTTGCTGATGGCGCTGTGCGGCGTGGTGGCCGCAGCAGGCATGGTGTTTCTCACCAGCGCTTACCGCGTGGCCCGCGCCAGCGCGGTCACGCCGTTTGAATACACCGGCATTTTGTGGGCGCCGTTGTGGGGCTTTCTGTTTTTCAGTGAGGTGCCGCGCGCCACCACGGTGGCGGGTGCGGCGATCATTGTTGGTGCCGGCATGGTCGCCTTGCGCGCCGCAAAACACCCCGTCAACTGATTTCAGGCACACTGGGCGCTGACATGTCTGCCCGTTCAATCACCGGCCCCTGGGCGTGGATCCAAAAACGGATCCACCACCACACAGCCCACTTGAAACCCGCTACGCGCGCCTTGATGTGGGCAGTCGGTGCTGGGTTGCTCTTCAATGTGCTGAACGCCTTGATGCGGGTGCTGGCGCAAGACATCAACCCGCTTCAGGCGCAGTTTCTGCGTTATGCCTGCGGCTTCGTGGTGCTGGTGCCCATGTTGTTGCGCAATGGCATGGCAGCTTATCAGCCGCGCCACATTGGCGGACAGTTCACTCGCGGGGCCTTGCATTCGGTAGGACTGTTTTTCTGGTTTGCCGCGCTACCCAAAATACCGCTGGCCGACATGACCGCCATCGGTTTCACCACGCCGCTGTTCATCATGCTGGGCGCCTACCTCTTCCTGCGCGAGCCCATGCGGTGGGAGCGCTGGGTCGCTACCGTTCTGGGGTTTGCCGGCGTGATGATCGTGGTGGGGCCGCAGTTTGCTGTGGGCGGTG
>Ga0208939_1003576_pt1 | contig 10252 bp, 7 predicted proteins | sample AD_STIC12_MetaG_FD_184437 | JGI IMG/M metagenome (GOLD analysis project Ga0208939, IMG submission 184437) | Active sludge microbial communities of municipal wastewater-treating anaerobic digesters from USA - AD_STIC12_MetaG (SPAdes) (version 2) | ecosystem: Engineered > Bioreactor > Anaerobic >...
AAGGACTCGCACACGAGAATCGGCATAGTCATTTCGCTGGTGTGCGCATTGCTCGTGATACTCTTCATCAGCAATCCGTTTCAAGGGCTGATAATCTCGCAGATGATCTTGAGCGTGCAACTTCCGGTGACAATCTTCCTGCAAGTCTATCTCACGTCCTCCGCAAAGGTGATGGGCGGGTACAGAAACGGCCCTTTGCTCATTGGCACTCTCGTTCTTCTTGGGACGATAGTTTCCACGTTAAACGTTCTGCTTCTCATCAGCTTTTTGCGTTGAGTCGCTGAAAGGCTGACACGACCGTGGCTTTGCTTCCGATATCGTTCTGCATCGTCTTCGCGTCGGTGGTAACCTTGCGACAGGCTCTTAATGGATTCCCGCTTTCGCGGGAATGACGGTTTCAGGGTGTGGGCGGGGCGCCATCGTGAGAGAAGCGAGGAAATTCACACCCCACGCGGAAACCCTATTTGGGAAGAGAGTCTTTCGTGCCTGACACTCATGCGTTGTGGCACGCCGCAACGCCATATCCGGCGAACGACGACCTTCTCTACCCGGCGGGAATCCAGCACGGAGTGGTTCACCGCGCCGGCAACGACGGGTATCGCTTTCTTCACGACTGCGCGATCGTGGCGCACGAAGGACTCCTTTTCGCCGCGTGGTACAACTGCCCCGAAGGTGAAATTGCGGGGGAGTCACTCATTCGCGGCCGGCGATCGATTGACGGCGGTAAAACGTGGTCGGACGTAGAGGTCATCGCCGCAGATCACGACCGCAAGGGTGTTTTCTACGTTCCCGTTCAGTTTCTGTCCATGGGCGGAACTCTCTGCGCGTATGTTTCCACCATGACCGGGCACGACCGCGTCGTATCGTGCGAAGCGTTCAGACTCGGTTCCTCCGGGGCGTTGTCAGACTGGGTTCCCGCCGGCACGATCGCGCCACTCTTCCTCCCGAATGCCGCGCCGGTCAGGGCGGCTGACGGAAAACTCCTCATGGCGGGACGGTGCGCGGCGCGTCTAGGTCAGCTGCCCACCATCCCGGCGGTTGCCAGGAGCACAACACCCTTCGGCGAGTGGGAGGTTGTGCGGCTCCTGCCCCGCGGCGTGTTACCGGATGGTCGGTCGTTGAAATACCCCGAAACAACGCTGATCGCGGAAGATGCTAACGTGACCGCCTTCGTCCGGAACGAACACGGTTTCGCACTCGTGTTCTTGAGCACCGACAGCGGGAGGACGTGGCGTGGGCCGTTTGAGCAGGACATGCCCCTTGGCGCGGCGAAGATGTGTTCGGGCATATTGAGCACCGGGCAGCGGTACATCGTCTTCAGCACGCCGTCTGACGGGTATCGGGATCTTCTCACCATTGCGGTGAGCAGGTCGGACGAGCCTGAGTTTTGCGCGGTCTTGAAGGTCGCCCACGGGTTTTCTGAAACGCTGGGGTGCGGGCCGGAGTGGTCATACCCGAGCGCAGTGGAGTTCGACGGAACGCTCTTCATCGTCTACACATCGGAGAAGCACCATTGCGTGATGGCGAGGATACCAATGGAGTCCCTTCTCGTCCGAGCGGGGTCACTTGCAACTGCGGGCTGTACCTGTGGTTGGAGCGGGGCAACCGGCAATCGCGTTGAACCATACTTCACGTCGAACCCACTACGCTCAAAGTGTAAGTCGTTCGTATACTGATTCTTCCAGTGAACATCACATCCTGAAGTCTTACCCAGGCGAGGGGAAGAACGTTTCATGTTGACCCACGTGTTCTCCGCGGCAACACATGGCGTAGATGCGTACATAGTCGATGTCGAAGCAAATCTGGATTCGCAGGTCCCGTCGTTCACCATTGTCGGCCTGCCTGAAGGAGCGGTGAAGGAGAGCCGGGATCGTGTTATCGCCGCGGTCAAGAACACCGGTCTATACTTTCCACTCCGCCGCATCACTATCAACCTTGCTCCCGCTGACATCCGCAAAGAAGGCAGTGCGTTCGACCTTCCCATGGCCGTCGGAATCCTCGCGGCGAGCGAGCAGGCGGTAAGCGAAAACCTCCCGCACACCGTACTTGTCGGCGAGCTTTCCCTCGACGGTTCACTTAGATCGGTTCCCGGGGTGCTTTCCATGGCGGTGACCGCGAAGCGTGAAGGCAAGCGAATGATGATCGTTCCCTCAGACAATGTTCAGGAAGCCGCTCTGGTGGAAGGACTCGAGGTGTACGCCGCAAAGAACCTCGACGAGGCGCTGGATATCCTGGCGAATCCGGCTGGCCACGTTCCCCACGCCCTCAACCTCGCTGACGTGTTTGCCCACCACGTGGACGACACTGTGGACATGTTTGACGTAAAGGGCCAGCAGCACGTCAAACGCGCGCTTGAGGTCGCCGCCGCCGGAGGGCACAACGTCATCATGATCGGCCCTCCGGGATCTGGCAAAACCATGCTCGCCCGATGCATGCCGACGATCCTCCCCGACATGACGCTGGACGAAGCGCTTTCCGTCACGAAGATCCATTCGGTGGCAGGACAGATGGAACCGGGACAGGCGCTCATCGCCACGCGCCCGTTCCGGTCTCCCCATCACACGATATCAGATGCCGGACTCATCGGTGGTGGCACGTATCCGAAACCGGGAGAAGTCAGCCTCGCGCACCACGGGGTGCTCTTCCTTGACGAATTGCCGGAATTCAAGCGCACCGTGCTGGAGGTGCTACGCCAGCCACTCGAGGACGGCCGCGTCACCATTTCCCGCGCAGCCACCTCGCTGGACTATCCCGCCGAGTTCCTGCTCGTCGCGTCGTGCAATCCCTGCCCGTGCGGCTTTTTCGGCGACGCCAGCGGAAAATGCACCTGCACGCCGCAGATGATCGAGCGTTACATGAGCAAGCTCTCCGGCCCGTTGCTTGACCGCATTGACATCCATGTGAATGTGCCGGCTGTGCCGTACAAAGAGCTTGCTGCGGACCCGACCGGAGAGCGCTCAGCCGCGATCCGGGAGAGGGTCAACCGGGCGCGGGATATTCAGGCGCAGCGCTTCCGCGAACGGGAAGGGCTCTTCTGCAATGCGCGAATGGTGAGTAGGGACTTGCGAACCTACTGCCGGATTGACGACCAGAGTCATGAACTGGTGCGTATGGCGATCCAAAAAATGGGGCTTTCCGCGCGCGCGCACGACCGTATCCTGAAAGTCGCCCGCACCATCGCCGACCTTGACGGCTCCGCGCAAGTAACGGCCCGCCACGTTGCAGAGGCAGTGCAGTACCGGAGTTTGGACCGGCAGCTATGGTTGCGGTAGGGCGGTCTCGCCGAGACCGCCACATGGCGCCTTCGAGGGGGGAACCGTCGGCGGCACATGTTTTTGAGGGGGGCTTACCGCGGCGGCCTCGCCGAAGCCGCTCTACCAGCTCCCTACCTGTGCTGTCAGCCGGGGGATCTGCAGAACTTAACCGAGCGCCGTTGTTTTCTCAACACTCAGCCAAACCGCGCAAAACAGGGAGCCTGACATGACACCGAAACGCATCCTTTTCATCGGCAACAGCATCACCATCCACCCTCCCAAAGAGGAAATCGGCTGGTTCGGACACTGGGGCATGGCGGCCAGCGCACCGGAAAAGGACTTCGTCCATGTCCTTCTGAAACGGTTCGCGGAAGATGGGGGAGGTGGGGAGCCGGAAGCGCGGGTGGAAAGCGGAGTTGCTTTCGAACGCGGGTACGCGACGTTCGATATCGCGGGCGAATTCATGCCGTTGGCCGGATTCCGGGCCGACCTTGTGGTTCTGGCCATCGGAGAAAACGTGGAGGCCCTCGATACCGAAGAGAAGCAGGGCATGTTCGGTGCGGCTACGGAGCGGTTGCTGAAAGTGGTCAGGCACGGGTACGAGCCGCAAATCGTCGTGCGGAGCTGTTTCTGGGCCGACGCCGCGAAAGACGCGGTGCTCCGCAAAGTCTCCGACAGGCTCGGGGGAACCTTTGTGGATATCAGTCACCTCGGGAGCGATGAGGCGAATTACGCTCGTTCAGAGCGCGATTACGCTCACGCCGGCGTTGGCGCCCACCCGGGCGACGCAGGTATGGCCGCCATCGCCGAATCCATCTGGAACGTGTTGCATCCCGCCGGATGAGCGGCTGCCCGATTGAAGTCGTCGCCGCGGTGATTCTGCGACATGGCAGGGTTCTCGTCACGCGGCGCAACCCCGATTCCCACATGGGCGGCCTGTGGGAGTTCCCCGGCGGAAAGGTGGAACCGGGCGAGACACACCCGCAGGCGCTGAAGAGGGAACTGCGGGAGGAGCTTGGCGTCCGCACGATCGTCGGGGAGAAGATCACCCTGATCCGCCACGCGTACCCCGACCGAACCGTCCATCTGCACTTCTACCGCGCAGAGCTGGTGGAGACTGACGAACCCCGCCCTATCGGGTGCGCTGACCTGCGCTGGGTGACGTTGGGCGAACTGGCGGCGCTCCCCATGCCGCCGGCTGATGCACCGTTGGTTGACATGTTGCAGCAGGATGCAAAAAAACGTAGGGGCAGTCCGTGAACTGCCCCTGCACCTCGCCAGAACTCCGACACAGCCGCGGTGATTCTACGCCCTCTCCCTCTGCGGAATCGCCGGGAAGTACTGCCAGACGTGGCTCATGCGTTCGGCCTGCCCGAAGAACAGCTCGCCATCCTTTCCGGTAAGCGCGGACCCGAAGACATAGCCGTACGTTCGAGCACCGTAAAGGGAAACCGGGGTACCAATATCGCGCAAGGTTCCGTCAGCAGGATCGTACACGAACAGATGAGCGATGTCATCGTCGCCACCGCACATGCCGAAGAGCCTTCCATCATTCCCCACGGTGAGGGCGCGGATCGTCGGAGATACTCCCGGTTTTCCGAGAGAACGAACGGTCTGTTGTTGCGGATCAAAGGCGAACAGAAACCCGTCTGAACTCCCGCTGCCGTAAATGATTCCGGTTACCGGATCCAGCGCAAACGCCTCCGCGCGGTTATGGATCTCCCTCCCCGCCGCGCATGGAATCCAGATATCGAGATCCACAAGCCTTTCGTCTTCCGGGCAGAAACGCCAGAGCGAACCATTGCAGGCGGTGCCCCAGATAGTGCCACCGTTATCGCGCACCAGCACGCGGGAAAACCGGTGCACCGCATCCACTTTGCCGAAGGTGCGCACTTCCCATTCCTCGTGGTCCGTTTCCACGGCGAAGAAGGTACCGGTGCGGTCGGAGACGCCGTAAATCGTCTTGCGGAGTTCATCGAAAACTGCGCAGGCGATGCCCTCGTCAGCAAAAACGTGAGCTTTTTCAGTGTACCCGGGGCGGGAAAAACCCCATTCCTGAAAGCAATCGTACGGCCACGGCACTGGCGGATGGCTGTAGAGCCTGCCTCCGAACGAACCGCTGGCAGCGACAAAAATGGTTCGGTCGGGTGCCGGCATGACGGCGGTGCAGGCCGTCGCGCCCGGTATTACTCCCAGATCGTGAACGATGCCTGTAACGCCACGCGTCATGGCCGCGAACACATGTGCCGCCCGCCCGGCTGTTCCACCGAAGACCATCCGCGTGGAATCCATTCCGAGGCTGATGATGGCGCATTCATCCGCCGGAATCGGCGTGGTGATTCCCCGGAATGCCAGCGGCATCGCCACCATCGCTCCTTCCTGCGTGAAACTGCGATGGTGGTATTTTTCTATGTTCTTCACGTGGCTCGAACTGAGGTCGAATTCCGGGTTTTTCGACGGATGCACGGGCCATTGCTTGTTGCGGAGATCAAGTGCCATGGATGTCGCTCCTTGGAATTGTCAGCCCCACGTTCTCAACGGCTCGTGCAGATCGCTTCTCCCCGACGGATTGTCCATCGGTAGCCGGAACATACCGGACGGCGTGCCGCCCACATGGCCGAAATACAGATTGCCGAACCTGTCTCTGCCGGCGCGGGACACGTACTGGGACGGGCGCCCCTCTTCCTTGAGATAGGCGAAGTCCTTTTTCTCCATCGTCTGCGGGTTCACCTGACAGACGACGCCTACCGCGCCCTCCGGCGTCGGGAAGGACGATTCCTTCGGCCAGCGGGAATGCACGAAGTAGAGCATTCCGTCCGCGCCAAACACGAGCCCTCCGGCATGGTCTGAAAAGGTATCTGCAGGGTACGAGTGGTCGCGTTCCTGGGTAACCGGCCCGAAGTCCTCGACGCGCCCGAATTCCCCCTCTTCAGGCCAGTAACGGAACAAATGCATATGTTCTCGCCACGTCACCCCGTAAATGCAGTCCCCTTCCGGCGAAGCAACGGCATCATAAAAGACCGAATGCCAGCGCGATTGATACGGCTCGCACGGTAGATAAGCGGGGATTTCCTCCAACCGGTCGCGGTCTGGATCGTACCGAACGAGTTGTCCCATGTCCGAAGATGTGTACGCACGGCCTTTTCGATCAGTAAACACGATCTGCGAATTGATCGCGCCAATACGGCCAAGGTCCCTCCTCGACCGCGTCTTTATGTCGTACACCACGAAATGGTCCCGCGGGTACGTGATGCAATACAGCTTGCCTCGTTGCTCATCCAACGCCATGCATCGAGCACCTTCGCGAGGAGCGATCGTGTCCCACCAGAGAACGGTATCGGTCTTCGTATCCAAAGCCATCAAGGCTGACCCGCGAAATGCTTTCCGCGGATCATTCCAGTCAGCCCAGGGCGAATACAGGAAGTCGCCGAGCGCCGGACCGCTGAGGTGGGTTGCCGCGTACAAAATGCCGTCGTGCCTGGAAGGGCAAAAGCAATAGTGGATTTTGCACTGGGTCGCTCGCCCGGAGTCGGGCGGATCGTTTGTCTCTTTCGACGCGTCCACAAGATAATCGAGGCGATCGAGCTCATCATTGTACCGGGCAATGTAGACACTGACACCACCCAGCCCTTCGGAACAGACCGCAATGTAGATGCGCCCGTCGGGCCCGGTTGAGAGCGACCAACACGAGTCTGATACCGGCACGTCCGAAAACGGGTAAAACTTCGGAGTGTGAGGCATCGCTTTCTCCTTGGAGTGTGGTAAGGCGCAAGGCGGGAGGAGGTCCCCGACTCAGCGCGAACAATGAAGATTATAGGTGCCTTCCCGTCAATACCAAAGCCCGGAGGAACGGTGTATGCTTGAGAACCTGTGGGTACGGGCGTAGATTTAATGGGTTATCATTTGTTGGACGGAGAAATGTTGCGTGAATCTTCAACCGGGAAAGCACTACATAGGCGTCGGAGTGGGCGGAATCATTACGGGCTCTGACGGGCGGATTCTGCTTGCCCGAAGGAGCAGCGCCGCTCGCAATCAGAGAGGTCAATGGGAGAACCCCGGCGGCGCGCTGGAATTTGGAGAGCGCTTTGAAGATGCGATTGTCCGGGAAATACGCGAGGAGCTCGACATCGAGGTTGTGCCGGAAGGGCTTCTGCGCGTTGTCAATCACATCATTCCGGCTGATCATCAGCACTGGGTTTCCCCTACATTTGTCTGCCGGCATATTCGTGGGGTTCCCCACATCAATGAGCCGTTGAAATGCAGTGCAGTGGAATGGTTCGCGTTGAATGATCTGCCTGAACCGCTGACTGCCATCTCGCGCACTGATCTCGAGTATTACAGGCACGCTATCGAATCCGGTCGCCCGCTGTTGCCAGTGGCTTGGTGCGCCCCGGAGCTGCCTGTTTCCCGATGACTTTCTTTCGATCGGCGATACAGACGGGAGTCTTGCTGTGAATTTGTTCAAAAGGTTTTTCAACAAGAGCAAACGCGAAATCAAGCGTCTTCGGCCTGTCGTTGCCGAGATAAACGCGGAGTACGAGTCGCTTCATGATTTGCCGGACGATGCATTAAAAGGGAAAACGGACGAATTCAGGAAGCGACTCGCAAGCGGTAAGACCCTGGATGATCTCATGGTCGAGGCGTTCGCCGTTGTTAAAGAGACGATGCGGCGATTCACCGAACGCAAGATGGAATGGGATGTCTGCGGGAACATGACTCCGTGGTTCATGGTGCCGTTCGATGTTCAGCTCGTGGGCGCCATCGTTCTGCATCAAGGCAAAATCGCGGAAATGGCAACCGGAGAAGGTAAAACTCTCGTCGCCGTATTGCCTCTCTACCTCAACGCGCTTCCCGGAAAAGGTGCACACCTTGTCACCGTGAATGATTACCTCGCCCGGCGCGACGCAAGCTGGAATGGTCCCATTTACCACTGGCTGGGCCTCTCGGTTTCCGTTCTTCAGGATCCGAACGCCAACAATGGCATTGAAAGCTACAAAGTCGATTGGAATGAGACTCAGGGGTACCACCTTGTTCCGATCTCCCGCAGGGAAGCCTACGCCTGTGATGTAACCTACGGCAGACAGGACCAGTTCGGGTTTGATTATCTCTACGACAACATGGCCTGGGATATTGCCGACGTTCGTCACCGGGGCTTCAATTTCGCAATCGTGGACGAGGCTGATCAGCTTCTTATCGACGAGGCACGGACGCCTCTCATCATCAGCGGGCAGGTACCGGAGTCCAAAAGCGAACGTTACATAGAACTCAAGCCTCGCGTCGAAAAGCTGGTAAAGGAGCAGAGCCGCATCGTCGCGGAACTCGTCGACGATGGTGAGCGACTGTGGGAAGCGGGTGAAACATACGCAGGCGCAAAAAAGCTGTTGCAGGCTCAACGTGGCGCTCCGAAACAAAGAAAACTCATGCGGCTCTGCGAGAGCGGTGAGGTAAAAAAGGCGATCGTCAGGGTAGAACTCGATTACATGCGCGACAAGCGCACTCCCGAACTCGACGAACCATTGCTCTATTCAATCGACGAGAAAAATCATTCGGCCGAGATCACGGACGAGGGGCGTTCACGTCTTTTGCTTTCCGACGACAAAAGGCGCTTCATTTCGCTCATGGACACGGTCCGCCGCATCGAACGCGACGAAAACGTTGACGATGCCGTCAAACAGGAGCGCCTCGAGAAGGAATTCCGCGCGTACATCAATGAGACCAAGGGGCGAGCGATCACGTCAGAAGCTGGCGACGTCGTTCGTGCGATCGAACTGGATGAGGTGCTCACCGACGAGCAGAAGCGCGTGCTGCTCAAGGAGCAGTTCGCGTTGGCCGTGGACTACGCGTCCCGCGGTTTCATCCGATTCTCGCTGACAGACGAAGCCGAAAATCCGGGTGACGATGCACACCCGGACGGGGACTCGCGACGCGCGAAAACCGTCGAGCTGGCATCGAACTGGGTCAAAGAGGCCATCAAACGTCTCTCGTACCCTGGAAGAGAAATCGAGGAACGAATCTCGGCAAATGAGTATCTGACAAACCAGGACAAAGCGGACCTCACCAAAGCTCTGTCGGAGGCGTTTGCTGCGGCGGAGCGAGAAGGGCTTTCGCGTCCATCTTTCGACGACGTAACAGCGTTCATCACTCAGAACGAAGCGCTGGATACTCCTGCGAAAGCGGAGCTGCTGGCCGATGCGTATCGCGCGTACGTGGAGGCGCAGACCCGAAGGCTTGTCCTGCCCGATCTGGCCCAGATACTGCACCATATTGAGCAGAATGACATCCTCTCAGCGGATCAGAAATTCGCACTCCTCGAAGACATGTTCCGCGTGTATTTCGACGATTCCAGGCGGAAGTTCATCCTTCCCGACCTCAGCGAAAACCTGGAATTGATCGAGAAAAGCACCGTTTTTTCGGAGGACCAGAAGAGGAAGCTCATCGATTTCCAGTATTCGAGCTACGCGGATGCGGCTGATCGGATCCACGGTATGTCCAACCTGATCCGTGCGTACGGGCTGTTTGAACGCGACGTAAGCTATGTGGTTCAGGACGACAAGGTAGTTATTGTCGACGAGTTTACGGGGAGGCTTCAACCGGGGCGACGGTATTCCGACGGACTGCATCAGGCTCTTGAAGCAAAAGAAAACGTCACGGTGGAACGTGACACACAAACCGTCGCCACCATTACCGTTCAGAATTATTTCCGAATGTACGACAAACTCGCAGGCATGACGGGTACCGCAGAAACCGAAGAAGATGAGTTGTGGGGAATCTACAAGCTGGAAGTCATCGTCATCCCGACGAACAAGCCTGTGAGGCGAATCGATCTGGACGATGTGATCTTCCGCACGAAGCGGGAGAAGTTCAACGCCGTGGTGGAAGAGGTAGAACAACTGCACCAGCAGCATCTGCCCGTGCTCATCGGAACGCGATCCGTCGAAACGAGCGAACTTCTCAGCAGGATGTTGAAGCGCAAAGGCATCGCGCACTCTGTTCTGAAC
>Ga0208939_1003584_pt1 | contig 10244 bp, 9 predicted proteins | sample AD_STIC12_MetaG_FD_184437 | JGI IMG/M metagenome (GOLD analysis project Ga0208939, IMG submission 184437) | Active sludge microbial communities of municipal wastewater-treating anaerobic digesters from USA - AD_STIC12_MetaG (SPAdes) (version 2) | ecosystem: Engineered > Bioreactor > Anaerobic >...
GTCTGTGTGCCGCCCGCCACCAGCACGACGCCTGGCTGTACCAGCAACGCATGGCGCGCCTCACCCGGGTGCTGATCGCCGAGTTTGCTGCCCTCAAGCGCGAGCGCGGCTGGGTGGACATGAATGATGTGGAGCGCGCCGCGCTGGTGATGCTGGGGGACCCCGTGCTCTCGGGCTGGGTGCAGCAGCGCCTTGATGCCCGCATCAGGCACCTGCTGATCGACGAGTTTCAGGACACCAACCCGCTACAATGGCAGGCGCTGCTGTCATGGCTCAGCAGTTACGCGGGCAGTGGCGGCGGTGCGCAGGCGCTCAGCGTGTTCATCGTAGGCGACCCCAAGCAGAGCATCTACCGGTTTCGCAGGGCCGAGCCGCAGGTGTTTCGCGCGGCGCAGGCGTTTGTGCGCGAAGGGCTGGGGGGTGACCTGCTCAGTTGCGACCACACGCGGCGCAATGCCCGCCAGGTGATGGCCACTGTTAACGCGGCGATGGCTGTGGCACGTGAGGAAGACCATTACGAAGGGTTTCGTGAACACACCACCAGCTCGACCGAGGTCGGTTTGGTGGGCAAGTTGCCGCCGATATCCAGGACAGCCAGGGCACCCGGAAATACGCCCCGCGATGCCAGCGTGGAAGACGCCGTCTGGCGCGACAGCCTCACCACGCCGCGCGAGACGGTTGAAGACACTGTGCGCACACTGGAAGCGCGCCAGGCCGCGCGCTGGATAGCCGGGCAAGTAGCTGCCGGTCTGCCGCCACAGGAAATCATGGTGTTGTCGCGCAAGCGGGCCGGGCTGCTGCCCTTGCAGGATGAGTTGCGCGCTTTGGGCATTCCCGCACAGATTGGTGAGAAAACCGAGCTGATAGCCTGCTGCGAGGTGCTGGACGTGGTGGCGCTGCTGGATGTGCTGGTGTCGCCGCAGCACGACCTGTCGCTGGCCCGAGCGCTGAAGTCGCCGTTGTTTGGTTTGCCCGATGAGTCGCTGGTAGAGCTGGCCTTGCTGCGCCGCGAGATCAATGCATCGTGGTTTGATTTGCTACAAAAAACGGAGCTGCTCACGCATAGTTTAAAAGGGCTAGGTGCCATTTTGATGCGATGGAAGGCATGGCTGGACCAGTTGCCGCCGCATGATGCGCTGCAGGCCATTTATGCCGATGGTGACGTGCTGGCCCGCTTTGCAGTGGCAGCGCCCGCCACGCAGCGCGACACCGTGCTGGCCAACCTGCAGTCGCTGGTGGGCATGTCGCTGCAAATGGGTGGCGGCCGTTTTGCCACTCCCTATGCTTTTGTCAGGGCGCTCAAGGCGGGTGGTGTTGTCGCACCCGCGGCGGTCAACCCGCAGGCGGTGCGCCTGCTCACCATCCACGGTGCCAAGGGGCTGGAAGCGCAGGCCGTGCTGCTGCTGGACACCGACACACCCGAGCGCAACGCAGAGACCATGGGCGTACTGGTGGACTGGCCATGCGTGGCGGCATTCCCGGCCAAGTTTGTGTTTCTTGCCAGCGAGAGCCAGCCACCGGCCTGCGCCGTGGCGACGCTGGAGGCCGAGCGGGCCGAGCGTGGGCGCGAAGAGCTCAATGCGCTGTATGTGGCGCTCACGCGCGCCCGGCACACGCTGGTCCTGTCGTCCATCGAACCGTATCGCGACGCGCAACGCAGCTGGTGGCAGCGGCTGAGTGACCTGATGCCACAGGTGACGAATCTGCCCGATGCGCCGCAGCACGTTTCAGCATTGCCTCCGGCCAGACAGACTGCCTTTTCCATCAAGGAACTGCCACCAGCCCCCGCCAGACCTGTGCAAGCCGCTATCGAAACAGAATCATATACAGAGGCGCCAGTGGAAGCAAAAGCGCCTGCCTCTGAAGGCAATCTGGTGGTTTCCCGCATCGGTCAGGCCATGCACCGGCTGCTGGAGTGGGGCGACGCGTCCGCCTCCAATGCATCGGCAGCAGCCCGCGAGTTTGAGTTGTCACCCGAGGAGGGCGCGCAGGCCTTGTCCCTGGCGCAGCGTATCTTCCAGGGTGAGGGCACCTGGGCGTGGGACCACGCTGTCGTCGGCTGGCAGGAAAATGAAGTGGAGTTGATGTATCAGGGTGAGTCGCTACGGCTGGACCGCCTGGTGCAACGCAAGGACACGCTGGACTGGTGGGTGCTGGACTACAAATCGGCCCATGCCCCCCAAGACGAGCCGGAGCTGGTGGCGCAACTGCAAAACTACCGCGATGCGGTGCAGGCCATCTACCCGGATGCCACTGTAAAAGCCGCGTTCCTGACGGGGCATGGTGAGCTGGTGGAACTGCCCGCGTGACAAACAAGTAACAGAAATATCAGTTCAGGAAAAGAATGAAAAAAGTGATCGTGGTGGGCGGTGGCCCCGCCGGTTTGATGGCGGCTGATGTGCTCTGCAGCGCAGGTGTTTCCGTCGATGTGTATGACGCCATGCCCTCCGTGGGCCGCAAGTTTTTGCTGGCTGGAAAGGGTGGTTTGAACCTGACCCATTCCGAACCTGCCGATATTTTTATAACCCGTTTTGGCGCCCGGCGCGAGCAGATCGAGCCCCTGCTGAACACCTTTGGCGCCGCGCAGGTTCGTGAGTGGGCGAAGACGCTGGGTGTGGAGACCTTTGTCGGCACGTCGGGGCGCGTGTTCCCCACGGACATGAAAGCGGCGCCATTGCTTCGTGCGTGGCTGCACCGCTTGCGCCATCCAGTCGGCGGGCAAGCGGTGCGTTTTCACATGCGGCACCGGTGGACGGGCTGGCAGTCTGACGGTGCAGTGGGTGCGCAGCTGAAGTTTGAGACGCCGGGTGGCGAGGTCACGGCGCAGGCAGACGCCGTAGTGCTGGCATTGGGTGGCGGCAGCTGGGCGCGCCTGGGGTCGGACAGCGCCTGGGTGCCGCTGCTGGCTGTGCGAGGCGTGGCGGTGGCGCCGCTGCTGCCGTCCAACTGTGGCTTTGATGTGGCGGGTGGCTGGAGCGGGCATTTCACCAGCCGGTTTGCGGGCCAGCCTTTCAAATCGGTCGCCATTCAATTCACGAACTCGCAAGGCCAGCGGTTCGAGCGCCGGGGAGAATTTGTGGCCACGGCCACCGGCGTGGAGGGCAGCCTGATCTATGCCGCATCCAGCCTGCTGCGCGACGAGATCGCCGCGAAGGGCGCCGCCACGTTTGATCTGGACCTGCTGCCTGATTTTTCGCCCCAGCGGGTGCTGGGGGAGGTGACCCATCCTCGTGGGTCGCGCTCGCTGTCCAGCCACCTCAAAAGCAGGTTGGGTATTGACGGCATCAAGGCGGCAATCCTGTACGAATTGCTGTCCAAGGCCGACGTCGCCGAAGCGCCCAAACTGGCAGCCGACATCAAGGCGCTGCCCATTCGTCTGGTGGCCACCCGTCCGATCGATGAAGCCATCAGCAGCGCAGGCGGTGTGCCTTTCGAGGCAATGGACCACGGCCTGATGCTGAATGCGTTGCCGGGCGTTTTTTGCGCCGGTGAAATGCTGGATTGGGAAGCGCCAACCGGTGGCTATCTGTTGACGGCCTGTCTGGCCAGTGGCAAGCGGGCCGGGGAAGGTGCCCTGAAATATTTGGCTGGAATCGCTTGAAGATTGCTGCAGCTTTCAGGGGAAGTCATTAGAATTCGCGGCACCCGGGCAAAGATCCAGCGGGCTACATCAGGACGACAATGGAAAACGACACCACGATACCTTCCCTGCTTGGAGCAATCAACACCATTCCATCAGGTTTGGGGCCGATAGCCGGCAATCGCTCCAAACCGCGCCCCGAGCCAGGTGTCTCATTGGTAAAAATTGCAGTCTTGATGGTTCTCGGTACTTTGCTGGTGGTTGCGGTACGCTACTTCACGCGCTAGATGCGTTGCTCACGTTTTGTGGGCGATACCGTGCCGGATTCTTGCCACAACCAGCCCGGCCAGGTACATGAAGCCAGAGCAGCTTAGCAGTACCAGAAAGCCGGTGAAGAATACACCGCCGATGCTTTTGAATCGTTCCCAGAGTTCGTGGTTCTCGGCATCGTTCTTCGTAAACGGCGTCTTCTGGATTTTGTAGGTGGTCCGGGTATTGAAAATGAACCAGCAGGTTCCCCCGTCTTCAAAATAGGGCGGCTCTTTGAGCTGCTCCAGCGCACCATTGATGTAGGCATCGCAGTTCCCTCTGTTGAAATCAGCCTGCAGGTTTTTCCGGTATCCAGCATCGGCCCTCGCGCTATAAACGTAGGACTTGACCGGCATGTACAGCAGGCACCACAAGGCGAGTGCGACGGTGAAAACCAGCCAGATGCGTTGCCAGCCGTTGAGATGTTTCACTGCGAGAAATTAGGTTGACGAGCCTTGACCCCGGCACTGGCTCCACAGTTAGGGCTGCTTGGTTCCCCACCTGACCCGGTTGGCCGCTTCACCATGCGGGAAGGCCCGTCAGTTGATATTGTAAGGCTTGGCCCTGCGTTCAACCTTCAGTGAGGTCTTTCAGGTTGGCGCCCACTGCATTGGTTTTGACCGAGGCGATGCCGTTTTCCATGGATGCCGCGGAGGAGTACATTTCGCTGCGCCCGATGACCTGGCCGTTTGACGACTTCAGATTGAAATAAGGCTGGCCGGATTTGGAGGTGGCTTTCTCGAAGCGCTCATCCATAGCACCGTTTTTCTTGCAGGACTCGACGCCCTGGATCGCGCTGGCTTTGGTCTCATACATCTCGCTGGTCAGGATCACCTGTCCGTTCCCGGCTTTCAGATTGAACATGAATTTTCCATTTTTGGACTTGCTGATCTCAAACTTTCCAGCCATAACGATCTCCTGTTAAGTGAACAAAATTGAATAACCTGCCACCAAAGCGGCGGAACAAGCCTCGCGGCATCTTTTAGTCTACCCCTATTGGCTGCACCTTAGAATCCCCCAGATGTCATATCTTGTGCTCGCCAGAAAGTATCGCCCGAAGGATTTTGCCGGCATGGTGGGGCAGGAGCACGTGGTCCGGGCGCTGACCAATGCGCTGACGTCGCAGCGGCTGCACCATGCATACCTGTTTACCGGCACCCGGGGTGTTGGCAAAACGTCGGTGTCGCGCATTCTGGCCAAGTCGCTGAACTGTCTGGGTGCCGATGGCCAGGGAGGCATCACCGCCAAACCGTGTGGGGTGTGCCAGGCGTGTACGGACATCGATTCGGGCCGGTTTGTGGATTACACCGAACTCGATGCGGCTTCCAATCGGGGCGTGGATGAGGTGCAGGCTCTGCTGGAGCAGGCGGTCTATAAACCGGTGCAGGGGCGCTTCAAGGTCTTCATGATCGATGAGGTGCACATGCTCACCAATACGGCGTTCAACGCCATGTTGAAGACGCTGGAAGAGCCGCCGGACTATCTGAAATTTGTGCTGGCTACCACCGATCCACAGAAAGTCCCAGTGACGGTTCTTTCACGTTGTTTACAGTTCAATCTGCGCCCGATGGCGCCAGAGACCATCCGCGAGCACCTGATGCATGTGCTCGCCGACGAAGGTGTGACCGCAGATGCACAGTCTTTGCGGCTATTGGCCCGTGCGGCGCGAGGGTCCATGCGCGATGCGCTATCGCTGACCGATCAGGCGATTGCGTTTGGTGCGGGTGCGCTGGAAGAAGCCACCGTGCGCCAGATGCTGGGCAGCGTGGACCGCTCGTATGTATTTCAGCTGATTGAGGCGCTGGCGCAAGGCGACGGCAAGACGGTGGTGGAAACCTCCGAGCTGTTGCGCCTGAATGGGCTGAGCGCAGCGTCCACGCTGGAGGAAATGAGCACCGTGCTGCAGCGCATGGCGGTACTGCAGGCGGTACCCGCTGCCGTGGATGAGACTGATCCTGAAGCTGCCCAGATTGCGCGGCTGGCAGAGACCATGCCTGCCGATGAAACGCAATTGTTATACAGCCTGTGCCTGCACGGACGTGGCGAGCTGGGGCTGGCGCCTGATGACTACGCCGCCCTGACCATGGTGCTGTTGCGGCTGCTGGCGTTCAAACCCGGCATGGCGGCAACGCCGAAGGCTGAAAAAAAAACTCTGATTGAGACCCGGTTGCCGGATGTGGCGCTTGCAAAGGCGCCACCGTCCGTGGAGGCCTCGCGGCCGGTGATGCCTGAAAAGCCGGTCCAGCCTGCTTCAGTTGTTGTGGCCAGCGGTCCTCCCGCAGGGCAGGTGTTGCACGTCGTGGCAGGGCTTGCTGGTTCTCCAGCACGCGAGAACCCGCCAAATTTTGAGGAAAAAGAGGCTGTAGCCCTCGTCGAATATGCGCAACACGCTACAAAAGCTGTAGCAATACCGGTTCGGGTGCAGGCGGACTCACGCTCAGAGGTGGCGGCCGGCCAGTCTGCCGCTGCTACCCTGATTCCGACCGAAGAGGGAGATTTCTGGCATGCCACGGTGCAGCAGCTAATTGCCGAGGAAGCGATTACCGCGCTGGTTCGGGAACTGGCCTTGCAGTCGCAACTGGTGGCCCGCGATACCGACCAATGGTTGCTGCGGGTGGAACGCGAGTCGCTGAACCAGAGCGGTAGCCGCGAGCGGCTGTCGCAGGCTTTGCGCGCGGCAGGGCATGAGGTCGGGTTAGCGGTTGAAATCGGCCGTGTTACAGACAGCCCGGCCCGACGCAACGCGGCGCTGGCCGCCGAGAAGCAGCTGGCCGCCGAGCGAATCATTTTCGAAGACCCGTTCGTGCAGGCCATGATGCGGGATTTTGGGGGGAAAATCGTACCCGGAACGATCAAATCCGTTTGATCACGCAATTACATATTCAAAACCGAACGCAAGGATAAACAACATGTTTAACAAAGGACAACTCGCCGGCCTGATGAAGCAGGCCCAGGCGATGCAGGACAACATGAAGAAGGCCCAGGACGAGCTGGGCAATATCGAAGTCACCGGTGAATCAGGCGCCGGTCTGGTCAAAGTGGTGATGACCTGCAAACACGACGTGCGCCGCGTCACCATTGACCCCAGTCTGCTGGCTGACGACAAGGACATGCTGGAAGACCTGGTGGCGGCTGCGTTCAACGCAGCGGTGCGCAAGGCGGAAGAGACTTCTCAGGAAAAAATGGGCAAACTCACGGCCGGCATGCCGGGCCTGCCCGGCGGCATGAAGTTTCCTTTCTGATGCGCCCGGCGAACTCTGGCGTGCCCGACCGGCTGACGGCGTGACGGACTCCAATTCGCTGGAAGGGCTGGTTCAGGCCCTGCGCCGCTTGCCCGGAGTTGGTGTGAAATCTGCCTCGCGCATGGCGTTTCATTTGCTGCAACATGATCGGGAAGGAGCCCGGACACTCTCACGCGCCTTGCAGCATGCGGTGGACAGTGTGAAGCATTGCGAGCGGTGCCATACTTTCACGGAAAGCCAGTTGTGCAGCACCTGTGTGGACCCGCGGCGCGACCCGTCCAAGCTGTGTGTGGTGGAAACGCCGGCTGATCAATCAGCGGTGGAGCGTACGGGCGCCTACAAGGGTTTGTATTTCGTGCTGATGGGCAAGCTCAGTCCGCTGGACGGCATTGGACCCAAAGACATTGGGCTGAAGAAACTATTTGACCGAGCTACTGACGGTACCGTGCGCGAAGTGATTCTGGCAACGAATTTCACCGCCGAAGGCGAGGCCACGGCGCATGTGATCGGTGAAGCCCTGAAGGCCCGTGGCCTGCAGACCACACGGCTGGCCCGAGGTGTGCCCGTGGGCAGCGAATTGGAGTATGTTGACCTGGGGACCATCGCGCACGCGCTGGTGGATCGTCGATAATTTTGCGCAGTTCACGGATGAACTGATTTTTTTTGCTGAATTACCCATGACTTTTGTCTACTTCACCATGGCTTACTGGTGCGTACTGGTTGCAGCCCTGTTGCCCCTGGTTTGCGCCGGTGTTGCCAAGGCAGGCATGTTCGGAAAATCCCGCCGCGAAGGGGGCTTCGACAACCACAACCCGCGAGCCTGGCTGGCCAGCCAGACTGATTGGCGAGCCCGTGCAAATGCTGCCCAGGCCAACAGCTTTGAAGCGTTTCCCTTCTTCGCGGCAGCCGTCATCATTGCGCACCAGCTTGGCGCGGCTCAGGGACCGCTGGATGCGCTGGCTTTCCTGTTTGTGGTGCTGCGTCTCGTGTACATCATGATGTACGTGGCCGACTCTGCCACCATCCGCTCCATCATCTGGGTGCTGGCACTGGCTGTGAATATCGGGATCATGTTCGTCGGCTATCGCTGAACTTCTACTGACTACTGCCTAAGTACAAACCCGCTCGGGAAGTTCCTGATGCGGGTATTTTGTGGGCTTGGTACGCTTGCTGCATAACAGCAATAAACAGTCAAACAAGGGATCGGTATGCGGCAGATGTCCATGAGTCGGCGAAGGTTCACCTCCGCATTGGGGTTGGCGGCAGCCTGTCTGGCTGCACAGGACCTCAGAGCTCAGACGCGGTTGGAAAAAGTGAAGGTTTCCATTTCGGTAGGCGGAAAAGGGGCCTTTTATGCACTGCCACTGACGATTGCCGAGCAACTGGGATTTTTTAGGGCTGAAGGGCTTGATGTCACCATCACCGATTTTCCAGGCGGTGCCCAGGCACTGCAGTCCGTGCTGGAAGGTGGGGGCGATGTGGTGAGTGGCGCGTTTGAGCACACCATCGCCCTGCAAGGCAGAAACCAGTTTTTTCAGGCGTTTGTGCTGCAGGGGCGTGCTCCCCAGATTGCGTTGGGCGTATCGCGCAAGACATTGCCGGCCTACAGGGGGCCTGCCGACCTGCGTGGCAAAAAGATTGGCGTCTCCGCGCCGGGTTCGTCCACCAACATGGTGGCCAGCCTGGTGCTCTCACGCTACGGAATCAAACCCGGTGAGGTGACTTTTATAGGTGTTGGCACGGGTGCGAGTGCCCTGGCGGCGATACGGTCCGGGCAGATTGACGTCCTGAGCAGTTCGGACCCGGTGATGACGATGCTGGAGCAAAAGGGCGAGATTCGGGTGATCGCTGACACGCGTACGCTCAAGGGTACGGTTGAGGTGTTTGGCGGGGCCATGCCTGCAGGGTGTCTGTATGCCCCCCTGGCGTTTCTGGAAAAGAACCCCAACACGGCTCAAGCGCTGGCGAATGCCATTGTTCATAGTTTGAAGTGGCTGCAAACTGCCGGGCCCAGTGATCTGATCAAGACCGTGCCCGAGGCCTATTTGCTGGGTGACCGTGGCCTGTATCTCGCGTCGTTTGACAAGGTGCGCGAGGCCATCGCTCTGGATGGGTTGATTCCGGAGGACGGGGCAAAGGTTGCGCTGAAGGCGCTGACCAGTTTTGAGCCCACCCTGAAAGCCGACAAGATTGATCTGGCAAAGACATTTACCAACGAATTTGCCCGTAAAGCCAAAGCCAAATTCAAGGCCTAGCCCGGTTCCTGCTCCTATTTGCTATCAAAATAATAGCTGTCCACGCATATTTTGCAAGGGCTGGAGTGCTATTTACTTGCGTTTTTTCTTCTGAATCACGACTGCACGGCGCACCGGCTTGATTGTCTGGGTGTTGCTTGTGGTTGACTTGATCCGGGCGACTTGCTTTGCACGGACAGGCAGGTAAACCACGATCTGCTGACCCACTTTGAATGCGGCCGAACTGGCAACCTTGTTCCACTCTGCCACGCTGGAAGCGCTGAGGTTATAGCGTTTGGCGATGGAGGCTACGGATTCACCCTTGCGGGCCTTCAGGGTGCTGCGACGCAGAACCACCTCCGGTGCCAGTGCCATATGACCGTTGTCTGCAACCTGTTCCGAAACATCTTTGGAAGTGCCCTCCGAGCGCGGCACCAACAATGTGGACCCGACCTTGATCAGCATCCGCGGGGGAATGTTGTTGACCTCCCGGAGGTGGCCCTCATGCATGCCAACACGTTTGGCTGCATCAGCCACTTTCATGGTGGACGGAGCCGTCCAGGCGGTCCAACTGGCCAGACGGCTATTTCCGCGCGCCTTGAGGTTGGTCTCGAAGATGATGGCGTTATCCCAGGGAAGCAGGATCTGCGGTGTGCCTGCCGCCAGAATGACCGGCCGGCTGGCAGAGGGGTTCAGTGCCTTGAAATCCTCCAACGGAATCTCGGCCAGCTGGGCTGCCAGTGCAACGTCCAGATCACGCGTGATATCTACCGACTGGAAGTAAGGGTGATTGGGGATATCAGGTAACTGGGCGTTGAAGGACTGCGGGGTGGCGACGATGTTTTTGACCGCCTGAAGCTTGGGCACATACAGACGGGT
>Ga0208939_1003594_pt1 | contig 10230 bp, 9 predicted proteins | sample AD_STIC12_MetaG_FD_184437 | JGI IMG/M metagenome (GOLD analysis project Ga0208939, IMG submission 184437) | Active sludge microbial communities of municipal wastewater-treating anaerobic digesters from USA - AD_STIC12_MetaG (SPAdes) (version 2) | ecosystem: Engineered > Bioreactor > Anaerobic >...
TTCTCCTTTAGTTTTCGTTGTGGTGAGAACCATAAAATAAAGAGTGGGAATCGGCTCAACCTTTTTCTTCAAAACGGTTACCTATTTTACACCAACCTCTGAGACACTACCGTCGGTGGTTTAGCGACCGTCCGTATGAAGTGCCTTTTTCGCCCTTAATTTCCCTTAGAAAACCGAGAATATATCGAGACATTTGACTTTTTGCAAAGGTTCACCTCTTTCTGAGTATCTTCCCCGCCCAAACGTGTAACCTCTTGCTATCCTATACCGTTCTTGCTCCACGGGGCAAGAGCCGAGCAGGAGTGGGGCAGGGACGCCGCATAAACAGCGGCTTTGAGGAGGGTCAAAGAGGGCTGTTTCCTGTTACATTTTCCCGTCCGGCAGTCGAATATTTCTGAAAGTCCCACTTTTTCCCATGCCGAAGTCCGGATATGAATTCCTGCTAAAATGGTAGGCGTTTGATTTATGTAGGGTCGGTCGCCGGACCGACCAAGCCGACAACACTTGATCACTCTTACGGGTGCTCGCCGAAGCACTGATTTGTCTGGGTACATGTACGTACATTTGTAGAGGTGCCTCGTACGGGCGATTCCTGTACACCGGCGGTTCGGCGACCGCCCGTACACGCCGCCCCCTTCCTTACTCCCCCGCCCGGTGATTACTCGGTGACTCCCGGGAAAATCCCGAGTATCGCCGTGGTATCGCCCTGCGGGTAAGTAAGGGGCCTGCAAGAAACGCATCTGTAAAACAGGGCTAAAGGAGGTATCTTTAGCGACAGTATTGACTAATAGAAATCATGGTGCGCAAATAGGGCTGCATTTTCCTTGTATCTCTGCAGCCACCATTTGGCTCTGACGTCGATTTTATTCCTCTGTTCTTGGGATAGTTCCTCAGCTATTTCAGCTTTTTTCTCGATGGCGTCTTCATATCCATTATCAGCAGCGATGGAAATCCAGAAATACGCCTTTTCAGTGTCTGCCTTGGTGCCGATGCCTTCCAGATACATCAGAGCCTTCTGGTACTGTGCTTGTGCATGTCCTGACTTTGCGGCTGAGCCAATGTTGCTAAATGCTCTGACATCATTCTTCTTTGTACCGTGGCCGTAATAATACATCATGCCGAGGGTGAAGCGTGCTTTTCTATTGATGAAATAAGGTGAGGTATCTTGTATCCATTCGAAAGCGGTTTCATAATTCTGCTCTACGCCATGGCCGTGATAATACATCAAACTCAGCATGTATTTTGCCTCTCTATTATGCAGGTCTGCGACTTTACGGAACCATGTCAGTGCAGTGTCATAATCTTGATCAACTCCATCTCCAAAGTAATATATCTCCCCCAGTTTAAGCATTGCATCTTCGCATCCAGCTTCTGCGGCTTTCAGATACCACTTTAGTCCTTCAGCAGTATCTCGTTCTACGCCTTCACCATAATAATAGATGTCGCCTATGCGGCGTTGTAACATCATACTTCCAGTCTTTTCTACCTCAAGATACAGTTTTATGCCTTTGGCACCATCCTGCTCAACACCTTTGCCGTGCAGATATAAACATCCCAATTTACATTTACCCTCCCTGTCCCCCAGTTCTGCGCTTTTACGATACCATTTTGCTGCTGTCTCGTAATCCTGCTTTACGACCTCGCCTTTCTGATAGATGTCGCCCAAATGATTCATCGCTTCAGTGTATCCGGTTTCTGCGGCCTTTTCAAACCATTTCAGAGCCTCATCATAGTTCTGATTTACATCCCAGCCATTAAAATACAGTGTTCCCAATTTATACTGTGCCTCTGCATATCCATGTTGAGCGGCTAAGCGATACCACTTCATCGCATCAGAATCTTCCCGTAAATCGTCTTGTATATCTTCATATTTGGTGCCCAGCAGGTACATGGCTTCCGGGTTTCCAGCTTTTGCGTCTTTTCTATATTGTGCCATCTTTTTGTCATAATCCCATTCTTTATCTTCTTGATCATCATCATGCTCACCGTTATGCATCTTTTCCAAGATGTAGTCAACGCTATATCCTTTTTTACCGGCTAAGCGGAACCACTTTTCTGCTTGGGCAAAATCCTGCTCTACGCCTTTACCATTACGGTACATCCAGCCCAATTTGTACTGTGCAGAACCGTTTCCAGCCTCTGCGGCCTCTTCAAACCATTTCAGTGCCTCACGATAATCTTGATCTACACCCTTGCCATCATAATACATTCTGCCCAAGGAGCTCGCCGCATCATCATGACCTGACAGAGCGGCTTCACGATAGAGCTTCTCCGCTGCTACAAGGTCCTTTTTCACACCGTCGCCTTGATAATACAGACTGGCCAGGTAATATTTGGCAGATGAACTACCCTGATCGGCAGCCTTACGAAACCATATTGCGGCTTCTGAAGTGTCCAGTTCTAAAGAACTAAGATAAGGATCATAAAGCTTCAAGCCCAATTCGAGCTGTGCTTTCAGATCCCCAGATTCTGCGGCTCTACGGAGCCAGTATTCTGCTTCATAGTCTTTCCATTCTACGCTCAAGTGTTCTTCATACAACATGCTCAGATACCTCATGGCTGCCGTATTTCCTTGTTCTGCCGCTTTTTGAGACCATCTTGCAGCCTCTTCATAGTCTTGTTCCACGCCATGCCCTTCGCCATATATGATGCCCATTTGATACTGTGCATCAGCATAATCTTGAACTGCACTCTTGAGAACCCAGCCAATCGCCTTGGCAGAATCCTGTTCCACTCCCAGACCACCATGGTAGAGACAGCCCAACAGGAATTGTGAGGATACATCTCCGTTATCTGCGGCTTGCTGGAACCACTTTACTGCTTCAGCATAATCCTGGTCAAGGCCATCACAATACATTACACCCACAGCCTTCTGTGCGGGTGCATATTCCTGAGTAGCGGCTTTTTTGAACCATTTGAGTGCCTCAGTATAGTCTTGTTCGATTCCATCTCCATCAGCATACATCATACCCAATGTATACTGTGCCCTTGCATCTCCTGCCTCGGCCTTTTGCAATAACTCTTCGAAGTTTTTATCCTTTTCCATCAGGATACCTCCTTGGTTTTTCTTTTTGACAAGATGTTTGATTGCGGGGTTTCTGTCAATTGAGAAATATAGCTTCCGCATCTGGCCTGACTTTTGGCCTATAATCGTCAATTACGATGCCAGCGTCAAACGGCAATAATTCGTGATAATTCGTGTAATTCGTGGGGAAAAACAGCCCCAATGCCATACGGATTGCAGCAAAAAGCATGCGCAGCCCTGGTAGCCGGCGGTTGCCATACCGCCGCAATCAAGCGGAGCTTGATGTTTTAAGCGGCAAAGCCGCTGTCTGTTGCAGGCTGCGCCTGCATGCGGTGCTTCGGCGAGCACCGGCTACGGGTGCGGCGGTTCGGCGACCGCCGGCTACTATTTTGGTCGCTTAAGCCGACTGATGACTATTTATACTGATAAATACACCAGCCATCCCTGCCGAGTCCCAGGAAGACCAAATCCTCGCTCAGAGCTACGTCATAGACGCTGTAGGGTGTATTGATGGTGTTGACATCCTCGATCTGCAAGGGGTTTTTCACATCCAGAATCTTCACGCCACCGCGTCCCAAAGCCAGGTAGAGGCGGTCGTCCGAAACTTCCAAGTCTAATATTTCGTTTGGCATCCGATATTGGGTGGTGAGGTAGGGGTTTTTGAGGTCGCGGACATTGATGCCAAGCAGGTTTTTGCCGGCGCCCACCCAGACGGTATCCTTGTTTTTCACCAAACAGCGAGATTCCGGGATCTGATAGTTTTGGCCTCTGGCTTGGGGAAATTGTTGGTCTGTAATATCCACCGTCACCAGGCCGAAATCGTTGAGTGCGTAGAGGTTGGGGTAGATGGCTTCAAAATCTTTTATGCCCCAATTGGTGGAGAAGGTGGAGATGATTTCCCTGAGCCCACCTTTGCCGATGTTGATGATATCTATGCCTTTAAAGCGATCAGCCACGTAGACCGTGCTGCCTTCGCGGGTGATTTTGTCCCCAGGTAGGTGTTCGTTGAAATAGATGCGGGAGTAGGAATTGAGCGAATCCACCGGCACGATGATGTTTGCCGGTTCACGTGTGACCACGTAGAGGTAGTTATCTCCCACGAGGTCAAAGTCTTCGATCGCTGCGCCGGAGAGGAAGGATGCCTCGATGGAAGGCCGGAAGAGATTGAAGATGTTGTAAATCCAGATCTGGTTTTGATTGCGGGTGATCACCTGATCGTCAAATACTTGGATGCCCAAAGCCTGGCCGCTGGCAACTCTGACGATGGGCTGTAAAAACCTGTCGTCTACGGCACTTAGGCTCAAGATACAGCTAAAAATGATGAGGGAAAGGATGAGTTTTTTCATGACTTTACTCCGATGAGTTGTTGGATGATGTCACGGGTGCTGACGCCTTCCGCTTCCGCCGTGAAGGAAAGCAGGATGCGATGACTGAGCACGGGTTTTGCCACTTGGCGCACATCTTCTTCCGAAGGGCTAAGTCTGCCATCCAGGGCTGCTCTTGCCTTGGCGGCTAAGATGAGGTTTTGTGAGGCTCTGGGTCCGGCTCCCCAACTGATCCATTTGCGCACGCTTTCGGGAGCTTCGGGGCTGTTGGGGCGGGTGGAGCGAGCCAAATCCACCGCATATTGGAGCACGTGATCAGCCAAAGGCAAGCCTCTCACCGCTGCTTGGGCAGCAAGTATCTTCTCGGCGTCCAAGAGGCTCTGGATTTCCACCTGCTTGTCTGTGGTCGTGCTTTTCACGATCTGCAGCTCCGTTTCCCGATCCGGATAATCTATCTGAACATGAAACATAAAGCGGTCAAGTTGTGCTTCCGGAAGGGGATAGGTGCCTTCCTGTTCGATTGGGTTTTGGGTGGCCATCACGATGAAGGGCAGAGGCAGAGCTCTGGTTTGATTGCCGCTGCTAACGCTATATTCCTGCATGGCTTGCAGGAGTGCAGCCTGAGTTTTGGGAGGTGTACGGTTGATTTCGTCTGCCAGGATGATATTGGCAAAGATGGGGCCTTTGATATAGCGAAACTCGCGCTCGGTGGAGGATCCCACCAAGATATCCGATCCCGTGATGTCTGAGGGCATGAGGTCGGGCGTGAATTGGATGCGTCCAAAGCTGAGGTTCAGCGCTTTGGCCAACGTGGAGATGAGCAATGTTTTAGCCAAGCCCGGCACCCCTTCGATCAGCATATGCCCACCGGCAAAAAGGCCGATCAATAGCTGCTCTATCACTTCATCCTGGCCAATAATTACTCTATGTATATGCTGAAGTAGCTCGTCTTTGGCTACCTTCAATTGTTCGATTCGCTCTATCATTTGCTCGTTAGTCATATAAGTTTTCTCCTGTAAAAATCTTCTTGAGGATCTGGCTACCCGTGATGCTGAGTGCGATCCCGCCACTTAGGACAATCAGCACCGCGGTCAACACGTGCGCCAAGGTCATCACAGCGGAGGCACTTGCTTTTGTCAATCCAAATCCCAAACTAAAGATGATGATCATCATCCATTGGTTTGATCCCAGTTGTGCTGGCGGCTGCGGCAAGGCGTAGCTGAGGTTGATCAGCGTGTAGCCAAAGAGCACCATCGCAAAGGGATAAGCCAGATCGAAAGCTCTAAAGATGAGCCAAAAGTAAAGGCCATCCAAGATCACTCCCAAGATGGTAAATCCCAAAGCCCCAACCAGCTTCAGCGGCTGCGATCTAAATAAATCCATGCCACCGATGAAGAGCCGGATAAACTCATCCCGCTTGGCATGAAAGCGTTTGGGCAGCCAAAAGAACAGCTTTCTGAGCACAAGGATCACCTTTTGAGGATTGAACATCGCCAAAAGCACCAATCCTACAGATATTACAAACACCAAAGCCAATCCCCCCATTAAAATATACATGGCAGCGTTTAGCTTGAGAGCCAAAAAGGGCAGCAAGGCCAGAGCTAAAAAGATGCCGAAGGTGTCGAAGCTCTTGTCGATAAAGATGATGGAGAGTCCGGAGCTTATGGGGATGTTGTCCTGTTTCCTCAGCAACCAAGCCTTGGCTACTTCGCCTGCACGGATGGGGATGAGGTAGTTGATCATATTGCCGATCAGACTGTAACTCCAGACCTTTAACAGCGTGGGTCGCCGTGAGCTGTCCATGAGCAGATGCCATCTGATGCTGCGCACAAAATAAGCCAGCATATAAAAGCCCAAAGCCAAAATCAGTGTTGAAACTCTGACCCCTTGGATGGCTTGCCAAAGCTCGTTTATATCTACCATTCTCAACCACAGGACTACGAGCAGGATGCCCAAAATCAGCCCCAAGATCAAGAACAGTGCTTGCTTTTTAGTCACTGCTTCGGCTCGAAGAGGAAGTATTCGTGATGCGCCCAGATGCGCTTAAAACCTTGCGTTGCATGACGCTCAAACAGATCATACTGCAGCATGCGTCTGGCAAAACCCTCATCTTTACCCCGATAATAATCCAAAATGGAAAGCGGCTCTTTCTCAGTGCGGGCCCTCTGTACGGGCGGTCGCTGAACAACAGCACCACCACCCCGCTCCTTGACCCTCAGCTTGATGCCCAGCTTCTTCTGTAAAAAGTCCTCCTTGCTCATCCCGATATCCGGCCAGAGCGGGCAGTCGAAAAGCCGGCTTTCTATCAAGCTCCAGCCCAGTTTGTCCAGCAGATAGATGAAGGAGGCGGAGTCTATATGCGAGATTTGCAGATAGGGATAACGCTGGGGGCTATAGTCCTGCAACTGCGATTTGTAGCCCAAGCCGCTGCGGTTGGGAACGCTGATCAGGATGCACTTTTTGCTCACCCTTGCCAGCTCGGAGAGATACGAGCGCAAATCCTGGCAAAACCACAAGGCCGAAAAGCTAAAGCTGAGATCAAAGCTCTGATCCGGATAGTCCAAGACCCGGTAGTCGGCATTGTATCTGATCTCCATACTTTGATCCAAGCTTTTCCACAGCTCTTTGATCATTTGGATGCGTTGCTCGTCGTGGTCTTCCAGATTTACCCTGATTCCTTCTTTGGCCAAAGCAACCAGGTTGATACCGCTGAGCCCCGTGAAACCGAAGCTGGGGCTCTCTAACACGCTTTTTATCTCATACTTTTTCGCCAAATCCAGCAGGATATTATTTAAAATGATGCGTTCATAGCTGGAGCCAAGTCCCTCATCGCCATGTTCAAAGTAGTTGCGCCAGTTGTTGATAATAGGGATAGCCATCAGCGCTTGCCTTTGATCAGGATATTGAAGCTGGGGATGGTGAAGATGGGCTCCAGTTGCATCAGCTCAAAGGTATCGGCCACCTTGTAAAACCAGCTTTTGGAGATCAGCTCAAAGCGGCTGATCCAGAGCTCATTTTTGAGGCATCTCGCTATCTTTTCGCCCCTGCTAAACCAGCCTTCGTCCACTTGTAGCAGGGCGGGATAGTTTTTCCCACGCTTCTGCCGATAGATAAAATTGACCAAGGCATGCAGTTGCACCGGTTCCCGATCCGCCACGTTGAGTGCCAAACCGCTCTCCCAATCGTTTTGCAAAAGCCAGATAAAAGCATCTGTGATCAACTGGATATGGCAAAGATGTATCCAGACCCGTTTCTTGATGAGCGGGAAGATGCGCTTTTCCACCATCTTGACCAAGGTCTGCGGAAAGCCGTTATCACCCGGGCCATAGGTGATCGCCGGTCGGAGGATTGCCGCTTTCAAGCCCCGTAAAACCGCCTTCTGGATATAGCCTTCGCTTTGTATCTTGGTGTAGTGATAGTAGTTATCAGCATTTCGTGGGGAAAGGTTTTGTGCAGGCAGCTCTTTGGGAATGGCGCCAAACACTCCCACAGATGAACAGAAGAGCAATTGCGCACCCGTCTTGAGGCAGTATTCACAAAAGGCTTGCGTGCTGTGGAGGTTGGCTTTGAGGTAGGTCTGTTTGCCAAACTTTCTGCCACCCCGCAAGGCGCCGATGTGCATCACTATATCAAAATTGCGGCTTTCCAGCCAGGCATTGATCCCTTTGATATCCGCCAAATCCAGCTCCACGATTTCCACTCTGTCGCCAAAGGATGCGTATCTGCTCTTGGACGTGCCCGGCCTCACCAAAGCCGTGATCTCAAAGCTGCTATCGAGGGCTAAAATCGCCCTCAAGACATTGCCACCGATCAGGCCGGTGATTCCGGTGATGAGGATGGAGCTCGTCATCAGCCGAATATCCATCTCCAGATGCTATTGGACTTGGAGCGGTGCCGCCTTTCCACATGCACGTATTTGTAAGGGATGTCTTCATCTGCCAAGATCATCTCTGCGTGCTCACGGCTGAGTAATTGAGCGGTGCGGCTATCGATGCGGTGTTTGATCTTGTTTACCGCATCAAAATATGATCTGTAGGGCCCGCGCACATGATCGTCTGAGCCCAAGAGGTGAGCCCAGCCATTATCCAATAAAATCCAGGCGGTTTGACGCACTTTCTCGCCATATTGTCCCACCAGCGAGCCCGTATTAACTTGGATGTAGATGTTTCTCTCGATCAATTTACGCACCGAGCTCGGCCGCTTCATCACGCTCACATAGCGCTCTGCGTGTGCCAAGATGGGCTTATAACCCGCTCTCAAGAGCTCAAAGGTATGTTGGCTAAAATCATCGTAGAGGCCGTTTAGCTCTGTCTCAACCAGCACGTATTTTGAATCGCCCAAAGTAAGATTTTTCTGATTGATATCTTCCAAAATCGAAGGCGAAAGAAAGACCTCAAAGCCCGGATGCAGCTTCAGTTTCGCACCCTTGCCTCTAACTCCGGCCCGTAACGCCTCCAGCTTTCGCATGTAATCTTCCCTACTATATTCGTAATGTCCCTTGAGGTAATGTGAGGTTAGGAAGGCATGCGTGATTCCACCGGCATCCATCGCCAAGAGCTGGCTGACAGAGTTGGTGAAATCCTTGCTGCCATCATCAATACCTGGAATGATGTGACAGTGAATATCGATCATGTGTCCTTTCTTTATGGTAGTGTGTCTCGCAGCATCTGGATAAATTCGTCCAAGACGTTGCGGTTGGAATAGGGTTTGAGCATCCGCTCGCAATCATCAAGCATCTTTTCCACTTGGCTGCGAGCCTTGTCAAAGCCCAAAATGCCGGTATAAGTGCGGCGACTCGAAGGAACAAATTCCTCATCAAAATCCAAACCTTCGCCACCCCGGTTATAATCCGAAGCGATGTTTTCGATCATCTGATAGCAAAGGGCCAGATTGGAAGCATAGGTGTTCATCACTATCCTGTCCTCTTCTTCAGCTTCCGCCAATACGCAGGCGATATCTGCAGAAGCCTGAAGCAAGGCACCCACCTTCTTCATGTCGATAAAACGCAAAGAGTTGATTTTCATCACCTTGTGCTTCATTTCCAAATCCACCATCTGTCCGCCGATCAGGCCATAGGACTTGGTGTAGGAAGAAAGAATCCGGGTGGCTTGGATAGCGTGTTCTTTGTTTGAGATGTTGCCCACCACCTCAAAAGCCAAGGTGTAAAGCGCATCTCCGGCAAGGATGGCAATGGCATTGCCATATTTCTGATGCACGGCAGGGATGTCTCTCCGCAGCTTATTATTTTTCACACTGGGAAGATCATCATGAATCAATGCGGCGTTATGACACAACTCCACGGCAACGGCTGCCAAGACGGCATCGTTTAAAACCTTGGTCTTCTTCATGCCGGTGAGCATCTCAAATACGGCAAGCAGCATCAAAGGACGCCAACGCTTGCCACCTGGAATTACGGCATAACGCATCGCCTCTTTCAGCTCCGAGGCATGTTTATCCTCAAAGCTGAGAAAGCTGTCAAGGCCCTTCTCAATGAGATCAAGCCGAGTTTCAAAATACTTCTGAATTAGCAAAATAACACTCCCTTAAAAGAATATAAAAGGCAGATTCGTATCTGACGGCTTAGGATATAAAAGGGGCAGAAACTGTCAAGTAAAATCCGCTCTCAGCGAGAGATATTGTTCATTGCAAGCTCATAAAGTGTTCCCAGACGGGCATAAAAACCGCAATTAAAGACACTCTCGTGCATTACGACAAAGTTTTGAAATCCGGTTCACCGAGCTGGCAATTCAGGGTGTGGCTAAAGAACATATTTTCTCTTTGGTCGCTTTGGCGAGCGACCGTACGGAGCGACAGTACAGCGGCGGTTCGGCGACCGCCCGTACAGAGCGCCCGTACACAAAAAAGGCACCCGTATCTCAG
>Ga0208939_1003598_pt1 | contig 10224 bp, 9 predicted proteins | sample AD_STIC12_MetaG_FD_184437 | JGI IMG/M metagenome (GOLD analysis project Ga0208939, IMG submission 184437) | Active sludge microbial communities of municipal wastewater-treating anaerobic digesters from USA - AD_STIC12_MetaG (SPAdes) (version 2) | ecosystem: Engineered > Bioreactor > Anaerobic >...
CTGGTTGACCCCCGACGCCGTCGCGTTCGGGATCGAAACACGAACCAGCTCGCCCGTTCGCATCCTTCGCAGAGAGGACGGGCAGTCAGAAAACGTCACCGGGCTGTTCCCGGCAGGGGAAGGCGCCGGGTATGCCGGCGGCATCGTCAGCGCCGCCGTGGATGGCATGCGGGCGGCGGAGCACCTCATGGCGATCTTCGCCCCTCCCTCCTGATCTACTCGCGCGCTTGCTTGGTCCACCGTTCTTGCACCGGAACGTAATTTGCACGTTATCCAGTCTGGAAGCGACTGGTACGCGGCACATGCACCCCAAGAATCTGGACCGCCCGTTGGCCCTCTCCCCGCGTCCGGTCACGCAGAAAGCTAGATGAACAAAGTTTCATCATTGCTTCAGTTCCTCTTCATATTGCCGGGATAGATTTTCTGGGGTAAGAAGGAGAACTCGCAGGTGATTTCGGAAATACGGGCACAACTGCGGATTTCGCGGCCTCCCGAAGCCGGGTTCGCCGTCCGTGGCTTTTCCAGCGAAAGGGGAGTTCCCGTGCGCGTACTCCTCGTGGAAGACGATTCCCGAATCGCCCATTTCATTCAAAAGGGCCTGACGGAAAGCGGGTACGTGGTAGATCTCGTGGCCGACGGCGTCGAAGCAGTGTCGCAGGTCGCCTCCACCGCGTATGACGTCATCGTATTGGACGTCATGTTGCCCCGAATGGACGGGTTCGGCGTACTGGAATCCTTGAGGCAGCAAGGGCAGAAGATGCCGGTTCTGATGCTGACCGCGCGCGACACGACCGAGGACAAGGTTCGCGGTCTGGATGCCGGGGCAGACGACTATCTGACGAAACCGTTCTCGTTCGCTGAACTGGAAGCACGGCTCCGGGCGCTTCTGCGGAGGGGAACCGGCGAGGCAAGCGCGCATCTTCGCCTAGGCGATATCACGGTGGATCCCGTCAGCCACGTCGTGAGACGCGGCGATACAGTGATAGAAATGACACCGAAGGAATACGCCGTTCTGGAGTACTTCATGAGGTACCCGGGCCGCGTACTGACACGGACCATGATAATCGAGCACGTGTGGCAGTATCAGTTCGATACCGACACGAACCTTGTTGATGTATACATCAACAGGTTGAGGCGGAAATTGAACGATGCGGAAGGGCGCATAATCCAGACAATCCGCGGGGTCGGGTATACGTTGAGGCCAGCACAGTGAAAAGCCGAAGTCTGCGATTCGAGTTGACGTTCTGGTATTCAACGGTTATGGCGGTAACCCTGCTCGTCATGGGTGTCGCCGTCGAACAGGTTGCGTACAACCGCATTTCGGCCAGCATAGACAATTCGTTGCGGCAGGCCGCATTTACCGTGATAAGTGAAGTGGGCGTGCTTCGTTCGAAACCAGATGCCGAACCGTTCGGGGAGAACAGCACGGTGCTGAATCCGCCCCCGTGGCCGCCGCGATATGTGCAGATTCTTTCGTCGTCCGGAGAGGTTCTCTATCGTTCCGCCAATCTGGGGCAGTATCCACTTCCGATAGACTCCGCCGCGTTGCGAGACCGTGGTCGTGGCATGGTGATTTCCCCCGACATGCGTCTGCACGGGGAACCCATTCGCATGATCACGTTTCCGTTGCCCGAGTACAATGGAAGCGACGCCGCGTGGGGACAGGTTGCGCTTTCCCTGCACGATCTCGACCGCGCGAGAAAAAAGAACCAACTGGCGCTTGCGATTATCCTGCCCGCTGCGATCGGCATTTCGGCCGTGGCAGGCTGGTGGCTCGCCAGACGAGCACTTCGGCCCATCGACGGCGTGATCAGAACCGCTCAGCGGATACGCGCGGCGAACCTGAATGAGCGAATCGCGCCGAGGGATGTGGATGACGAACTGGGACGACTGATCAACACGCTGAATGAGCTTCTGGAGCGCCTCGAACTGAACTTTCGGCAGGTAAGCAGATTCAGTGCCGACGTCTCACACGAATTGCGGACGCCCTTGACGATCATTCAGGGCGAGGCTGAGGTTGCATTGCGCGAGGGCGCCACGAGGGAAGAGATGCAACTGGCGCTTGAGGTGGCGTTGGATGAGGCACAGCGCATGTCGAAGCTCGTGAAGAATCTCCTGATGCTTGCGCGGCTTGAAACCGGTCAGGAGCGACCCCACTTCGTGGAGACGCCGCTTGCGCCGATTGTCGAGGACGTGAGCGAGGAAGGACTTGCCCTCGCCCGCGCAAAAGGTGTCACATTTTCGGCACATACCGTTGAAAACGCCTCAGTCTGGGGTGATGCGGTTTTGCTGCATCAACTGGCGTTCAACCTTGTTGATAATGCGGTCAAATACACGCCCGCAGGCGGGACGGTGGAGCTCAGCCTGTCCAGAAACGGATCAAGCGCACGTCTTTCCGTAAAGGACACCGGCGTCGGCATCGACGAAGCCGAACTGGGAAAAATCTTCGACCGTTTTTATCGCGGGGACAGCGCACGGAACCATACGGAGGGCGGAAGCGGCCTCGGATTGGCGCTCGTAGCGCAGATAGCGGACGTGCACAAAGGCACGATTCAGGTTACCAGCAAACCAGGCGAGGGCAGCGTCTTTACCGTGACGTTGCCGCTCGCGTCACAAGCCGGGAAAGCGCGACCGGATATGACAGAAGTCTCGATGACTGAAGGGATTCGTTCATGATTGAAACAGCCGTGATACTCGCGGCAGGTAATGGAAGTCGACTTCGGGGTGTTTCCGCGGGTCTCCCGAAACCGCTGGTTCCGCTGGCCGGCGTGCCGATTATCGTTCGGGTCATGCGCGCCGCGCAGGAGGCCGGGATACGGAAATTCGTAGTTGTGACCGGTTTTCAGGCGGAAAAACTCCGGGCTGCCATTGAGAATCAGCCCGCCATTACGGCGAGCGTCACATGGGTTCACAACCCGGAGTTCAAGACGCGCTCGAACGGCACCTCTGCGCTTGCCGCTGAAAAAGCGGTGGACGGGCCGTTTGTGTTGCTCATGGCAGACCACATTTTCGAAGTGGCCACGCTTCGCCGTCTGTTGAGGACGCCAGTTGGCCTAAACGAGGTAATCCTGGCAATTGATCGCAAGATTGACCGGGTCTTTGACCTCGATGACGCGACGAAGGTGGTGGACGACAACGGAAGGCTGCGCGCCATCGGCAAACAGCTTCCAGACTTTAATGCCATCGATACCGGGATGTTCCTGTGCACTCCCGAGCTCTTTGACGCTCTTCGCGCCGTACGGGACGAGAGTGACGGCAGTCTTTCCGACGCGATACGTCGCATTGCCGCGGAAGACCGAATGCGAACGTTTGACATCGGCGACGCGTTGTGGCAGGATGTGGACACCCCCGAAATGCGGCGGGAAGCAGAACGCCGCCTGGGAGATGCCCTGCGCAAACCGACGGATGGCCCCGTGAGCAGATTGATTAACAGGAGGATTTCCATTCCGTTGAGTCTGCTCCTTACAAGAACGCGGGTTACTCCAAACCAGATCTCCGTGTTCAACCTGCTGCTCGCCGCGTGCGGTGGATTGCTTTTTGCGAGCACATCGTATCCGGTCCTGGCTCTCGGAGGAATCCTCCTGCAGGTCGGCTCGATCCTCGACGGATGCGATGGCGAGGTAGCGCGGCTGAAATTCCAGCAATCGAAAAACGGCCAATGGATGGACACGGTTACGGACAACATTTCGTACGTTGCTCTCCTCGTGGGGCTGGCGATCGGTCAGTACCGCCGAGAGCCTACGTCCATGACCCTTTGGCTCGGTTTTCTGGCCATCGCGGCCATTCTGACCGGGCTCTTCGTTGTGTACCAGCGAATCCACGCGATGGGCAAAGGCAGTCTGCTTGATTTCAAGATTCCTGACCGCAGCCGCGTGGACCCGACAACAGCTCGGATATTCTGGATTTACGAGCAACTGCTTCCACTTATCCGCCGCGACATTTTCGCCTTCGGTTGCTGTCTTCTGGCGCTGGCGAATCTGCCTTCCGCCATATTCTCGCTGTGGGTTCTGGGGTCGGTAGGCTTCATGTTCGGGGTTATTCACATCACCAGCCCGCACGTTCAGCGTCAGCTTGCGCCTGCCCCGGCAATTGCAAAGGACTGAAAGGTTTGCATGCGCGTCTGCCTCGATGCCCGTTGTCTTCGCAAAACCGTGACAGGCCTGGGGCGTTACGCGGAGCAATTGATTCGTGGTCTTGCCGCAATAGATCGTACGACGGAGTACGTGGTCATACTGGCAAAGGACTACGAATGTCAGCCGGTCGAACAGGCCAATTTTCGGATAGTGCGGTTCGGCGGCCGCCCGGACACGCTCGGAAATGTTCTCGGGGGCGCAACGAAGATCGCGGCGCTGGACGCGGACATTTTTCATTCTCTGCATCATTTTCTCCCCTTCGGTATTCGGGGACGTACCGTTCTCACCCTTCATGACTTCATCTGGCTCGATCACCCTGATCTCGCCTACCCGAACCGGTGGAAGGGGCGGTTGATTCAGGCGTACGCAAGCGTCGCCCTCAATTACGCGCTGCGGCGTGCGAATCACATCGTCGCAATTTCCGAGTACACCGCCCAGAGGGCACGGGACCGTATGGCCCCGCGAGTTCCGGAGATGTCCGTCATTCCTCACGGGGTGGATGAACGGTTTCACCAAGCGGCAAGACGGCATGTTTCCGGCTTTGCCACAACGGAAGCTCCCTTTTTCCTGGTTGTCGGAAACAGCAAACCGAACAAGAACGTGGCCCGGATAGTCGGTGTGATGGCGTTGCTCGTCCAGAAGGTTCCGGAAGTCAAGCTCCGCATTGTCGGAAGGGGAGAAGGGTACCGCGAGTTGCGCAGCCAGGTTGATTCCCTCGGCCTTACGCAGAAGGTGGACTTCTACGGAAACGTGCCGGACGAAGAGCTACTTGACGCCCTCCAGAAAGCGGTTGCGCTTGTTTTTCCCTCGCTCGTCGAAGGTTTCGGCATGCCCGTTCTGGAAGCTCAGGCGGTCGGCTGCCCGGTGATCACCAGTGACCGGGGCGTTCTGCCGGAAACGGCGGGAGACGCGGCCTTATTCGTCGACCCGTACGACCCTTGGGATATCGCCCGCGCGATGGAAACTCTCTATCGAGACCTCCCCCTGCGGGAGTCCATGGTACGGAAAGGGCGGGAACGCGCCGCCGGCTTCACCTGGGAAGAGACCGCAAGAAGGACGCGGCACGTATACAACCTGGTGATGGGCCAATCTCTTCCCGAAATCCTCCCTGTGCGGCAGGTTCTTGCGCCTGCCGCCGGTGTTCAGGCATAGATGTCACCCGCGGCACGCACCCACAGAAGTGACGCCGCCCTGCTTGCACGCGGCGCGATTGTGAACCTCCTCGGCAACATCGGCCGCCTTTCCCGCGCATTCTCCCTCATGCTCATCGTGTGGCTTTTCGGCGCGGAAGCACTGGGTTTATACGTTCTCGCCTGGGCTACCACGGAATTTCTGCGCCGGTTTGTCAGCTATGGCATTGAGCCGACGATTGTGTACAAGCTGGGTCCCTTGCTCATATCGCGCGACGACACACGAATTGCTCAGACGATCGCTTCGAGCCTGGTCCTGGTCGGCGCAACCTCGCTGGTTGGCAGCCTGGCGCTGTATTTTGGAGCGCCTTTCATCGCGAATACGGTTCTGCACGAACCACGACTGGTCGAAGTCCTGCCTCTTTTCGTCTTCGCTTTGCCGGCGTTTGCACTCACTTCCGTTTTCCTCGCGGCGACCCGCGCGAAGAAGATAATGCGGTTCGAAATCATCGCGAGATCGTTCGTTGAGCCCTTTGTTCTCCTGCTGGGTACGCTGGTGGCATGGGCTGCAAAAACGGGCGTGACGGGATTGGTCGTAGCTCAAACCTCGGCTTTCTGGATTTCGGCGTTTTTCTGCGCGTATTTCTACGGAACTCAGTTTCCGCTGCGCACGCTGTTTGCGGCGCTTCGTCGGCCCTCGCATCTCGCAGGGGTCTTCCATTTTGCCACTCCGGTCGCAGCAAAAGACGTGATTGCGCAGGGCGTCGCGAGAATTGACCTGTTTCTCGTCGGCCATCTTCTCGACGCGAAAGCAGTGGGCGTGTACGGGATAGTTCTCGAGCTTGTCGTGTTTTCGAAACACGCCCGACAGGCGCTTGAGCCCATTATGGCGCCCCTTGTTGCCGAACAGCATCACACCGCGGACCGTGAACGTTTGCACCGCACCTACGCAAACGCCACACGGTGGGCCCTGCTCGTCAATCTCGGCCTTTTCGGGGTTGCGCAGATCGCGGGAGACTCGGTGCTTTCGATCTACGGAAAAGACTTCAAGGCCGGCGGCACCGCGCTGGCAATCCTCTTTTTCGGGCAGATCGTGAGCGGGACGTTCGGCCTCTCCGAAACCGTGCTCCTGATGGTGGGACGCCCTGCGCTGATGCTGGGCGACATGGCGCTTCTTCTCGCGATGATCGGGGTTTTCGACTACGCGGCCATCCAGGTCTGGGGCCTGACAGGTGCCGCGCTTGGCACCGCCGGCGCAACCATGTTGATAGTTCTTCTGCAGGTGCGACAGGCGCGGAAGAAGGCCGGTGTCCACCCATGGAGCCGGGCTCTGCTCAAGCCCGTGGGTGCGTGTGCACTTGGCCTCGCAGTTGCACATCTCCTTCCTCTGCGGAACGTTGACGGGATCATGTCGGACGTTGTGGAGACGGTGGCTTTTTCCGCCATCTACAGCCTCCTGCTTGTCTGGTTCGGCATGGAAGCGGAAGAGAAACATCTGGGAGCGTGGGTGAAAGCGAAACTCCATTCCCTGCTTGGCGAGGGGTAACCAAAAGCCATCGCCGCAATCAGGACTGAAGGTTGTGCACGGAAAAAAAACACAGCGTCACGGGCTGGTACCACTATCCAATCGCCGGCGTTGCCAGTATCTTTGTCTGTGTAAGTGATTGCACCTGCGCCCGGGCTCTCACTGCCAGATTCCGGAACCACGGTGTTGCCCGCGGCGCCAAATTCGCACCAATGCCGATGAGATCGGCGAACAGAGGGGAGGGTCCGGAATGCGACGTCTGGTGTGGGTGTTGGCGTTGGCACTGTCTGCGATGGTAGCGGCCTGCGGCGGGGGCCAACAGGAAATCGGTACAACCGCCCGTCTCGGTGGCAGCAACACGCGGATTCGGATCGTCAACGATCTGGGAAGCTATACGATCAGGTACGTGTATATCTCGCCGGCCTCAGACGACAGCTGGGGAAGCGACCGACTCGGCGCAAGCCAGGTTCTCCGTCCCGGCCAGTCCGAAACATGGGACATTGACCCGGGGACGTGGGATCTACGTGTCAAGGACGAAGACGGCGACACGTACACGAAGAGGGGCATTCGCCTGAGTAGCGGCAAAACGTACGTGTGGACGGTCCGCCTTTCGGACCTCGACAGAAGGCGCTAATCCTGCCTGCACACGTTTTCCCTGAATCGCACCGTCTGTGTTGCCGGTAGAACCGGATGCAGAGACAGTGAATACCCGGCAGCGTGCGAGCGCCCGATCTCGACGCCGAACAGGTAGGCGGCCGGACCGGACGCTCGCGCGAGTGTGAACGACAACCACGGGTAGAAGCGAAATGACGCGCCGACATCGGTGGCATAACTGCCGCCGGTTCCCTTCACGATGGTGCCTCTGAGGTCTACAGGTCCCACTTTCCAATCAGCTGCGCAAAGAACCGAACCTGGCGTGCTCAGAAATGCGTCGCCCCAGTTTTTGCGGGCGACGCCCCGCACCTGACCATAAATGCGCAGGCCCACGATCGGGTCGGCGCACACGTCACACGTAACGTCCGCCGCACCGGACGATCGCAGGCTTTGGATCTGGACCCATTTCGTCCGGATAGAGGTCCCCAGAAACCACCTTTCGCCCATCCTTCTGCCGATTGCGAACGTTGCTCGTGATTCCCTGTAGACCTCCCAGCCCCAGCTATCCAGTGAGCACGACACTCCCCAACGGTCTGAGGAGTAACCCCCTCCCGCGTATGCCAGAGCCAGTTCGTTGATCGCAAAAGGTCGGCACAGGCCCATCAAAACCGTTCCCTGGCAATCGCTTCCGGGCAACGCGGCGGGCCTAGTCCAAGGAATGAGACCGTCCGCCGCACGCAGGGGCACGGCTTCACCGAGGAAGGCATTTTCAGGGGCAAACGCGGCGCTCGCCTGCGAAGAGAGGGAGAACGCCGCCATCAGGTATGCAACCCGCGTGATGCGGAGGTTGCCATTCGCGGGTTTCACTGTCGCTCGATAAGGGAGAGCGGAACGCGGAATGCCACCAGGACGCTCCTTCGGTCCTGACTTATCACGGGTTGGGCGGTAATCGGCCCGACGTCGAACGTGCTGAGATGCGCGTCAACGTATGCATCAACCCCGGCCAGTGCGTAGGCAAAGGCACCAAGAATCAACCAGTTGTTCCGCCCCCTTGTCCACGCGGAGCCGCTCCAGAACAGACTTCCGGCGGTAGTGGTTCCGAGTGCGGTGTTCCAGTTCTTTGCGGCCATGGCAGCACTAGCTGCCACGATGCCTGTGTACACCGCCCCTTTCCATGGTTTCCCGTTGTAGCGCTGTCCCCAGCCGGGGAAGAGGAGTGAGCGTTTGAATGCTCCTGCGGGCGTTCGGTCGACTGAACTGCGGACGCTGTCGGCACGCAATTCCTGTGAAAAAGAACGCGGACCGTACGCGAACGAGAGCGCAAGCGCCGCGTACCAAACCAGCGCCCCTCTTTTCAGCGGCGAATCCCTCCATCCATAGCGAGGCGTGCTGCCCCGAGGATGGCAGCGTTATCCCCGAGGCGCATGGGTTCGATGCGCAGCCGCCCTCTCAGTGACGGGAATCCGAACTCATGGAAAGTCCGACGCGCCGGTTCGAAAATCAGGTCCCCTGCGCGGGCCATGCCCCCGCCGACGGCGACAATTTCGCTATTGAAAAGGGCGACCGCACTCACAATTCCCATGCCGAGGAAGAATCCGGTTTCGTCATACATTCGTCTGGCGAATTCGTCGCCGGCATTGGCGGCATCCGCAATGGTCTGTGCGGTCACTTCATTTCCCGAAAGCATCGTTTTCGGGTTTTCCGCCTCCATCGCGGCGCAAGTTCGTCGCGCGATTGCGGTGGCGCTGCAGTACAACTCCAGGCATCCGACACCGCCGCAATTGCACCGGGGCCCATTGTAGTCGATACTGATGTGTCCGATTTCCGCGGCGTTACCGTCCGACCCGTGAAGCAACTTTCCTTCGCACACCACTCCCCCGCCAACACCTGTTCCCAACGTGATGCAGAGGAAGTTGGCCGTGTCGCGCCCGGCCCCCAGCCAGTTTTCACCGTACGCCACCACGTTTGCGTCGTTGTCGAGCGCCGTTGGAACGCCATGAAACGCGTCGCTCAGTATCTGCGCGAGCGGGACCGTACCCCACGTCGGGAAATTGACGGGCGAAAGCACCAGCCCATTGAACGGATCCAACGGCCCCGGTGACCCTATCCCGACGGCTGAGATGTCCTGCTTGGATATCCCCGCGCGTTCCACCGCCTCTTCCGCCGTGCGAACGATCTGGCGTATGGAGTGCTCCTGCCCTTTGCTGACCTCTGTCGGGTGGCCGCAACTCGAGATAACGCGTCCGTCATCCGTTACCACTCCAGCACGGACATTGGTGCCACCGAGATCTATACCGATAGTGAACACTGACATGGAACTCCCGGTGGTGGTTAGAGCGAAATGGGAACTGACGTGCCTTTGTCCGCGGATTCAGCAATCCCGTCGAGCACGGCTTGAACAGCCAATCCCTGTTCGACGCTCGGCATCGGCTTCCTGTTGTTCACGATACAATCGTGGAAGTGAACATGCTCCGCGTGGTAGGCGTCCACAGATGGAACCGTGAGCTTTTTGTCCACGGGATGGCCCATTTCGTCGGTATAAATTGTTGCCGGGTCGAGATTTGCTCCGGCTTTGTCGCCCATAAGGGTTGAATAGAAGCTTCCCGAACCGACGTGTGCAGCCCAGCTCACCTCGAGAAAGATCGTCGCGCCGTTTTCGAATTTGATGAGCGCCGCGGCGAGGTCTTCGACATCGAACGGGCCGCCCGGAACTGCCGTGCCCCAGCCCCCGGCACCGAGACCTCTCGGGCCGAACTCGGCATATTTGCACGCCATGACGCCCACCGGCTTGAAGTTGTCCATGAGATACATCGTCAGATCAAGTGCATGAACGCCGAGGTCA
>Ga0208939_1003603_pt1 | contig 10220 bp, 7 predicted proteins | sample AD_STIC12_MetaG_FD_184437 | JGI IMG/M metagenome (GOLD analysis project Ga0208939, IMG submission 184437) | Active sludge microbial communities of municipal wastewater-treating anaerobic digesters from USA - AD_STIC12_MetaG (SPAdes) (version 2) | ecosystem: Engineered > Bioreactor > Anaerobic >...
CATGCAGAACCTATTAAGGAAGGATGTCAGTTATGCTCTTCGCCGCCGGCTCCTATTCGATAACGATACATACTTTTCTATGTTTAATAATATCGCTCTAACTTATATGCGGCTTATGCCGCTGGGCATAAGACCGATACGGGCTGGGGGACTCCATTCACATAGGGGGGAAAGAGGCGTCCGTCATCCCCCAGCCCGGGTCTTTTCAACTTTAACAACAACCGCCCTGGGGCCTTCGAAATGAACAATTGCGCCAAAGCGTTTAATCAATTCAACCGTTTCCTTTTTAATAACTGCTATCGTTGTCATAAACAGTATCATAATCATCTCTCGTTACATCATTAATAAACACATTTTATATCTGACGGACAATCACGGATAGGGATTAAAACATAATAACAAAAAGCAGGGTTATGCGGTATCACGGTTTCAATGATTATGGTAACCGGAAAAAAACCGTCAACTGTCAATTACTGCACTTTTCAGCCCCCTTTCCACCGGGGCACGGCGTATACCTTAACGTTTTTGTCATTGCGAGGGGTGAAGCGACGAAGCAATCTTGAAAAGGATACCGCAGCCGGATCCTGAATTCATTACATCTTATTGTATGACAAACGGATTGCTTCGCTGCGATCGCAATGACATGCAATCAATGCGTCTTTACAGAACATTAGAGCATATCTGATAACGGGGGACGGTGGAATCAGCCATGTATGATAAAAATGTTACCTGCCTGTAACATGAAATATTAGTATTACTAAATATTTGTCCTTGACAGTATATTTCTTCATTTATAAACAAATCCCATGAATACAATACTGGAAAAGGAATTTCTCTCGCCCCAGGTCTTCCGCATGAAAGTGGAAGCGCCGGAGATAGCTAAAAAACGCAAAGCGGGGCAATTCATCATTCTGCGCGTCAACGAATCGGGGGAACGTATACCGTTGACCATTGCCGACGCGGACCCGGCTGCCGGGTGGATCGAGCTGGTCGTGCAGGTCGTGGGCGCCACCACGCAATCACTCTCCCAAAAGAATCCCGGCGATTCCATCATCGACCTGGCCGGCCCCCTGGGACGGCCCACCCAAATCGAGAAGCACGGGACCGTGGTCATGGTGGGCGGCGGCATCGGCATCGCGCCGGCGCACCCGATCGCCCAGGCAATGAAGGCCGCGGGGAACACCGTCATTTCCATACTGGGCGGCCGCTCGAAAGAACTTGTCATAATGGAAGACAGGATGCGGGCCGCCAGCGACGAGGTGATCATCACCACCGATGACGGCTCCTACGGCATCAAGGGCCTGGTGACCGACGCCATCCAGAAGCTCATCGACGAGGGGAGGAAGCTCGACATGGTCATCGCCATCGGCCCCCCCGTCATGATGAAGTTCGTGAGCCTTCTCACGAAGAAGTACAACATCCCCACGCAGGTGAGCCTCAACACCATCATGATCGACGGGACCGGGATGTGCGGCGGCTGCCGCGTCACCGTGGGAAAAGAATCGAAATTCGTCTGCGTCGACGGCCCGGAGTTCGACGGCCACCTGGTGAACTTCGACGAGATGATCCAGCGGCTGGGCATGTACCGCGATTTAGAGAAGGAATCCCTGGATCACGCGTGCAAGATAGGGCTGGACCGGTAGATAATGAAAGCGCGGTCACGTGACCGCGCCTGACATACATACATAAGGGATCGACCCTGATAAGCGCGGTTCATGAACCGCGCCTGTCTCACAAGGAATCGACACTATGGAAAAGAAACAACTCACCAACAAGGAGCGGCTGGCCATACCGCCGCAGAAAATGCCGGAGCAGGATCCAAAAGAACGGATCCACAACGTGAACGAGGTGCCCTACGGGTTCACCGAGGAGATGGCCGTCGCCGAGGCGGAGCGCTGCCTCCAGTGCAAGAACGCCCCCTGCGTCAAGGGGTGCCCCGTTGAAGTCAACATCCCTGTATTCATACAATTCATCGCCGAGCGCAAGTTCCGCGAGGCAGTGAACGCCATCAAGGTGACCAACGTCCTCCCCGCCGTGTGCGGCCGCGTGTGCCCGCAGGAGGAGCAGTGCCAGAAGCCGTGCACCGTGGGCAAGAGCCACAAGTCCGTGGACAAGGCCGTCCAGATCGGCAAGCTCGAGCGATTCGTTGCGGACTGGGAGATGGCGCAGAACGCCGCCGGGACGCCGGAGATAAAGGCCGAGACCGGCAAGAAGGTCGCCATCATCGGGTGCGGCCCGGCGGGGATCACCGTGGCGGCCGACTGCCGCCGCGCAGGCCATTCCGTTACCATCTTCGAGGCCCTGCACAAGCCGGGCGGTGTGCTGGCCTACGGGATCCCCGAGTTCCGCCTTCCCAAGAAGATCGTGGGCCGCGAGGTGGACAACCTGGTGCGCATGGGCGTCGAGCTGCGCACCAACATGGTCATCGGCAAGATATACACCATTGACGAGCTCATGGAAAACGGCTATGACGCCGTGTTCGTGGGAACCGGCGCCGGGCTCCCGGTGTTCCTGAACATCCCCGGTGAGAACCTGAACGGCGTTTACTCCGCCAACGAGTACCTGACCAGGGCCAACCTGATGCAGGCCTACTCGTTTCCGAATACGGCCACGCCCATCGCGCGGTCGAAAAACGTAGCGGTCTTCGGCGGCGGCAACGTCGCCATGGACGCGGCGCGCACCGCCCTGCGCCTGGGCGCGCAGAACGTGTACCTGGTTTACCGCCGCTCCCGCGACGAGATGCCGGCGCGGAAAGAAGAAATACATCACGCCGAAGAGGAAGGCGTGCAGATGAACTACCTGCAGAACCCGGTGCGCTTCATCGGCGACGAGAAGGGCTGGGTCTCCGGCGTGGAATGCCTCCGCATGGAGCTGGGCGAGCCCGATGATTCCGGGCGGCGCCGGCCGGTGCCGGTCAAGGGGAGCGAATTCACCATTCCCGTGGACACCTGCATCGTGGCAATAGGCAACGCATCCAATCCGCTCATCCCGCACACCTCGCCGGACATCAAGGTCACCAAGTGGGGCAACATCATAGCCGAAGAAGACACCCTGAAGACGAGCAAGAAGGGCGTCTTCGCCGGCGGCGACATCGTCCTCGGCGCGGCCACGGTCATCCTGGCCATGGGCCAGGGCCGCAAGGCGGCGCAGGCCATCAACGAATACCTGGCAACGGGAGCGTGGTAATCATATCTGAAGTCATCACCGCAGTATCATGGACTGACATTAAAAAAACTCCCGATTATTCCGGGAGTTTTTTATGTCAGCGCTGTTATTATTTCCCTGTATTAAAGGATTGGCGTCAGTAGTCGGTATTCAACCGGCAGGTTCCTTTCAATCATGTTTTCCCACAAAAAAAACCGTGCCCTGAAAAGAATTCTTTTTGACAGACGGCACCGGGTAACATTTCTTTGTACTAACAGTCCCATTCTGTACTGGCATCAATGAATAATTAATGATTCTTAACACCGAGGTGATTATATGCTGACAAAAAGCGGAAAAACACTGGAACAGGTAATAAAAAAGGCCATCGAAGACCATCAGATAACAAACGCCGAGTATGAGGAAATAATACATCTTGCCCATGATGATGGCCACATCGACAAGCACGAAAAAATACTTCTTCAAGAGCTAAAAAACATGATAGCCGATAAATCGGTAAAACGCGTTCCATAAGAAACATACGCTTCCTTGAAAAAAGCCGGGCGAAGAAATCATCACCCGGCTTTTTTATTGTTCCGGCGCCGCACCACTCCGTAGATCATCTTTTCCAATCCCACGGCCGTGTATATTGCAAAAGCGCATATCAGGATGCTTCCCCAGTGCTCAAGCCCGATCGGCGCGCTGTGAAAAAGGGAATTCATCGCGGGGACATAGGTGAACCCGAGCTGGAGGAGCGTCATGGCGGCGACACCGGCGAAGAGAAGCGGGTTAGAGAAAAACCCGATCCTGAATGCCGACTCAGTAAGGGACCGGCAGTTGAAAAGATAGAACAGCTCACCCATGACGAAGACATTCACCGCAGCGGTCCGGGCGGCTGCGAGGTTCCCCGTTGCGAGCATTTCAAGCTTAAACAGGCCGAAGGCGCCCCCCAGCAGGAGCGAGCCGACCAGCGCGATCCGGAAAATCAGGGCGCCGGTAATGATCGGCGCCGCCGGGTCCCGGGGCAGCCGCGTCATCAGCCCCGGCTCTTTCGGCTCAAAGGCAAGCATGAGGCCGAGCAGGACGGCGGTGGTCATGTTGATCCAGAGTATCTGCACCGGCAGGATCGGCATGGCGACGCCGGCGAAGACCGCGGCAAGGATCACCAGGCCCTCGCCGAGGTTCGTGGGAATGGTCCATACTATGAACTTCGTTAAATTATCAAAGACGCCGCGGCCCTCCTCGACCGCCGCTTCGATGGTGGCAAAATTGTCGTCCGTGAGGAGCATGTCCGCGGCCTCGCGGGCGACCTCGGTGCCGGCGATGCCCATGGCGATGCCGATGTCGGCCGTTTTCAGGGCCGGCGCGTCGTTCACTCCGTCCCCGGTCATGGCGACCACGTGCCCCCTGTCCTGAAGCGCGTCCACCAGGCGCAGCTTCTGTTCCGGGGTGACGCGGGCGAACACTGCCGTGTCCTCGATTCGGCCAGACAGGGCCTCATCGCTCAGGCCCTCGATCTCAGCGCCGGCCATGGCCCCGGCCGGCGCCGCGTTATTGGTCTCTCCGGCAACGATCCCCAGGCGTGCGGCGATTGAGCGCGCCGTGCTCAGGTGGTCGCCGGTAATCATCTTCACCGCGATACCGGCCCGCTGGCACGCCCTCACTGCGTCGAGTGCCTCCGGTCGCGGCGGGTCTATCATGCCCTGAAGTCCGAGGAATGTCATACCCGTCAGACTTGCCTTCGAAAGACTTCCGCTGCCGTTCAGCATTTTCTTCGCGAAGGCTATGACCCTGAGGCCCCGCTCCGCCATCAGTTCGGCCTCCGCCGTCACCGCGCCGGCGTCGAGGGGCTTCTCCGAACCGTTACCGTCCAACGCGTTTTCGCAGAAACCGAGGACCACCTCGATGGCCCCCTTGACATAGACCAGGGCGCCGCCGCCGGCTTCATGAAGGCTTGCCATGAACTGGTTTTGCGATTCAAAGGGCATGACATCTTTCCGGGGCATGGACGCCTTCAGGGTATCGGCATTAACGCCCCCCTTGACAGCTGACGTGATAAGGGCGATCTCCGTCGGATCGCCGTGGACGGCCCATGCGCCATCAGTATTTCTCAGGTCGCTGTCGTTGCACAGGAGGCCGGCGACAAGGCATTCCCTGAGGGCAGCTTCTTGGGCGGGATCCGCGGGACTGCCGCCGCGAAGTATCGAACCTTCGGGAACATAGCCGGTGCCGGTCACTTCGTACAACGAACCACCGGCGGATATGGCCTGCACCGTCATCTGGTTCTGGGTAAGGGTTCCGGTCTTGTCGGAACAGATCACAGTCGTGCTTCCCAGGGTCTCCACCGCGGGAAGGCGCCGTATCACGGCACGGCGGCGCGCCATGCGGGAAACGCCGATGGCAAGGGTGATGGTAAGCGCCGCGGGCAATCCCTCGGGAATGGCGCCGACGGCAAGGGCCACGGCGGACATGAACATGTCGATGGCCGGTTCACCGCGCCACACGCCGACGCCGAAGGTCGCGGCGGCCAGAACCAGGATCAGGTACAGGAGCACCCTGCTGAAGCGCGACATTTTTTTTGTCAGCGGCGTCTGCAGGTCAGGGGCAGCGGCGATGAGTCCCGATATGGCGCCCACCTCTGTGCGGTCGCCGGTGGCCGTTACCATCCCCTCGGCCTGACCGTAGGTTACGAGTGAAGAGGCGTAGGCCATGTTGCGCCGGTCCGCCAGGGTCGTGTCCTTCGGCAGGGTCCCCGATATTTTTTCCACCGGGAGCGACTCGCCGGTAAGAGCGGACTCATCGGTCCGGAATTCCCTGACGGAAAAGAGGCGCATGTCCGCCGGCACTTTGTCCCCGGACTGAAGAAAAATGATATCACCGGGTACCACGTCAGAAGCGTCCACGCGGCGGCGGGTGCCCCCGCGCAAGACCGTCGCCTCTGTCCTGACCGCTCCCGCCAGGGCCTCAATGGCTGAAACCGCCTTAGCTTCCTGCAAAAAGCCGATAATGGCATTGACCAGGACCACGCCGAAGATGACGCTTGAGTCGATCCATTCTCCCAGCACACCGGTGACAATGCCGGCGGCAATGAGGATGTAGACCAGGGGCTGGTGGAACTGCAGGAGGAAGCGCACCAGGGGCCCCTTTCCCTTTTTCGGAGTAAGGACGTTGGGACCGAAATGTTCAAGCCGCCGCTTGTGCTCATGCACGTCAAGGCCGCGGCTCGTATCGGTTCCAAGGAGAACCGCCGCCTCCGCATGGTCAACGTGATGCCAATGTTTGCCGATGATTGTTTCCATTTCATTATCCTGATTGTTATTTATTCGACGACTTGAAACCCGGGACCTTCCGGGTTACTTTGAAATTTTCTTTAAATAAGATCCGATCGCCTTCCGCTGCGCCGGCTCGATCCTGTCAAAGGCCTTTCCCTGCACGTCGAAGATCCTGTTTCCCTCTTCGCTGATGCCGATCGACATGAAGGAAAACACCGCCAGTTTCTTCTCGGTGGTGTTTTTCTTCTTGTCCCAGTATCTTACCTCCAGTTCAAAGGCGTCTTTGCCCATCTGGTAGGCGATATCGGCAAGCTGTTTCATCTTACGCGGGTCCTTGCCGGACACGTTCAGGGCCACGTCAATGCTGTACTCGCTCTCCCTGACTTCAGGCTTCGTCCAGCCCGTCACCGGCATCCGCAGCTCGATGCTTTTCGCGTCGATGCTGCTGATATCGATGCCCGTCGACGGTATCGAAAAGGACATGCTGAGCTCAATATAATTGTTCGCGCCGTCCCGGTAGGTGCCCAGGGTCAGCACCATGGTGCCGCTCATGCCGATCAGTTTTTTCTCGTACTCGAGGAGGACGTTGGCCTTTTTGAGGGCAGCCGCCGAATCGGCCAGCTCGCGGTCGGTCACGTCCCTGATCTCCTTGTTCAGGATGCTTATCGAGGTGCCGCCCCCCAGGGAGGCGGTCATGGTCAGCTTTTCCAGGGTGAGGGACCGTATCTCCTCTTTACCGTTGCCGGGGTTCTTGAATTTTATCTCCACCGGCGCGGCGCGGTGCTCGAGGAAGTAGACGATGTCGTCGATGTATTGCGAGGACGCCATGTTCCTGGGGTCAATGGTCTCGCCCATCATGATCAGGTTCGCGAGGCCCGACTTGGTGATGCGGGGCTTTATCCATCCCTTCCGGGGGAGCTTCATCTGTATGGAATCGATATCGATGGTGGGATCGTTGATCATGATCATGATGGTGTTCGTGAGATTATAGAACCGGTTGCCGCTGGTCATGGCGGAGGCGATAATGGTGAAGGTGCTGAAGAGGTTCTTCTCGACGAACTTCGAGAGGCGCTGGCTGAAGGCGTCATCAAGCTTTTCGCTCGACACTTCGGCCTCGATCTCGACGGAATAGACGCCGTCCTCGGTCTTCTCCTTCAGGATCTTGTAATTCTTCACGAACCCTTCCGATTCGCTCAGGATTTTATTATAGGTCAGTTCGAAATTTTCCACCTTCGACTTGGCCTTTATGTACACACCAACGGCCTTCTGCAGCGTGTTCTTGAAGGCTTCCGTAAGGGCGTCGCTCTTGGCCTTCGGCAGGTCATTGTTCACGATAAGGGCCTCCCCCCGCCCCTTGTATTTCGGGGCGTCCTCTCCCCGGGATAGAACGGGGAACAGTAGCGCCGACGCCAGGACAGCCATCAATACAGACACGGTTCTTTTCATCTGGATCTCCTTTATACCATGCAGCGTTTATCTTTACACGAATATCAGGACGATTGAAGTTTTTCAAGTTAAAAAATCACTCCTCGCCCTAAAGGGCCACGAATGAATAAATTATTGCATCTTGTCATCGCGAGGAGTAAAACGACGAAGCGACCCAGCAGTTGATTCCAATAATGAAATACGAGCAAAATCGCATTCTATCACAATGACAAGATTGCTTCGCTGCGCTCGCAATGACACACCAGCTTCATCTTTCCCGCTCAGTTATCTGTATATGTATTGACAAAACCGGACAGTCTCCCACCCTGTTTATGCGTGCAGCATGCCGGCGCATGGAGACACGCAATAACACATATATAAAGATGCGCACCCACATCGGGACTGCATCCATAAACAAGAAGGTTACCATGAACTACAACAATGCCGCATACCGGAACCTCGCGAAGAAATACAGCCTCGAGGCCATGATCGGCCCCGACGAAGGCGAATCGCTGCTGCTCGAGCTCCTCGTCCACTGCTTCACCATTGAGGAGGCGGAACTTGCGGCGCATCTTCCCATTTTCTACAAGACCCATACCCTCGAAAAGGTCGCCCGCACGGTAGGGAAGGAACCGGCTGACATCAAGCCTCTTCTTGACGCCATGGTTTCCCGTGGCGTGATCCGGGGCCGCGGCAAAGGCTACGCCCATCTCCCCATCCTGCCCGGGATGTTTGAGAACGTGCTCATGGACAACCTTGATACGCCGTGGCACCGGGAGTTCGCCCGCATCGCCAACCGGCTATACGAAACCGGCTACGTCAGGAAATACCTGGAGCACCCGACGCGGGTCGTGCGGACCGTTCCCCTGAACCTGGAGCAGGGTCCCGCCGGCACGGCCGTTGACCCGGACCGGGTCGAGCAGATGATCCGGTCCCATGACCTTATGGCGGTGCTCAACAATTGCCAGTGCCGCCACGCCCGCCACCTGGAGGGACAGGAATGCAAACGCGCCGACCGCCTCGACGGGTGTTTTGCCTTCGGAAATATCGCGACATTGTATATTGACCGCGGCGGCGCGAGAGCGGTTGACCGCGACTCCATGCGCTCCATCGTGAAGGACCGCATCAGCAAGAACCTTACCTTTTTCGCCGGCAATGTCGCGGCCGGGAGCGCGAACCAGATCTGCACCTGCTGCGAATGCTGCTGCCACATGCTGGGGCAGATCATCGGCGTCGACCCGGGCCTCATCGTCACCACACCCAAGTTCCGCGCGGTAGTGAACGAGGATCGGTGCACCGACTGCGGGAGGTGCCTGGCGCCATGCAACCTCAGGGCCCACACCATGGAGGGAAAGCGGCACCGCTACGATCCGTCCCGCTGCGTCGGCTGCGGCCTCTGCGTGAGGGCCTGCCCGGCCGCCGCCATCGACATGTTTGAAACAGATGGATACCGGAAGCCGGCGGCGGATTTAAAGCGCCTGGCCGTCAGGCTCGCCCCTGCGAAGATCATGGCCGTGATAAAGGGAAAACTTGTGCGGAAATAAAAGGACACGGCGATCATTCCACCGTGTCATCGTTTTGCCGGAATATTTTCTAGTCTCCGTCTACTGCCGCGAACGCCTCCGGCGCCCCAGCTGTATGATCCCGAAGAGCAGCGCTGCCATGATGACCAAATCCAGGCATGAAGAGGGCGAAGCCGCCCTTCCCGTCATGGAGGCATTGGCGGCGGACCCGCATCCTGCCCCGGAAGCGGCCAGGTTCGACAGCAGAGAAAAGTTGTTATTCTTTCCCGAATCCGCCCCATTGTCAGCATCAGCGCCATTGTTGTCGATGGGATCATCCTCGACTGTATTAGTTGCAGCATTTTCCGATTCCCAGGCGCTGAGCGCAGCCAGCCATTTGCCGATGAGGGGATAGGCGGTGTAAGATGTCGCATAACCGCAGACGATGTCGAGATGGGCGGTGTTGGGAATCTGGTGCCATTCATCCAGGCTATGAGGAGTCTTTTTATTGTAGACATCCCTGATGATTTCCCGGGCGTCCACCAGGGCTCCCCGGTCCGAGAAAAGTGAAAAGGCCGGAGAGGTGATCCTCGCCACGTTTGCCGCATCGTCATAATAGTAATAACCGTCATTGCCGCGGTCAGGCGTGGGACCCTCGACCAGGTCCTTGTTCTCCTCCCCGTTCCTCCAGTCTTCCCGCATGACGTTATGAAGGGAATTGTCGCCGAACTCCGTGAGGGCCCGCAGATAGGTGCTGGCGCAGCAGTAGCGCCCGAAATAATCAATCACATGGGCGTCCGTGTTTTCAGGGACAAGTATATCGAGAAAGCCGAAAAGGTCCAGTTCCTTTGCATAGAGCCAGCCCGGATATGACGCGTAG
>Ga0208939_1003604_pt1 | contig 10218 bp, 9 predicted proteins | sample AD_STIC12_MetaG_FD_184437 | JGI IMG/M metagenome (GOLD analysis project Ga0208939, IMG submission 184437) | Active sludge microbial communities of municipal wastewater-treating anaerobic digesters from USA - AD_STIC12_MetaG (SPAdes) (version 2) | ecosystem: Engineered > Bioreactor > Anaerobic >...
CCTCCTCATGGGGGATTTGGATTAAGTCCTGCAAGAGTGATTACCTGTATGCTGGGACTTGATAATATACGTGAGGCAACTCTTCTTCCAAGAGATCCTAAAAGGCTTACGCCATGACAGCATGGGAGTTGTTTAAATTTTTGGTTACATTTTTTGACTATATAATTTTATTTTAAGTTTTGTTATTGATTTTGCGATATAATATATATTAGACTATAATAGGAGGAGAAAATATGAAGGTGCTTATTATTGAAGACGATCCTATAAGTCAGAAGCTGCTCAGATCTTTTTTGAAGGATTATGCCGTCTGCGATATTGCAAACGACGGTGCACAGGGAGTAAGTATTTTTGAAGGTTCTCTTCGGGTCAATGACCGATATGACCTGGTGTGCCTTGATATTATGATGCCTCAGATGGACGGCATACAGGTGCTGGAAAAAATACGTTCTGCAGAAAACAAAAACGGAATATACGGGCTTGATGGAACAAAGATAATCATGACTACCGCCCTGAGTGATGTGGAAAATGTGCGCAATTCATTCAAGGCACAATGTGAAGCATATATAATCAAGCCTATTTTGAAAAAAGACTTTATTTTAAAACTGCAGGAGCTGGGTCTTTTAAAGGGAGGCTGATCTTATGTCGGACAGGCGTTACATGCGGGAATTAAGCCTCATAAACAGACTGGAAACAGAAAAAGCTTTGATTGATACCGTAAACGGTGTAAATACCGAGGTACTTGATAAGATACAGAAGGATTTCATAAAAACTTTTTTTTCGGAAACAAGGGAATCATCGGCTGTAATACGTGAAACTCTCAGGATCATATCTTCTGACAGTCAGGCAGATCAGGAAAGTGTAATTGCCCTGTTCAGGTCTTTTCACACTATAAAGGGACTTGCCGGTTTTGTAAGTGCTGAAATGGTGAGAATAATCTCCGCAAAGACCGAACTTATACTTGATGCGTGTGTAAAAGGCAGACTTTTGATGGACGACAATATGATAAATATTGTTTTCTATTCGTCCAGGATTATCGATAATCTGTGTGACCGTTATCAGAACGGTGTAGCACAGGAATATCTGGAGTATATAAAAGAGCATATGGGCATAATAGAGGATAAAATAAAAGAGATAGACTGAATTAGCTTCCTTTTTTGAGGTCTTTAATCCTCTGAACGTACTTTTGAATCTTGAATTTTCTTTCAAGTCCTTTATCGTTCATGTATCTGACGTTACCAAATATACTCCTTGGAGACCAAGGCCTATCGTGCTTGCCAAAGCACCAGCATATGCCTGCATACCCGGAAGGATCCCTTCCGTCCATTTCATAGCGGTCATTGAGATAGACCATTGTTTCAAAAGCTTTTTGAGGTGTCTCGCTCCATTCTATTATTTTTTTACCCCAGTACATTCTCATGTAGTTGTGCATTTTTCCTGTCAGCAGCAGCTCATTCTGTGCACTGTTCCAGTACTCATCGTGCGTCTGTGCATCTTCTAACTGCTTTTGTGAATAGCAGTGCTCTCTGGGATCGGAAAGATGTTCTGCCAAGGTTTTTTTAGCCCATGCTGGAACAGAGTTATACTGAGCGTAATCATCGTTGTACATGACAAAGTTGTGAGCAAGCTCTCTTCTAACAATAAGCTCTTCCAAATACTCTTGGGCTGACTCTGAAAGTACTTTCGTAATTTGATTTGCTATATAAACAGGAGATATCTGTCCAAAATGAAGATACGGACTTAAATCGGACTGAACCTCGCTGGTCGGATCGTTTTTCATATCTGCGTAATTATGGAGCTTATATTTAATAAAGTCGTCAAGCTTTTGACGAGCGTGAGAGTATCCTCCTATAAAGCGGCTTTCATCAAAGTATCTGTTGTTTGTTCTGAACTTTTTTATGTACTCTTTTGCTTGTTGTTCAGTAAGCGATTCTATCTGTGGATCGCTTATTTTGTTTTTTAGCTCTGTTATTTCCTCTTCAGAATTAAGATACTTTGAAATAACCGCACTTACTTTTGGTCTTAGCGTTGCGGCTGAATACTCTTCTTTTGAACTTGCAGCAGCAACAGGAACAACCACATTGCCTTCAACCTGTACTACCCTGCATGCAGTCTGTGCAGAAATCTTCTTTCTTACAGCTTTCATAAAATCAAGATATGCAAAATCGAACACAATCATTGATGAGCTTTCAGAAAGTTCTTTAATAATTTCACATGGATCTCCTGCTTTTATTATAAAAGCCGCACCGTATCCCCTTATTGTTTGGGCAGTTTCCTGCAATCCCTCTATCATAAATTGATAATGACGAAAGGATGCCGTAAGATACTCCGGCATTATACAAAAAAGAACTATAAGGGGTTTATTCATGGTATTTGCAACAAGGACAGCATACTCAAGCGCCGGATTGAAATGGGCTCTCTGACTTGCCTGCATCCAGTAAAGAACATACTTTCCGTTTTTTACTTCTTTATCGTTGCATAAAGATACTCTTTCCTTTTCAACCATATTAATCACCCCATAAAGATATTATAGCAACTCTTCAGAAAATATAGCATAAGATCTTTTGGATAAATTTTAATATTAAACTCTCTTAATATATCTTAAAATTTCTTAAAAAAGTTACTTTTGGTAATATTTATCTTTTCGTTGCATTTTATTTTTATAAATCTGCTAAAATATGATAGGAGAATAAATTAATTGTATATTAATTTGGATTAAGAAGCTGCATTCGATTATAAACGCCGGAATCCAGAGTTTTTAATATTCCAAGGAGGTATGAAAGATGCTTGGTACAGCTTATTACCCGGAACACTGGGAAGAGGACCGTATAGAAAAAGACCTTTCGGCTTTCAGAAATAACGGCATAGAGTTTGTCCGCATAGGAGAGTTTATGTGGAGTGTTCTGGAACCGGAAGAAGGAAAGTACAACCTCTCACTACTGAAAAAAACCATGGACATCTGCAAAACTCTGCAAATAAAGGTTATTTTATCCACACCTTCAGCTACCCCACCTGCATGGCTTATATCAAAGTATCCGCAAATTCTTCAGAAAGACATTGCGTCAGACACCAGAAATTTCGGTGGAAGACGTCATTACTGCTATAACAGCAAAGAATATGCCCTTTATGTAAGTAAAATAGTAGAACTTTTAGCTAGTGAGTTTTCTTCCCATGATGCTCTTTACGCATGGCAGATAGATAACGAGTTCGGCTGTGAAGATACTTCCCATTGTTTCTGCGAAAAATGTGATGAGAGCTTCAGAGCTTACCTCGAAGATAAGTATGGAGATATCGGCTCGCTTAACAAAGCATGGGGAACCGTCTTTTGGTCGCAAATATACAACAGTTTTTCACAGATCACCACTCCCAAAAAGATATCTGCTATTCCTAATCCTCATCAGATGCTTGACTTTTATAGATTTTCAAGTATTTCCGTCAAAAAATTTGCACAGATGCAGACGGATATACTCAGAAAATATTCAGATAAACCTGTTACAACCAACTTTATGGTAAATTTTACAAATTTGGACTACTGTTCTCACCAGGAACTTTATGATTTCATCTCATTTGACAACTATAACCCTTCGGCTAAGTTTGACCCGCTTCAGCAGGCATTCAACCTTGATCTAATGTGGTCTCTGAAAAGAAAGAACTTTACGGTTATGGAGCAACAGCCAGGCAGAGTCAACTGGCAGAACAGAAATCTGTTTTTTCCTGCTAAATGGCTTGTGCCGTCAACCATACAGGCTTTTTTGCACGGTGCTGAAAACCTTTCATACTTCAGAGACAGAGCCGTTTCCTTCGGTGCAGAGCAGTATCATAACGGTCTGATGAACTATGAAGGTAATCCTGACACCAGCCCACGTCTTAAGGTAGTTAAAAAGCTTTCCGAAGAAGTCAGCAAGCTTTCTTCAAGACCCAAGGCCAAGGTTGCTATATACTTTGACTACGAAGTTGCTTGGATGCACAAAATAAACGGCGTGTGCAAGGATTTCGATTATGTTAAGGCTTTACAGGATATATATGCGGCATTTAGATACTTTGGATACTTTGTTGATTTTATCTTCAGAGACTCAAAAATAGAAAATTACGAGATAGTTGTGCTGCCTTATGCTCTTTATGTTCCAAAGAACTTTATGAAAAAACTCGAAAAGTATCAGGGCTCGCTCTTTATAACCTGTATGAGCAACATAAAGGATGAGAATAACTCTATTATTTCTGACAGACCTCTTGGATGGAAGATAAAAGACCTGAGCTTTACAATAAAGGATTTCGGAGCCATATACGAAGAGTACATCGATTACAAGGATCATGGCCTTGTTGCAGATATGTGGATTGAAGAATTAGAAGTTATTGAAGGAAAACAGACCGGAACATGGGAATCATCACCCCTTAAAAAAGGGCCTGCCCTGATTGCAGCTAAAAATTCGGATATAACTTACATATCAACAGTTCTTAGTAAAAAATCATGGCGTAAGCTTTTAAAGTATACCTTTAAACCGGAGCTTGAAATAAAAGAGTCACTTGAACTTATTACCAATGATAAAGAATCATACTTCATAAACTTTGACTCAGAGGAGCAGCGCTCGGGACACACGGACATAGAACCGTACAACTATAAAAAAACAAAATAAACACCGGCTTGCGCCGGTGTTTTACTTTATTTTACAGGAGTTATGGTTGTCTGCCATGTCTTAGGATAAGACGGGCCTTTCATATATATTCTGTCCATTACATACTTTGCAAATATTGTATCGCCAAGGTCAAGCCAGTTTCTCTGCCATGCAATGGCTGTATCGTAAGCAAAATCACTTACAAGCTTTATTCCCTGTTCTTTGTTGCCGCTTCTTATAAATGCTGCAGCCTGATTCTGAACATTGTCCGCCTGAGTATATATGCTCTGCATCTTAGGATCTCTGTAGGCTCTGAGATCTTTTATGGCATCCATATATCTGTGTCTTACTACTTCCTGGACATAAAGGTTGGTCCAGAATGCGGAATCTCTTCTTAACGGCTCGTATCTGGAACCGACCATATAAAAATCGGGAAGCTTTTCCATTATCGGCCAAAGAGGAGTAAGATATGTCGTAGCACCAGCACCGTAACCAAACCAGCTTATTCCTTTTATTTCATCTGGGAGCCAGCCTTTTACCTGACCTATATGAATGTAAGTTGACTGCGGAACTCCTATAGGTCTTGCCCTACCGCCGATCCTGTAGCTTGCAAAAGGATCTCCGAAAGGACCTGCTCCTATTCCTTTTGTCAGGTCAAGGTCTGTTCCTTCGTAAACATCTCCGTGTATAGTAAATATGTCCTGAACGGTAAGCTTTTTATCGGGCTTTACAAAAAGAGGATAGTATGTCTGATTGTATTCAACCTTTAAAGACGGTGCAAGAAGATCTGTTGCTCTCCACTCTCTTACATTCATGCCTGTTCTTGGTGCATAAACAGGACCCGGGCTGAAGAGTTTTTCGCCTTCCTTTGGAGTATACCAGCCTTTTTCAACGGCAAACTTTACAAGGTTTGGTGAGTACATGACGTTTTTGGTATCTGTCAGGTCAAGATCTCTGAGGATTCCGACGTTGGCTCCAACAAAAACACTGTCATCCGGTACTCTCACGGCTGCCCAAAGATCTCTTCCATAGAACTCGGCTACCCAGACTTCGTTTCCATCTGTGATATCCATTATTTCGCCTGCTCCGTACCATCCGTACTTGTTGACCAGATCACCCATTATCTGAACGGCTTCCCTGGCTGTGCTTGCCCTTTCAAGAGCTATATCCTGAGCGGCAAAACAGTCTATTATGCCCCATGTATCCTCAAGAAGATCTTTCATAATCTGCTTTCCGGTATCGGTAGCATAATTTCCCTGTGAGAATGTTGACTCTCCTATGGCTACTCCTTTTTCATTCATAAAAGAGTATCCGCAGTAGAAGTACCTGTAGGTATGAGAAACCTGAGGAATCTCTCCTACTTTCTTAGCAACGGTTTCATCTACGGTAAGATAACCGTCCTTGTTGTAGACAGGAGTACCGTTTTTGTTTCCTTTAAAATAGAAATAATGAGCGTTCTGATAAATCTCTCTTACTGACCCTTCTGCCCAGTCTGCCTCGGGAATAATCCAAAGAAGCGGATTGTCCGACCCTGAATCACAACTGTGGGTTATAATGGTTGATCCATCTGCCATAGCGTCTTTTCCGACAGCTATTATGGTACAGGCAAATGACAAAGATATTATTGATACAAAGACCAATAATAATGCTATACTCTTTTTAAGCATTTTTTACCCCCTCGCTAAGATATAAGTTAGGCAAGTTTACTATCTGCCAATAATTATTCTATCTTATACATGCGAGAAATTGAAATATGGTTTCCCATTATTAATGGCGTTTTCTGATTATTGTAGATGATGATACTGATTTAAAACTTCTTTTGATGGTTTATAAAACAAACTATAACTTCTACTGCAAAATTCATTAACATCAACTGAAAATAAGCGTAATTAAAACAGGCACTGCCATAGATAAAAGCACTCCCTGTCCAAAAGCAACGAGCGTATTTTCTGCCGAGGTGCTTTTGGAAACAACTCCCAACATTGTATCCATAGTAGTTGCTCCGCCTACCGATATTGCCCCCAGTTCTGAAACTTTTGAAAAAAGAGGAATAGTGACAATAGCAAGAACTTCTCTTATGACGTTGGCAGTAAAAGAAACTGCTCCCAGCTCTGCCGAGTAAAGATCACTTATCATGACACCGGAAAGTGAGTACCATCCCATTCCTGCACCTGCTCCCGCCGCTTCTTTAAAAGAAAGTCCCGTAAAAAAACCGGAAATTCCTGCAAACAAAAGACTTCCGCATATAGTCAGCGCCGTCTGTATTAATATTGTTTTTATCTTGCTTCTTATCTTCTTTCCTATTTCCTGTTGAGAACCTATATCCAGCCCCACGCAGAAAACCAGTATCATAAGAAGTATAGTTATGATGTTTGAATTTATAGGAAAATTAAAAAAAAGTCCGCACAAGATTCCCAAAACAACGGAAGATATAAGCAGAATCACTTTCTATCACCCTTTTTAATCATTTTATCGTACAGTGTTGTAAAAAGAACGCTTCCCGCAATAGCAAAAACCGCTGTAAGAAGTGCTTTAATACCTATCTGCGGAAGTCTTGAAACCAGTTGTGCATCTGAACCAATTTCATATCCCATGAAAAATAGAAGCAGTACCGTTATGATACTTACAGGTTTAAGTTTTTTAATGAAAAGAAGTTTTTGATTTATTCCTAAAACGACACCCGCCACAAAAGCAGCCAAAATAAGCCAGAGCATCTACACACCTATCTTTTTGCCGCATCGCGGACAGTATGAAAAATCCGAATTTAAAGGGTACTTGCACTCCGGACAGAAAGAAGACCTGCATTTACCATACTCAGTATCTTGAAAATCCAAAGGATCTCCTTTAAGTATGTTTTCTGTTTTTTCTTTGGTCAGCATATACTCACAGCCACAACAATCGGTTCTTAAAAAATATTTTTTGTTCCATCTGACAACAGGAATAAAAAATATATGAAAAAATGTGCTCTCACATATTACTTTGCCACTGCAAAGTCTGCCACACCCTGGACATACAAGAGAGCTCAGCTGTTTTAAAATCTTTTCTGAACTGTCCACCCCGAATATTCCTATAAAAAACATACTCCACCTCTCTGAAATTACGCTTCATTACATTAATTGTAGCACAAATAGAGTATTTACCGTTATGTTTATCCTATGTTCTGTGAAATCTCCAATCTTTGTCACTAAAAAGAATTCAGTTCATTTTACACAAAATTAAACATAGATATATATTCGTTAGTAATCTTTGTATGATATGGTATATGTGAAGATATTATACGGGGGTAACTAAACTAATGAGAACTTTGTATATAACTCTTTCTTTTATTTTTTTACTCAGCATTTTTGCTTTCTTTAATATTCCTTCAAAAATCCAGGCTGAAAAAGGCGTGGCCAGACTTGAAAAAAATTTCTCTGAATCACATTCTTACAGTCTTCTCACAGGAGAATGGGAAGTATATTCGGATCGTCTTATAACTCCACAGGAGTTTTCCGCTGGCGGTTTTTCTTCGACTATGTTCAGAAATTTCAGTAAACCGTCATTTTTTTCATCTGATTTGGACGGAGCTATGGTTACAACTTTAAGAATGACTGTGCATACAAAAGATTCTAACTCTCCCATTGCGCTGTACTTTCCAAATATGGGCTGTGGCTTTACGGTCTGGGCAGACGGAAAGGCTCTGAACAATTCTGCAAATGGATGCATGAAAAGTTGCGGACAGAGCTGTATATATCAAAACGTTAATTTTATCCCGTCATCAGATTCCTTTGATATTGTTGTTCATATGGAAAATACCGGTTTCTCTCAGAAATCTGCACTAAAAAATATCAGGCTGGGTTCTCCGGACTCTATAAACAGATACCGCATGAGCTTTCTCGCAGGAGAGATGTTTATGATAGGATGTTTCCTTATAACTGGGCTTTATGGGCTGTTTTTGTTTTTCAAAAATAAAAGCGAAAAAAAAATGCTTATCCTTTCACTGCTTTGCTTTATTGAACCATTACGCAATTTGCTTTCAGACAGCAGTTTTTTTCATTATATACTGGGCATACTGCCGTGGAATCTTCAGACAAGACTTTCCATACCGGTTATGACAGTTATTGCTTTCATGGTTTTTCTTTTTGTTTCGGAGCTTTTTGATTTTTCAAAGGGCAGAGCTGCCATCAAAGTTTACGGTGCATACGGTGCCGGAGTTTCTATGGCAGGGTTTTTCCTTGCTCCTGCTTATTGGAGTACTGTATACTTTTTTTATCTGCTTTTTATATTTTTTATATCTGCTTACGTTTGTTTTATAACCGGATATGCCTTATTAAAAAAAGTTCGGATTCCTTTTTCATTTGTTGTTGCCGGTATTGGATTTCTTTACTTTCAGCTTCTTGGCTCTTTAATATCAGGTCAGTACTTGGGATATGATGATTTTACGTGCCTTGGAATATTTGTTTTTGCGTTTACTCAGATACTTTGGCTTTCATTAAAATCCGAGTCTTCTTATATAAATGAAGTTTCCCTTGAAAGCAGCATAATAAACGAAGAGCTTAAATCTCTTAATGCTATGCTTGAGCTGCAGCTCTCTCAGAAAAGCTTTGAGATCCAGCAGCTTCAGAAAAAGATACATCAGCACCATAAGAAGCTTTCTTAATTTTGAATTAACAGAAATTACTTTTCAGAGCAAATGTGTGTCTGTGGTGTGTCTAAGGTAACGACATATTGTATCCAAAAAAATTAACACACAATATATAGTATTTTGTAGTAGAATATTTCTAAACGGGAAAACCGTTTGGAAATATTTTTTATGGGGGTGCTTTATGAAAAACACTATTCTTTCTTATATCGATATGTCAGACTGGAAAGTAAAAGAAAATTCCAATATGCAGTATTCTCTTCAGGGACTGAACAACCATATACATCAGCAAGCCATAAAGGATTTTTGGCTTGAAGATATATACGGACAAAAAGACAGTAAGATACCTTTTTATCATAACAGCGGATTCTTTCATATCCATGATCTTGGCTGTCTTTCAAGCTACTGTGTAGGCTGGGATCTGTATGATCTGCTTCAAAGAGGCTTCGGAGGAGTTGAGAATAAGATCTCCTGCGGTCCGGCAAAACATTTTAGAACAGCTTTGGGACAGATAGTAAACTTTCTTTATACCATGCAGGGAGAAGTTGCCGGAGCCGTTGCTTTTTCAAACTTTGACACTCTTCTGGCTCCTTTTGTTTACTACGACGGACTTTCATATGAAACCGTAAAACAAAATATGCAGGAGTTTGTTTTTAATATGAATGTGCCTACAAGAGTTGGATTTCAATCACCTTTCAGCAATATCACCTTCGATCTTTCAGTGCCTCTCAACTTTTCGGATATGAAAGCCATTGTCGGAGGTGTGGAAAAAGATCTTACTTACAAGCATTTTCAGAAAGAAATGGATATGATAAACACCGCCTTTGTGGAAGTAATGAATAACGGAGACTACGAACAGCGACCGTTTTCTTTTCCGATTCCTACTTACAATATAACCAAAGAGTTCAACTGGAAAAGTCCTGTGGCTGAAAAAATACTTGAACTCACCGCAAAGTATGGTACTCCTTACTTTGCAAATTACATAAG
>Ga0208939_1003609_pt1 | contig 10205 bp, 20 predicted proteins | sample AD_STIC12_MetaG_FD_184437 | JGI IMG/M metagenome (GOLD analysis project Ga0208939, IMG submission 184437) | Active sludge microbial communities of municipal wastewater-treating anaerobic digesters from USA - AD_STIC12_MetaG (SPAdes) (version 2) | ecosystem: Engineered > Bioreactor > Anaerobic >...
GTTATTGTTGCCATCTCTTTTAATTTTAATTTCATTGTAAATGTACAAATAATTTCCTTAATACGAAAATATTTATCAGATAAAATCGTTAAAATTAATAATTTTTTTCAATATAATCCATTAATTTCCTGATATTTTCATCCGCTTTAGGCCCCATTATGCCAAGACAGGACTTAAGAAATGCCAGCCTTCCTTTTTTATAACTTGATAATGAAAGATGATTGAATTCCAATCTTATTTTCTTTTCAGTCTCAACGAATTTTTCATACGATCCAACAAATCCAGCATTGTCCGCATCCCAAAAAATTTTTAAAAGAGGATCAGCAGGTTTTTTCCTATATTTTGTGCATTCAATCATTTCCCCAATTTTCTTAGCCATAAATGGATCTTCTCCTTTAAATGTCTGCATAAACATTTGGAGAGATTTATCCTCGTTATCTCTAAATCCAGGGATATAAACAGCATCATGAAAGAATGCAGCTAGAATAAGAGCTTCTCGATGAATAGGTAAAACAAAATTCCTTTTCTTTTCAATATCATATAAAATTTGATGAAGATGGTCTATATTATGATACTTCCTCCTCGGTTCGTTCCATGCTTCTTCAAGTAAACGAATAGTAAAATTGGATAAATATTTTTCCAAAATCCCTCTATATTGAATAAAAGGGTTCATTCTATTTTCCATTGGTGCTTTCTGTTATGCTTCCAAGTTTTGTACATTCTTATTTGATGGCCCCAAATCAACCTTGATTTTCTCCATCCCCTGCGTCCTCTTTTACGCTTTTGATAATAACCATATTCCTCTGGATATGGATCTTGATCAATGCATCTTAAAATATGATACTCTCTACTATTTGTAGTAAAATTGAGTATCTGTGATTGTTTTGGTTTATGTTTTCTCATGGCATCCACTGTTTACGTTTTTTACTCTGGTATTTCCAGCAACGTGGTGCATGCCAACCTAATCTATTGCAACCTTTATGGGGGCTGCAAATTGGACAATGTAAAAGTCCAAGTTTATCAAGACGAGTATATTTGAATACCCGACGATGAGTAGTGTACTTGTAATTGTTTCTCATAATGGTCTTTATTTAAGGAACTATTTTCCTCAAAGACCATCTAATATTAATTTTTTATTTTTCATATTTTAGAATACAACTTTTATTCCTAATACAATAGCCATGGCGATAAAAGCTAAAATTTCTATCCACCAAGTTCTATTTTTACATATCGTTTTCCCTTTTATCTTTATAAATCTGGTTAAAACTAATGGTAAAGCAATTGCTGCAAAACCAACTGTTATTGGCCATAGATCAAAATCCAAAATAGTAGATAATTGACTAAATAAAATCCCAGATAATGCACCAATTATATGAACGGTTTCTGTCATCTTTTCTCGATATGCAGCTGCGGCACCGACAAAAGCTATTCCGGCGCCGGCAAAAAACATCAAAGGGGTTGATCCAACTATCATTGCTGGAATTGCGTATCCCCAGCACCATAATGTAAATATAAATTTCAAATTATTTGGTAACATATAATAGCTATGGGATATTGATTGCAATACACCATATTTTGCCCAAATTGCTCCAACATAAGTAAAAAATACCAGGAGCATTAAAATATAAAATGTCAAAACGTATGTCATAAATGTTTCAGTTATTTTTATTCTTCATCTTCAGGTTCATATTCATCTTCAAATTCTTCATCATAAGGATCTTCTTCCTCAGTTGAAGATGTATCAACAATAATATCTCCAACAAAATTACCATTTCCGTCTGCTTCAACACCTCCGGTAAATCCATTAATACGAGGATAAAAATCATTATTTACATCAAATTCAGGATTAAGTTTTTGTGCATCAGCAACTGTAATAATAGCAACCATTCCAGCATCAACTCCTGTACTTCCTTTGTGAACACTGTTTCCAGAATGGTTAATTACATCATATTCCCCATCACCAAATGCTGTGGCAGTATAAAGAATTTTAATGGTTGAATCAATATAGATTGTTCCGGCATTAGCTGTTTCAGAACCCTGGTTCCCATTAGGATACCAAAATTTATTAATAATTTCTTGCCATATATCATCTGGGATAAAATAGCATGGATCCGTGACAATAATGTCTCCCGAAAAACCTTGATAAGTTTCAGTTGTTACTTCAATCTTTCTCATAATAATTATTTATTTTTATTTGCCAAAGAAATCGTCCTGGCATTTCTGGCAGAGCCCTGAGATTTTAGACTCCCTTCTGGAAAGCTCATCGCGAAAATCCTCATCATTTACAGGCATGCTACAGAAAGGGCAAAGACGAAATTCTGCCCTGGAAACTTCTTTTTCAAACCCTAATTGTCTTAAGAGATCTTTTTTCTGAGGATTGTCATAAATTGGTTCTGACATGCTGGCGATGTTTATTTATATATTCGAAAAAAGTGGCGCCTCCAGAAGGATTCGAACCCTCAACCCTCTGATCCGAAGTCAGATGCTCTGTCCAATTGAGCTATGGAGGCATACCCCTGCCTTACTTAAGGGCTTCGGAACCCGGGGATCAGGCTACTGTTAATTCGCATTTACATGTGGTGAAATGTCGCTTGCAAACCCCTCGATTAATACGTAATCGAACGGAAAGTTTCGATATGGTCCAAACCTACAACAAACCTCTGCGATTACAAAGTGCAGTGCCGGTTATTCATCCTGATAACTCAGATCCCTGATAACGGAGGGAAACCCGAAGTGAGCGGGAGACGGGGCTCGAACCCGCAACCCTCAGCGTGGAAGGCTGATGCTCTACCAATTGAGCTACTCCCGCTTTTTAATTCTTATATACTTTAACCATGAATAAGTTTTTCTAGTTTTAAGATATTCTAAATTATCATCATTATCATAAGCCTCTCTTTCGAAGGATAAAGATCGATACGCTTCAGACCCATTTACAAATATACGAATAATCCACTCAATTAAATACCAAAGATAGAAAAAAATTATTAACATTTCTAACTGCTGACACCAATGTATTTTTTCGTGGTTTACAGTTCTTAAATTAGAGATATATTTTTCCTTAATATAAATTCCAAACGGGGCTAAAGTAATTCCAACTATTCCTCCTCCAGTAATAAAATTAAGAAATCCTTTTAATTTACGAACTTTTGGTTTACACATAACGTTTTTATCTATTTATACAAATAGATAAAAATTGAGCGGAAAACGAGATTCGAACTCGCGGCCCTCAGCTTGGGAAGCTGATGCTCTACCAACTGAGCTACTTCCGCCTATGTATATCAATTTACTTTGAACACCGGAAGGGAGTCGAACCCTCATGAATCCAATTACACTTCTCCTCGTTCGTAGCGAGGCGTGATACCGGTGCATTTATCTAAATAAAAAACTTTCATATTCCTATTCATCCATTGAGGAACTTTCTGTGGGGATATACCAATTAATTTTGCAACTTTTGTTTTCCACCCATGTTTTGTAAAATTTATTTCCGAATTAAGTATGGCATCAATTAATGGTTTAGCTTTAATATCATTTTTATTCTTTCTCGCTATAGAATATGATTTTCTATCCCCATAAATATGGTGCTTTTTCTTCAAATATATAATTTCCTTATAATTATATTTTCTTGATAGGGAATTTGAATAGTTTTTTAACCAATCAAAGAACTCATTTATGGTTTTTTCCGGATAGTTAAATAACTCCAACCATGCAATTCGGTAAATTTTCCATCCATTCAATTCAAGAAATTTATCTCTCTCTTTATCTTTTTTTCTTGCTTGCTCCGTTCTAAAATGTTGCTGCCCATCTAATTCCAAATCCAATTTAATATCAATAAATGCAAAATCTAAAAAATATTTTCCAAAAGAAAAATGTTCCAATATTAAATGATTTTGATATAAATTGTTCATTAATTTTTTAAGAAATCTTTCGGGATAACTAATATTTGAATTTTCATTTATGTGTTTCCATCCTGGATGTCTTCCTTCTCTATGAGCTTTTTTTAATCCCTCAGAAATTTTGTCTCTTGTTTTTTGAGATACCATTTTTAATTTATATATTCGGAAACAAACTTTAATTTTGTATTTTACATAGAATGTTTCATTTATAATTTATAACTGCTAATGGTTTTCCTTTATCTTTTGCTAAATTTATGGAATGCTGAGTTCCTTTTGATTGACCATCCCAGAATGCAATAACTGCGTCAGCTGATTCAATTATCTGAATATTTCTTTTATACCCAGCTGATTTACCAAACTGCTCCCAATCTGGGAGAAAAACAAGAAGCTCAATCATATTTTCTCTCGCCCATCTTTCGGCTAAAGAATCCGCTCCGTAAGCTCCCCCAGATATAATAACAGATATTGGTCTCCTGCTATGAATAGTATCCAGTTTTAGTTTCAATAAATCATAATCATCGAAACCCCTTGAACCAACTACTGCTAATTTCATTTGTTTTCTCTATTACGTCCAATATGATAACCATCACAATAAATGCACTTATAAACACTGAAATGAACCTTTCGTTTTTTCTCCATTGCTTCAGCAGATTTTAGAGCAGTTTCTTTAGTGTTATACATCACCTTTGGATCCCCGCTATCCTGCCTGAAATGCGAATTCTTATGAAATAAACCCCATGCATTACCAGTAATGAAGAAATTTCTAAAAGCCCTCTTGAAAGGACCCTGATCCATTATTCCTAATATGAGGTTTTTAAGTTTCATTTTATTTGTATAAAGGATCCGTCCTCCATTCCCTTTCTAATCCATCTCATCAAAGTAATTGCTTTGAATTTCGGCCAAAGATAAGTTACATTCCACTCTTCATCCATTGAATTTATTTCCAGCTGATATGTCGAATCCTCCACGTCTATTGTATAATAGACTTTTCCTGCACATACATACGACAATATAGCTTCTGTATTTGAAACTATTTTTTTAAGTGAATGTTTTATTTTCATCTTTCCAATCTCCAAATTAATATTCTTAACCAATCTACCTTTCTTAGAGTAATTAAATTATCAAGTTTTATATACCTTTGGTATTTTTTAATTTGCTTCTCTGTAAAAGGCCTTTTTCTTTGTACATAAAATTCCTTAAATAGTTTCTTATGGAAATAATTGTAATGTATAAATCTCCACCAAGCTGTTTTTCTGTATCGAAATTTTATTTTCATGTATTTTGTTTTGTAGCCGGAACGGGAATCGAACCCATATCTAAGGTTTAGGAAACCCCAATTCTATCCATTGAACTATCTGGCCAAATAAAGTGGCCAATCTGGCCACTTACCAAGATGTTATTTCATATTCATGATGCTGGCCACATTCGGGGCAGGTATAATCGAATCCAATATGTCCATGAGACCCGCAAAGATCGCAAGGAGAATCGGAATGAGAAAAATTATACTTGCCAATTTCAATCATAACCTCTTTACCTGTAACAGGGCAGATAACTTTTGCGTAAATGCCTTCTACTTTGTGTTCTACTTTTGCAACTTTTTTTGCCATGATATTTTGTTTTATGCTACTTTACGGCTTTTTAATTGAAACCAATTCGGATCTGATGGGCGTTCTTTTTTCTTTTTTTCCTTTTTTCCAGAAAATTCTACCCAAGTCATTCCTTTCATAAAAAGATCGTAAGGAATTGATTTTTTCTTGCAATTACAATCATAACAACTTACTAAATAATTGGAAGTGTCCAATATATCAATTCCTTCGGATCTGGGAATTTTATGATCAACAGTAACGCAAGGATGTAAATTCTGAGTTTTCTTATTTCTTTCAGGCATTTTGTGAATATGTTTTCCACAATAATGACAAACCCAAAATTTATCCCCATTAACCTCTATCCTGTTTTTTCTTAACCAAAGGCGTCGAACTATAAAATAATATCTCCAATCTGTTTGATATTCTTCAGGATCGTCTAAATGTCTATAATAATCTTTTAAAAGAATAGCTGAAGCATAAGAAGGGGTAGAAGGATCTGAGAAAATTTTATGAATTTCCTTGGTATTTCTGGATAACTGGAATTTTATTGTTTCCATGATCAGATTTTTTGAGCCTGTAACAATCTATTCCTTAAATCCTGCAATTGTTTTTCCGTATATTTTTCTGGAATAATAAATTGCTCCGCTTTATGAGATAAGATGGTAACCCCATCTTTTTTAAGAGACCAGGTTAAATACCAATTATGATAAATGGATTTCTTTTTATCTTTTTTCTTCAAAATAGGAACTAGAAATGTTTCCCCTTTTTCGTCTTTTTGAATTTCCACCCCCGTTATAAAGCATTGGGCTTCTTGTTTAACAGCAAAACAAGATATTCGGTCATCCCTATATTCTTCAATGCAAAGAGTAACTTCATCTCCAATAGAAAGACCTAATTCTTTTTCAAGAATTTGGGATTTTAAGGATTGATAATGATATTCCAGATTTTCTTTATCCCTTTTGAATTTTTCTTCTAAAGATTTGATTTCTTCAGAAATAGATTTAATTTTATTCAGAATTTCCATTTCTCTCTTTTTAATTACAGAGTAAATGTACAAATAATTTCCCAAATAAAAAAATTTCCGGAGTTAAAACTTAACCATTTGAATTATTTTGTAGCCCCACCGGGAATCGAACCCTCATCTTCAGCTTGGAAGGCTGAAGCACTAACCGTTGTGCTAATCCCGCAATAGTACGTTATGAACAAACCATTTTTATATATATTTATATTTTTTAAAGTAACAAAGTTTTAAATCGTTTTATCTATTTTCCTTTGTTCATAGTCTTCATTATCACTAAATCTAAAATAGTACTCACCTTTACTGTCTGGAAACTGAATTTCTATATGCTTATATCGAAATCCTTCTACAACATCATCAACTAAGATTACTCGATACTTATTTATACCTATTTCATGCATTACGTTATATATAGTTTTTAGTTCATCACTTGGATCATATGTTTCACATTGGACCCACATTCCATGACCACAACTACAAAACGTATTTATTCCATTGTCACGAAGAGTCTTAACTATTTCTCTTATAGGTTCTTCTATATTTAAGTACCAATTATCTGACATGTTAATCTAGTATTTTATCTTCATTAGGATCAAATTGTTCATCATCTAATCCCCATACTTTATCGTTAATCTCTTTTCTTATAGCTTGTTTTTCACTTCGTTTTATAGCACGATATTCTCTTTTTAGGCCTTCTACAAAACGTTTACGTTCATCTGAAGTGTTAAAATTTTTATTTTCTCGTTTTTGATTTTTTACGTCTCTTCTTTTTTTGTTGTAATCCTTTTCCTTTTTCATATGTTAAAAATTACATAATTAAAAATGGTGACTCGGGCGGGATTCGAACCCACACTCGGTAGATTAGAAGTCTACTGCTTTTCCATTTAAGCTACCGAGCCATTAGTACGCCTGGCGGGATTCAAACCCACAGTCTCATGATTCGTAGTCATGTGCATTATTCAGTTATGCTACAAGCGTAGAAGGGTGGAAGAGCGGATTCGAACCGCCAACCACTGGATCCACAGTCCAGTGCTCTAACCAATTGAGCTACTACCACCATTTATTGCATTTTCATAAATCGAATTTTGACTTCCTTTCCATCATTCGATTTTATATAAAAGAACGCTTCTTCATTGCCTATGTTTTCATAGACTAAACTATTGTCCATGTTGATAATTACTTCACCATTAATCTCAACGGCCGCTTTCACTTTATCTTGTAATTTAAGTTCTGCCATACATTATTTATATTTCAATTATAATCAAAAAATTTGACAAATAAAAATATTTTATCTAAAATTTGTACCGGTAGAGGGACTCGAACCCACGAAGTCATTAAAGACCACACCTTATGAGAGTGTTGCAGTTGCCACTGTGCCATACCGGCATTAGTAGCGGGAGAGGGATTCGAACCCCCGACCTAAAGGTTATGAGCCTTTCGAGCTGCCTCTGCTCCACCCCGCAATTTATATTTTAACTATTTTTACCGTATATAATACTATTCCCAATTTATTAGTAATAACTAGCAGAAAAGTTCCGGAAGAATAATGACTAAAATCTATAAAATGGTAATTTGAGAATACTTGTTGATGATATAGCATTAAAGGCCTTATATCAAAGATCCTTATTATCACTCCTTCGAGATTCTCCATTTCTATATGAAGTATATTACTAACTGGATTAGGCCAGATTTTAACTTTATCCGCAAATGTTTCATCTATATCAGTAATGAAATCAGTTGTTTTAGAAGCTCTGAGTATATTACTTACCTTAATTCCCTGTATTGTAACCTGATTAGAAAGAGTATATTCCTGCAGAAAATTTTCGGATAAAGCTGGTGGAAAAATATTTAAAATCTGATTCCTATCTGGTCCTATTCCGTCATATATCTTAATCTCTGCTTCCTGTGCTACAAGAGGCGTTATGAAAAAATATTGTCCATCTAAAGTAGGAGATCCAAATTCTGCCTTTCTTAATCCGGCAAAATAATAGAATGTAGTATCATTATAATAATATCTATATACTAATAAATTTATTGGATCTTTTGTTTTGATCTCATAAGTTAAAGTATCATAAAGAAAGCTATAGTCTAAATAATCCTTTCCATATTCCATTCCTTCTAGCAATCCCGCAGCGGATAGAACTTTAGACTTAGATAATATTCCAAAGTTCTCATACATCAGGCTTAATGTGATCTGTTCTTTTTGCCCGCCTTTGATTCGTAACCAGTAATTTCTGTTACCTTGAATTGAATCATACACAATATCTTGTGCTAATGTCAAAGAACTAAGAAATACCAGAAAAATAGCTATTAAAAGTTTTTTCATTGATATACAAAAATTTATTCTATATATCGAAAAAACTTGTGGACCCGAAGGGAATCGAACCCCCGACCTCGAGGTTATGAGCCCAACGAGCTACCTCTGCTCCACCCCACAATATAAATTAAGAATGCAAAGGGCAGGATTCGAACCTGCGCAAAGGCCTACCTGTTTTACGGGATTCGGAACCATCTCCTCATTACGGCTACGCTTTGCATTCTTTATATTTTTTATTCCATTCTTTAATCCTTTTTTCAAGGTCTTCTAAAGAAATAGAGCTATTTTTATTCTTTATAAAAAAATTATCATCATGTCTTAGAAGCTTACAATTAGCAGGATGACTAATAATAAGAGGACTTACCTTATTTTTCCATCCATCCGAAATAGAATACATATGGTCCCGGCTTATGCCATTAGTATTTCCGCCTTTATTGGGTGCACTATACCAACCATATTTTTTTATCAAAGAAAAATCAAATTCATCTGGATATTCATTTAAATGAAAATAAAATTGACAATTTTTTCTATATTGAACTTTATCTTGATAATCCTCTGATAATAATCTCTTCTTTCTTTTTTCTATTATAGTTAATTTTGTTTTTTTCCTAGCCTCCTCTGTATGCAAATTATTATAATTTATTAATCCAAGGATTCCCTGTTTTTTGACTGCTTCACTTATTATCCTCTTTTTCTCCGGATTTGAATTAGCTAATTTAACTTTTTCAGATTGCTTACATATTTTGCTCAATTTTTTCTTATGTTCTTCCGACCATTCTCTACTATTTGCACATTTTCTAGAACAGAAAACTCCCTTTTTATTATGAATAGATTTACATTTAGGACAGGTTTTTTCCATTTTTATTTTATATATCTTCGAACCGACCTCATGTTTTATTTTTTGTGGATACATTCGGGCTTCGAACCCGAGACTCCTGGGTGCAAACCAAGTGTGTTAGCCAGCTATACCAATGACCCAAAAATGAAAGTCGAGAAAACCGGTAGAGTGAACAGACGGATTTGAACCGTAACGATTGTATTGCAAACAATTGTGAAACCATTTCACGCGAAGTAACTCTATCCTTTACTACGACTTAATTTTTAATATAAAGTGAATTTTTCTAGGACACCATGAAGCCTCTGCTGGTAATTCACATCGTCTCATCTCAGGGCGATTCCTTATTTATATTTTTGGTGTCCCCTGCAGGAATCGAATCTACGACCTCTTCCATGTCACGGAAGCGCTCTTGCCAGCTGAGCTAAGAGAACTTATATCGGGGCCGGTTTCCCGGGACTCCTCAGATTCAGCGGCGGCGTCCTCTGCTGAGTTGTTAAGACCGGAAATCATTAGCACCGCCGTACTAAATCTTTCCCTTCTTAACCACCCTAAT
>Ga0208939_1003619_pt1 | contig 10176 bp, 9 predicted proteins | sample AD_STIC12_MetaG_FD_184437 | JGI IMG/M metagenome (GOLD analysis project Ga0208939, IMG submission 184437) | Active sludge microbial communities of municipal wastewater-treating anaerobic digesters from USA - AD_STIC12_MetaG (SPAdes) (version 2) | ecosystem: Engineered > Bioreactor > Anaerobic >...
TCGGATTTACCTTGCGCCCAAGCACCTGCTCTGCCGCGGCCAGGCCCTCGAACAGATCCGCGTAGGTGAGCGTCTCGGTGACCACCATCAGATCAATGTCACTCGTGGCGGTGTCGGTGCCCTTGGCCACCGAGCCGAACACGAACGCAAGCTCAATGCGATCGGCAACCGCGTTGAGCGCGGTGCGTAGCACGTCGGCCAGCCCCAGTGTCTTCATCACGATGCCCCGCAACTCGGCAAAGATGGGCGCAGCCGCGTTGGCCTGGTAATGCTTCTGATTGCCGACGGGGGTGACCGTCACCAGGTCGGCCGAGACCAGCTTTTCGAGCTCGCGCTGCAAGGCACCCCGCCCGGTGCCGGTGAGACGGAGCAGCTCGTTCCCGTAGAACGAACGATCGGGCTGACCGAACAGCACCGCCAGCAGGCGTTGCTGCAGACCAGAAAAAAGCGCATCAGCGACTGAACATTCAATCATCCCCATATCGGGGATTATATTCCCAAAATAGGGGTATTAAAGCGCGTCAGTCAGGCAGGAGGAACGGGTTGGCCACGGCGTTCTGCCAGAACGTCTCATCGAGCGGCGGGATGTCGCTGCAGTCGATGTCGCTGTCGGGCATCTGGGAAAGTGCGTGAAGTTCGACCTTCTGCGCTTCGGTGAGTGGTGGCAGGGCGTTCAGGTCGAGCACGTAGCGGACGGGGTCGATCATCGTTCTGTCCAAAGTAAGCCTCAGAGCGCGAGCCTGCAGCCCTTGCCGTTGCTGGGGTTTCCCTTCTGGCTTTGGACAAAAGGGTTCATTTTGTCTAATCACGCCGCGCCATGCCCCTAAACGACCTCGTCGCCAGCCCACTCATGGCAGACAGCAGGCGGCCACAAGCGGCCAGTAGGCTTCGCCCTAAAGCTGTCATTTGAACGGCTGCTTTCTTAGTTTCTGCCTCCACCCAAGCGGAGCATCAGTCAGCAGTTTCAGCCACTCCACCACCCAGTGCTCGGTATATTGCAATGAAGCGAAGCTGCGTGCGCCCCTGGCTTGCAACAACGTCACGCCTTGCTTGAATGTCGGTACGCTGAGCGTCGATAACATTGAGGTAATCGACCAACCCGGCACGCTCCCGAGCTTGTGCCAACTGATAGACATCAGCACTGCTTTGAGCCTTAACAAGAAGGCGCTGTTGCCGTTCCTGTTCTGCTGCATAGGACGTCAATGCATCGTCAACTTCCTGCCAAGCCCTCAATACCGTCCGTTGAAATTCGATAGCAGCTTCCTGCTGGCGCAGTTCTCGAAGCGTCACGGTGGCACGACGGCGGCCACCATCGAAAATCGGCAAATCCAAACTCGGACCGATAGACCAGAAGCGGCTACCCCAATCACCAAACTTGCCAGCTTCGTAGGAATCCAAACCGAAGCGAAGACCAAGGCGAACACTAGGATAAAGCTGGGCCTGGGCTTCGCCTATCGCCGCAGTTGCCTGATGTAAGCGCGCTTCGGCCGCACGAATGTCAGGGCGTCGACCGGCCAACTCAGATGGCACGCCGAGCTTGTATTGAGGCAACACCATTGCCGCGGCAGGAGCACTCTCGGCGGCCAGCTCTTTGGCCAAATCACCGGGGCGCAGCCCGAGAAGCAGGCAAATACGGTTCTTGGACTGTGCCTCCTGTTCAAGTAGCGGGGGCATCTGTTCCTCAAGGTCAGCCAGTTGCAGCCGCTGGCGCTCAAGGTCCAAATCGTTGGCGAGTCCATGCTTGCTCCTGGACTCCATCATAGATGTCCGCTCGCGCAGGGCCGTGATGTCGTCCCGCGTCAATTTCAACAGGCGTTGCGTTGTGCGCAGGTCGATATAGGCCATCGCCAAGTCGCTGGAGATGACGAGTCTGGTCTGGTCAAGTAATGCCAACGAATTGGCGATGTCTGCATCAGCAGCCTCAACCGCTCGGCGCACACGTCCCCACAGGTCAATTTCCCAAGACGCATCGAATCCGCCTTGGTAGGAGGTGTAAGGCTCGGATAGTGATTTGGCAACCGCATCCCGATTATTCGGCGCCATTACGTCCAGCACCCGGTCCCCCGCCGCGTATTCGCTCTGCCGCTGGCGAATTGCGCCACCCTGGAGTTTGACTTCGGGGACTTGCTGGCTAGCAGTGACACTCCTCTGAGAGCGTGCCTGTTCATAGTGAAGCATTGCAGTCTTCAAGTCTGGGCTGGACTCAAGCACGCGGGTTTCCAACTGGTCCAGCACGGAATCCTGAAATGCAGCCCACCACTTATGCTCGGGGGCTCCCTGCATCCCCTCGTTCCTGGGCAATTCTTTGCTCGAGCTCGACCATAAAGACCAAGTGGCCGGAGACAAAAGCTCAGGTGCCTTATAGTCAGGGCCAACGGCTGCACATGCCGACAATAGAATGCTCGTGCTCAGGAGCCACAGCGACCGATGCACACGCAAGGTTAAGGTGTTCTTCATTGCATTCCCCTTAGGTCAGCCGATTTCGGAAAAGCCATGCGGCAACGGGAAGCGTTATCGCGGCTATCACCAGCATCGGGACAAAATCCATTCCTACGTCCTGCCAACCAGCACCCTCCAGATAGACCCGGCGAACCAGGTCGATGGCGAATCGCAACGGGTCGGCGTAAGTCAGAATCTGTAGTGCGGTAGGCATGTTGCCAACGGGCGTGACGAGCCCGGACAACAGGATGAGCGGCATGATGAGTACGAAGGCGTAAACCATTGCCTGGTGCATATTCAGGGACAGCGCCGAGATGGAGAGACCAATACCAACGCAGGCCGTTGTAAAGGCGACAAGCCCCACATAGAGCACAACCAAGGACCCCTGGAACGGAATCCGGAACCAGAACAGCGCCACGCAGAAAACCAGGCTTGCCTGCACCAGTCCGATAGTGATGGCCGGCGACGCCTTGCCAATCAAAATCTCCATGGGTCGCAGTGGCGTCACGAGCAGTTGGTCGAACGTGCCCTGTTCACGCTCACGGGCCACCGACAATGCGGCCAACAGCAAAGTTTGAATCATGCTCAGGGAAGCAATCAGGGCGGGAACGATGTTCCACCGAGATTCCAGGTTGGGATTGAACCAGGCTCGGATTTCAATGTTGACGGGTGGACGTACCGCGTTGGGTAGTGAAGCGTTGAATTGGCCAATCAGGGTGCTCAGGTGGCCAGCCGCCATATTGGCAGTGGTCGAGTTACGCCCATCGAGAATGAGCTGAACAGGTGCGCTACCCGTTGATGCTAGTTTCGCGTCGAAGTCGGGCGCGAAGTGGAGAACCAGCAGCGCCTCGCCATTGTCGATAGCACGAGCAATATCGCTTGAATTGCGCAGCGTCGCCGCCCGTACAAAGACCTTTGAGCCCTCCAGACGAGCCAGCAGATTTGTCGAGGCTGCGCCACGACTCTCATTTAGAACGGCGTATCGCACATGATTGAGGTCGTAGGTGGCCGCGTAACCGAAGACCAGCGACTGGATAACAATCGGGACGATGAGAATTACCCGGATGGCGGGGTCCTTCAAAATCGCCAAGACTTCCTTGCGGAACAGGAAGGAGATTCGGCGAAGAGAACCCGTAATGGATTCGAGCAGAGTCATCATCGGTCCAATGTCTTCTTGGTGCGTAGACGCGCGCCCGTGATGAGCACGGCAAACTGCACGATAAGGATTGTCCAGTCGCGCACTATTAGGTTGAGGTTGTCGCCGGCCAGGAAGCTCATGCGCGCCAGTTCAACGTAGTAGGTTGCAGGCAGGATGGACGCGACCTTCTGGATGCCGGTCGGTACGTTGTGCAGGTCAAACAGGAAGCCGGAGAGCATCAGGGCCGGCAGGAAGGTAATGATGACGGCGACCTGGCTTGCAAGAAACTGATTGCGGGCGGCCGCTGAAATCAACAACCCCAGACTCAGTGCGACCATCAGATAAAGCATTGAACTGACCATCAGCACCCAGAGCGAACCGTGAAGCGGCACATGGAACAACCCCCGGGCGGCGACCAGGCAGAGCGTCAGCCCTCCCATACCCACCGCGAAGTACGGGATGATTTTGGCGAGCAGTATTTCGAGGGAACGCACCGGGGTGACGAAAAGGGCCTCCATCGTTCCGCGCTCCCATTCCCGGGCGATGACCATCGAGGTTAGGAATCCGCCAACCAGGGTCATGATGAGGACTATCAGCCCAGGAACCAGATACCAGGTGCTCGAATTGGCCGAGTTGAACCAGAGACGGTCAACAAGCTCCACGCCTGGAGCAGCACTGACCCTGCCGGCGCTATCGGCGCGGCGCTTGTTCCATCCATCAATGGCTGCGGACACATAACCACGAAGACTGGCGGCCGTCGCTGCATCCGTTCCATGGACGACAAGCTGTACCGTTCCTCGGCCCTGAGCCAGTTGCCGAGAAAAGTCGGAGGGGATGCGGACAATGCCGTCGACCTGGCGGCCACGCATCAGGGCTTCCGCCTCGGCCATCGTCGTGACGTAACGAGGGGCGATGTAGTCCGAGCCACGCAATCCCGCCACAACATCGCGCGCCATGGGCGCGCCATCTTCTAGGACGATGGCGACTGGCGCATTCCGAATATCGAGCGAGAGTCCGTACCCGAAGAGCAGTATCAGTGCGATGGGCAGGAAGATACCTATCGCCAGGTTGCTCTTGTCGCGTATCAGCTGGCGAAACTCCTTGATGGTGAGCGCCCTGAGCCGTCGCCAAAAATGACTCAAGTTTCGTGGGAGCCAAGTCGATTGGGTTTGCATCATCAGGCCTCCACCGCATTGAAGCCGGTCTGCCTGCTTTCGCGCGCCTTCTTGATAATCTCCAGGAACGCCTCATTCATGTTCGCCGCACCAGAAGCCTGGCTGCGAACTTCGTGAGGTGTTCCAATCGCCAGCAAGCGCCCGGCATCCTGGATGACGATGCGGTCGCAATACTCAGCTTCCTCCATGAAGTGCGTCGTCACGATGATGGTGGTGCCTTCGGCAGCAAGCGTCGTGATGCGCCGCCAGAAAGCGCGACGAGCGAGTGGGTCGATGCCACTTGTAGGCTCGTCGAGAAAGAGAATCTCGGGGCGATGTATCAGGGCCGTGGCCATGGCCAGCCGCTGTTTGAAACCGCCGGGAAGCTCACCGCTTCGTTCGTCTTTCTTTTCCCGCAGCTGAAATTCGTCTAGCGCTCGCTCTACCTGGGCATACAGCTCCTGTCTGCCCAAGCCATAGGCGCCTCCGAAGAACGTGAGGTTTTCGGTGACGGACAGATTTCCATACAGGGCAAACTTCTGGGAGACATAGCCGATGCGAGCGCGAGCAGGTGCTCGGGCGGTTCTCAGGTTGAAACCCGCCACCTCGAGGAAGCCACTGGTCGCCGGGAGCAGGCCGCAAAGCATGCGGAATGTGGTCGTCTTCCCCGCGCCATTGGGCCCGAGTAGACCGAAGATTTCGCCTCGGCGAACGCTGAACGAGGTACTGGCAACCGCTGTAAAGCTGCCAAATTGGCGAACCAGGTCGCGGACCTTGATTAACTCGATTGGGTCCTTCGTGTCGAGCTGTACAGACGAATTCTTGGTCTCAACCGCATCCTCGTGGCCGTCCTGGGTCGCACGCTCGCGCAGGAGGGTCATCACTCCATCTTCGAGGCGGGAGGGAGTGGCCTCGCATCGAGCTCCCAGAAGTATTCCTTCAAGGTCACGAGGCTCCGTGCCCCCAGCCTGGATAAAGCGCACCGCGCCGCTTTCCGGCACAGCATCGAGAACATGCCTCTTATCGTCGATAAGTCTCGCCTGTAGCGTCCTAGCCAACTCACCTTCCCGCGGATAGGCAACAAAGCAACGGCCCTTGGCCGGCCGGCACAGTTCATCCGGTGTGCCCTGAGCTAGCACTTGCCCTTCAGTCATTACGATGACGTGCTTACAACGCTCTGCTTCGTCCATGTAAGCCGTGCTCACAATCACCGGAAGACCTTCTTCCTCGACTAGCTGCTGCACGATGCGCCACAACTCACGGCGGGAGAGCGGGTCAACGCCGACGGTCGGTTCGTCGAGAAGAAGTAGCCGGGGGGAACGTACCAGCGTGCAGGCCAACCCAAGCTTTTGCTTCATGCCGCCCGATAGATTTCCTGCCAGGCGATTGGTGAATGCGGCCATGTCTGTCATGGACAGCATGCGGTCAAAGCGTTCTCGACGCTCATCCATTGGTACGCCGTGCAGGTCGGCATAGAGATTAAGGTTCTCCATGACGCTCAGGTCTTCATAGAGGCCAAAGCGTTGAGGCATGTAGCTGATGAGGTCTTGTACCTCCTGGGGCTTGGCGGCCACATCAATGCCCAGTGTGTAGAGGCTCCCTGAATCCGGCTTCATCAGACCAGCGATTAACCGTATGAGTGTGGTCTTGCCCGCGCCATCAGGCCCCACGAGGGCGGTGAGCTGCCCTTTGGGAATCGAGAGGGTGATGCCGTTCAATGCCGGCCCGCCAACCGCTCCTTTGAAGCGTTTGACGACATCCTTTGCATCAACGGTGAGAGCAGTTGTGGTCATGATTTGCCGAGTGCCTCGGGGTGATTAGGGCACCAAGCGGACAGTGGCTGGCATGCCCAGCCGTAGCTGGTCGTCAGGGTCCTTGACCAGTACGCGGACCTCATAGACAAGGCTCGTTCGTAGCTCTTCCGTTTGGACGGGTTTGGGCGTGAATTCCGCTACCGAGGAGATATATCCAACCTCCCCGGCGATGGATGCGTCAGGAAGTCCGTCTATTTTGACCTCAGCCGACATCCCTGGCCGGACACGGGCAAGCTGCGCCTCATTCACGTAAGCGCGTATCCATTTGGGTTGCACGATGGCCAAGGCGTAGACCGGTTTTTGTGGCGACGCCATGTCGCCCGGCTCGGCTAATCTGGAACGCACGACGGCATTGGTCGGAGCTTTCAATTCAGCCAGTGAAATGCGATGCCGGAGTAAAGCCAACGACTCTTCCGATGCCTTGAGCTGGGCTGCCGCCTGCTCGATGTCTTCAGAGCGCGGACCTAATTTGGCGAGGCGTAGGGCCATTGATTGGTCTTCAACTTTTGCACGAGCCGCCTTTAATGTCGCTGCGGCCCGGTCCAATTCCTGGCGGCTAACGCCTCGACCATGAGTTTCCTCTGCGATGGATTGCATCCGCTGGAAATCCAGCTCGGCCAACTTTGCATCGGTAGTAGCAGCATCCACCCGGGCCTGCGCCTGACCTATTTCTTCCGGGCGCGAACCGTTGCGTAAGCGCAGCAAAGCCTTCTTGTTTACCTCGATTTGAGCCTCGGTCTGAGCCGCCTGAAGCTCGAGCGTGCGAGTGTCGAGCACCGCCAGAACTTGGCCAGCTGTGACCTTCGCCCCTTCCTCAACCCGCATTTCAACAATGCGCTCGCTGTCCTGGAAGGCCAGTGAAACCTGACGGATGTCGACGTTGCCAAGCAGCGTGATGTCGTTCTTCTGCGAGGAGTTTCCGCTCCACAGCCAAGCGCTGACACCAACGACTCCAACAACTGCTATCGCAACTCCGGCGAGAATTTTCCGGTTCATATTCGATGCTCCTGCGCTTGACGTTCTCGATAGACGCACTATATTCAAATTCAATTTGAATTGCAACTATGGTAGCATTCGGGCATCAAGATTGGGTTGAAAACTATGGCTGGACGTAAGAGAGCAGCGCGTGCCGATGGAGATGCAACTCGAGCCCGCCTCCTGGAAGTTGCCGGGCAGCTATTTGCACGACTTGGCTATGCAGGGGCCGCAAACAAAGCGATCTGCGAAGCGGCCGGAACAGACCTTGCCGCCATCAATTACCACTTTGGCGGCCGCGACGGGTTGTATCAAGCAGTGCTCTTCGAAGGATATGAGCAGCTGATTAACCTTCAGAAGCTCAAGGAAATTCACGCTCGGCAGGATTCTGCGGAGAACAAACTATCCGCAGCCATCGACATGATTGTCGACCGGCTTTACGACGAAGGGGGCTGGCATGGACGTGTATTCGCCCGGGAGTTGGTTGCACCTTCTACCCACCTAGCAGCCCTCGTTCGAGAAGGGGTGATGCCGCGCTTCAAGCTCATGAGCGACATCCTTTCGGAAGTTACTGGATTCAGCGCACAGGACCCGGCGTTGTTGCGGTGCGTTCTGAGCGTCATCGCACCGATGCTGATGATGCTGGTAGTGGACCGCGATACGCCTACTCCATTTCGCGCATTGATGACGCGGCCCGCAGATGAACTCAAAAGCCATCTCAAGCATTTTGCTTTGGCAGGATTACTCGCCACCAAGGAGCAAGCCAGCCGCCGAGGTAGCTAACGCTACACCGCGACGCTACTCCAGACCGGTCGTTGCGTCACCAAAGCATAGACTGACCGCTCAGGGTCGGATCCAGCCGTTCCTTCCCCGCGGGACCTTCCAGGCTTCCATCGCGCTGTGCGAGACATTGGACAGTCGACGCTGTTTCGTCCAAAGCTCAGCGGAGGTTGTCTCCCCGGGAGACAACCTCCGGCAGAAACCGAAAAGCCTCTCCCAAGTGAGTGTGGTCATCGGATTTGATGGTCTTGGGCGAAAATCTGATCAACTTCGATGATGGCGGTCCGGCTTAGTCATTGATCTTGTTGTGTGGTCACTCTGATCAAGGACATTGGGATGACTTTTGCCGAAGAGGGGTCAAGGGCGCAGTCCAACGGACTGCGGCGAAGCGGCACCCTTGACGCCTTGTAGGCAATCTACGCTATCGGCGCCGGGCCAGGCGGTGCAAACCTGGCCCGGCTGCCCCACGGCGAGTGCGGGGTTTGGGGCAGAGCCCCAAGTTGGTCGAACTTCCGGATCACGCATGCGACGGCCCTCATCTTTCGTGACCAACGAACCATCAAGAATCGTGACCGTGCTCACCCAAGGACTTCCAGAGCGACGCCAAGGTGATCGAGCTGGATGCGCTCGCGGCGGGGCTGGAGCTGGGATGACGGAAATCTCGGCGGTTCCGGCTTAGAACCCCAAGGAGACACCTTCGCCTCGAGCCTGCTGACAATCAGCCCTTTCCGGACTGAACAGCCACCAAGCGCCCCCGCAACTCGGCCGCTTCCTCGCCGGCCTTCTTCGCCTGCGCCCGCGACTCTTCCACCTGACGCTTCGCCGCCTCGATCTCCCGCACCGCGCCATCGAGCGCCGTCTGCTGGGCCTGCACCTGGACCCGCGCGCTGCTGAGCTCCTGCCCGGCCTGCTGTAGCTGCCTCTCGAGCCCCTCCACCCGCTGCTCGACCCGGCTAGCGCGATCGGTCATCGCCTCGAGGCGCGCACTCAGTACAGCCGCCTGCTGCTCGGCGGCGATGCGCCCTTGCTGCGCTTCAGATAACGCCGCACGTAGACGCTCGAGCTCGGCCGCCTGCTCGACCTGGCGCTCAGCCTGCGCCTCGATCTTGAGACGGGCGGTCGCGACCTCCACGCGGGCGGACTCGGCCGCCTGCTGCTCGCGTTCGATGCGCTGCTGGGCCTCGGCCAAGTCGACCGCTTGCTGCTGCGCCTTCCCCGCCAAGGTGTCGCGCTCGGTCGTCAGCGCGACAACCTGCTCGACCAATTCATCACGCTCGGCCTCGAGCGCTTCGCCGGCCGCCGACAGATCGGCAGCTTCCGACTGAGTTTGCACGAGACGCGACTCGACCTCAGCCCGCGCCGCGGCGGCTGCCCGCTCGATCTCATTCGCAAGGGCCGCCGCCAGGGGCGCGGGCAGTTCGAGCGCCGCGGCCGTCGCCGCAGGGCGTGCTTCTCGCCAGGCCACGAGGTGGCGATGGATCGTGTTCGGGCTGCCGGTTCCCAGATGCTCACGCACCGCACGGATCGTCGGCTGCCCCCCCTCGCCCACCAGCGCATCCGCGGCAGCAGCGACCATCTCGAATGTAATTCCATCGCGGGCCATCTGTATCTCTCCTGTATTTCGTATTGTGTATTTCATATTGATATTGATACGATACATGATACAGATATGAAATGCAAGAGATACACCACACATCGAAAAGCCTTCGCGCACTTGCGCGAAGAAAAGCCCCGACTCCTCAGCGGAAAATCGGGGCTGCGTCGGGCAGAGCGGAAGGGGTCGCTAGGGAACGTCTTGCTCTTGCCGTGGTTTGTTGGAGCGTCGAGTCATGTAAGGCAGGAACGTCCGCAGCCGAATCTGAGGCCCACTCTCGGG
>Ga0208939_1003622_pt1 | contig 10168 bp, 8 predicted proteins | sample AD_STIC12_MetaG_FD_184437 | JGI IMG/M metagenome (GOLD analysis project Ga0208939, IMG submission 184437) | Active sludge microbial communities of municipal wastewater-treating anaerobic digesters from USA - AD_STIC12_MetaG (SPAdes) (version 2) | ecosystem: Engineered > Bioreactor > Anaerobic >...
TCCCCTCAGGTATATATACGGCAGGAGGCGCTGCAATACCTTGAGTATCTCAATACCGCTGATATCACGGGTTGACTCCAGGTATTTGCAGTACTCATTGGCTGAAGCGGCAAACTCAGCCACCTGGTGGGAATAAATAACCTTTTCCTCTTTTTCCATAATGAACATATCACCGGGGCAAAATTATTCATTTCAGTCTTAAAACCGGGGATTTGTTGATAAAAGGAGGCGGGTTATCTTTTGCAGGTGAGGGGGATTTGTTGATAAAAGCAGACAGGTTACCGTTTCCAGGTGAGGGGGGATTTGTTGATAAAAGGAGGCAGGTTGCCTTTTGCAGGTGAGGGGGGATTTGTTGATAAAAGGAGGCGGGTTACCTTTTGCAGGTGAGGGGGATTTGTTGATAAAAGGAGGCAGGTTACCGTTTCCAGGTAAGTCTGTGATTGTTGTCATAGACCAGCTTCTGGTGGTCAAGGAGCCAGCGGATGACTTTAACGCTTTTTTCCCGTGGCAGGTCAGTCTGCTCTTCCAGTTCCTCAGGCCTGAGGGGTTTGTCAGCAAGCAGTTCCTTTATTTTATCAATGATCATATCGAACTCGTACTTACTCAGCTCAAGTTCATTTCTCTCCTGGCAGGTATCACACAGTCCGCATCTGCCCGTCTCCTCTCCGAAGTAAGCGGTCAGGAAAGCTACCCGGCAACGGGTTTTGTTTTCGGCATAGTCAGTGATGCGTGCAACCCGTTCTATGTAGTTTTCCTTCACCTTAAGGTAGTGTTCGGGTGAGATGCGGAGGTGGCTTCGGTCAAGCCTTTCCTCGGTAAAAATGACCAGCGGGCTCTTCTTCCCCGGGATAAAATGAATTATTCCCTGTGATGAGAGCCTCAAAAGGTACTGGTAAATAGCTTCACGGGCAAGTCCTGACCTGGCAGCCAGGTTTTCTTCATTGATCGGAACAAATTCGGAGAACATACCGCTATAGGTGCGGAGGAGCAGTTTGATGAACCTGTCATACTCTTCATTGGCCACCTGGAACTTGTAAAGATCATCGCGTGATACCACGAAATGTACCCGTGACGGATTGTTTATCTCATCCGTAAATTCAAGGTATCCCTCCTTCTGGAGGAAATTGAGGCTGTTGTATGTCTCAGTCACGGAGAACCGGAAGGCCGAAACGAACTTCCACAGGTCGAAGTCATGCACACTGTTCCTGCCTGAGCCTACCGCGAGCTGGTAGAAGTTGCCGATAGCTTCATAAACATCCTTTATCCGATCAACCGGGGGAAATTTTATGCGCACCGAGTCAGCCAGCTTTCTCTTTTCATCCTGTGACCACAGCAGCACGGAGAATGAAGGTTTCCCGTCACGTCCTGCCCGACCTGATTCCTGGTAATATGCCTCCACTGAGTCAGGGCAGTCCCAGTGTATGACGAACCTGACATCGGCCTTGTCAATTCCCATTCCGAAGGCGTTCGTGGCAACAATTACGCGCGTTTCTCCGGCGCTCCATGAAGTCTGTTTCCTGTCACGCATCTCCTGTGGCAGCCCGGCATGGTAGAAATCGGCCTTAATATTGTTTGCCACAAGAGTCTCAGCCACCTCCTTTGACCTTTTCCGGCTGCTCACATAGATTATTCCGCTGCCCTGTTCCTTCTTGAGGCTTCGCAGGACGTATGTACTCTTGTCCTCCACCTCCCTCACAATATAGGTGATATTGGGTCTCCGGAAGCTGGTACGGCAGACCTTCGGGTTCTTCATCCTCAGTCTTGAGATGATGTCCTCCACGACCCGCGGGGTGGCAGTGGCCGTCAGGGCAAGGAAAGGGACATCCTCGTTCATCATATCCCGTATTTCCGCAATATGGAGGTATGAAGGCCTGAAGTCATATCCCCACTGTGATATGCAGTGAGCTTCGTCAACAGCCACGAGGGTAAAGTTGAATCTCGGCAGGCGGGCCCGGAACAGCTGTGTCTGAAGTCTTTCGGGGCTGACGTACAGCAGCCTGTAGTCGCCGTACAGGCAGTTATCAAGGGATATCTCCACTTCTTCGCGGGTCATGCCGCTATGAATAGCCATTGCCTTGATATTCATTGTTTTCAGCCTTGTCACCTGGTCCTTCATCAGTGCAATCAGGGGTGTGATGACCAGGCAAAGGCCCTCACCGGCAACGGGGGGCAGCTGGTAGGTTAGCGATTTGCCGCCGCCGGTCGGGAGAAGGCCCACCACGTCAGTTCCGGAGATCACTGACTCAATGATCTCCTCCTGCATGGGTCTGAAGGAGGTGAATCCCCAGTACCGTGCGAGAGTCTCCCTGTAGATATCCGGCAACATGGTTTTGCAGGCTGTTTAATACAAATTTAATAACTCAAACTTACTTTTAACCATTAATTGACATTTAAGATATGCAGGAGCTTGGCAATTTTTTGTAATTTTCGCCCCAGGTAAAAAAACTTGTCCGATGTCATTCTCTGAAGATAAACTTTTGTTTGAAGGTCTGACCTTCGATGATGTGCTGCTCCTTCCGGCCTATTCGGAGGTTTTACCGCGCAATGTTGATCTCCGGTCAAAGTTCACACGGAACATCATCATCAATACTCCCATTGTTTCGGCGGCCATGGATACCGTCACCGAGGCAGAGCTTGCGATAGCCATCGCCCGGGAGGGCGGTATCGGCGTAATTCACAAGAATATGTCAGTCAGTCAGCAGGCTGCCCAGGTGCGGAAGGTAAAGCGTGCAGAGAGTGTTATGATCTTTGATCCTGTCACCATTTCTGACAGTGCCACAGTGGCTGATGCCCTGGCGCTGATGAAGGAATTCAAGATCGGCGGCATTCCGGTAATTCATGAAGACGGAGCGCTGGAAGGCATTGTCACCAACCGTGATCTTCGTTTTGAGACTAATTATTCGCGTCGTATCAGTGAGATAATGACTCCGCTTGAGAGGCTTGTCACCCTCAGTCATCAGACTGATCTGGCGGCTGCCGCGGAGATACTTCAGAAGCACAAGATAGAGAAGCTTCCCATTGTTGATGAGCAGGGAAGGCTGAAAGGGCTGGTGACCTACAAGGATATTACAAAAGCAAAAGACAGGCCCAACGCATGCAAGGATGACAAGGGCCGGCTGAGGGTTGCAGCCGCAGTGGGCATTGCACCCAATACCCTCTCCAGGGTTGAGGCGCTGGTAGGTGCCGGTGCTGACGCCATAGCCATTGACACAGCTCACGGGCACACGAAGAGTGTGATAGAAATTCTGAGGGAGATAAAAAAGGTATTTCCCCGTACAGAGATTGTTGTCGGTAATATCGGCACCGCCGAAGCAGCCAGGAGGCTTGTTGATGAGGGCGCTGATGCAGTGAAGGTGGGTATCGGGCCCGGCTCCATCTGTACCACGAGGGTGGTTGCAGGGGTAGGTGTACCTCAGTTGTCTGCGATATACAACGTGGCACGCGCCATAGAAGGCAGCGGAATTCCCGTGATCGCTGACGGCGGCATCAGGTATTCAGGTGACATTGTCAAGGCAATTGCCGCCGGAGCTGACAGCATCATGGCAGGCTCACTCTTTGCCGGTGTCGAGGAGTCGCCCGGTGAAACCATCATCTACAACGGCAGGAAATTCAAGTCCTATCGCGGCATGGGCTCGGTGGAGGCAATGCAGAAGGGGTCAAAGGACAGGTACTTTCAGGACATGGAAGATGACATTCACAAGCTTGTTCCTGAGGGTATCACGGCACGTGTTCCCTACAAGGGCACACTCACCGAGGTGATATACCAGTTACTGGGCGGTCTGCGATCAGGTATGGGTTACTGCGGGGCACATGACATAGCCACACTCAAGCGTGACGGGGTTTTTGTCAGGATAACCACCGCCGGCGTCACCGAGAGCCATCCCCATGATGTGACAATCACCCGCGAGGCACCCAACTACAGCCGTAAGGTAAACGAATACTGATAATGGTCAGGCTTATCATCCCTCTCCTGCTCCTTGCGATTGTCTCATGCCGCAATACAGCCACTGATGAGACCCGAACCGCTGTGGCACGTGCCGGCGACAGGGTACTCTATCTTGACCAGATACCGTCAGGGCTTCTGGCGGAAGGCATGAGCCGGGAAGACAGCACCTCAGCCGTACAGAGCTATATCAGGCAGTGGGCCCGTAAAGAGCTTATGGCCCTGCGGGCCGAAGAGAGCCTAACTCCCGAATACAAGGCTGAGGTCAACAGGCAGCTCAATGAGATGAGGAACAATCTCCTGATATATCAGTACCAGCACCAGATGATTATCCAGAAAATGGATACCACCGTGACTGACAACGAAGTGCAGGATTATTACGTCAGCAACCTCAGTACCTTTACCCTGACATCGAACCTCGTGAGGGCGCTTTACATCAAAGTGCCGGAAGAAATGTCAGAGCTTGACCGTATCAGGAAACTTTACAGGTCACAGGAATCAGATGATATCCAAGAGCTTGAAGACATCTGCACCCGGTTCGGACTGCGGTTTGAAGATTACAATGATGAATGGATTCCCTTCACCCAGCTCCTTATGGAGGTGCCGTTCGAGTCAGTTGACCAGGAGCAGTGGCTGGCAAGGAACAGCGCCGTGGAGCTGAAGGATGACAGGTTTTCCTATTTCATGGCAATAAGGGAGTACAGGCTGAGGAACAGCGTGGCACCGTTTGAATATATTAGGGGACAGATCAGAACAATAATCCTCAACAACAGGAGGAACGATTTCCTGCAGAAGCTCGAAGACGGCATCTACAATGAGGCTATGAGCAACAATACATTGAAACTCTATTAGAAGGGATTGAAAAGGATGAAGAAGAATATCATTTTATCATTTGCGCTGGCAGTAATGGCGGTCTATGTTGCAGCCGGGCAACAGGTGGTTGAATCGGTTGTGGCTGTTGTGGGCAATGAGGTAATCTACCTTTCTGACATCGAGGAGCAGGTGGTTCAGCTCAAGGCTGAGCGTGATCCCACGCCCGTGGAGCAGCTCAGGTGCCGTATCTTTGAGGATCTGCTGATACAGAAGCTTTTTCTTGACCAGGCCAGGATTGACTCCATAGAGGTTTCGGCGGAGAACGTTGAGTCAGACCTGAACAACAGGCTTAACGACTATATAAGGCGTGCCGGTTCAGAGCAGGCCCTGGAGAACTATTTCAACAAGAGCATGGCAGAGATCCGCAAGGATTTGCGGGAGGTGCTTACTAACCAGTACATCGTTCAGGAGACCCAGGGTACCATCGCCAAGGATATAGCAGTCACTCCCGAGGAGGTGAAAAAATTTTACAACACCATAGCACGTGACTCGCTTCCGCTGGTACCAAGGAGGGTACAGCTGAGCATCATTACGGTTGAGCCGCCTGATATGGAAGCCAGCAAGGCAGAGGTGCGTCAGAGGCTCCTTGACCTGAGGAGCCGTATCATCAACGGTGAAAGCTTCAGCACACTGGCAATGGCATATTCCGAGGATATGGGATCAGCTCCGCGAGGAGGCGAACTGGGTTTCAACACCCGCGGAGAGCTGGTCAAGCCATACGCCGAGGCTGCCTGGAGCCTGAAGCAGGGCGCTGTTTCGAAGATAGTAGAGAGTGAGTTCGGGTTTCACATCATCCAGCTTATTGAAAGAAAGGGAGACATGGTCAACTCGCGGCATATTCTTTTGAAGCCGAAGCTTTCGGCCGAACAGACCGAATGGGCCATCCTCAGGCTTGACAGCATCGCCAACATGGTACGCTCTGACAGTATCTCCTTTTCGATGGCTGCCATGAGGTATTCATCCGACAAGACCACTCGCGCCAACGGCGGAAAAATGGTTAGCCAGGACCCGGCTGAAAGAGTCAACTGGCTCACCCTTGACGAGTTGCCAAGGGAGATTAACCTGGTGGTAAGAGACATGAGACTGGGAGAGATATCCGATCCGTTCCGTACCACAGATACGAAAGATAACAGCGTCTATTGCATTGTCAGGCTTGACGACGAGATAGCCGCCCACAGGGTCAACATGCAGGACGACTACAACTATCTTTCCGAAGCAGCTCTCAGAAAAAAGCAGGGCCAGAAATACGAGGAGTGGATTGTTGACAAGATCAGGAGGACGTACATCCGTATCAGCGATGACTTCCGCGGATGCAGCTTCCACTATTCCGGATGGTTAGAATAGAGAGGAAAATAACATCAGGATTCATATCCGGAAACGCATCCCGGTACAGATTGCCGTTTACAAATCCGGGGAGCATGGCAGGCAGCTTTTCACGGATGCAGTATCTCCGTTACCCGGGCCGGATTATTTTGCCTCTTTTCTTCCTGCTTCTGTCGTGCCAGCTTCGGGCACAGGATACCCCCGGCCGCAGGAGGGTAGAGATATTGCACTCTGATTCAATGAAATTTGAGCAGTCTGACGGCCGCACCCGTAACAGGCTGAACGGCAATGTCAGCCTGAAACACAATGACCTGTACATGGACTGTGACAGTGCATGGTACTATGATGACACCAACCAGGTGCTGGCTTACAGGAATATTCATATCTGGCAGGGTGATACCATCCACATACGCGGCGAGTATCTTTCGTACGACGGCAACACCCGTAAGGCGTTCCTGACTGACAACGTGGTTCTCAACGACAAGGAGATGCAGCTCTTTACAGACAAGATTGACTATGACGTGAACACCCAGGTTGCCAACTATGATACCTGGGGACGTATCCTCAACGGAGACAACACCCTTACCAGCAGGGTGGGCATCTATTACTCCGACAGGAAGATGCTTCATTTCCGTGACAGCGTCAGGATTGACAATCCTGATTATGTAATGACGGCTGACACTATGCGTTATGACACGAGCAGGGAGATAGCCTGGTTTACCGGTCCCACCGAGGTAGTCGGTGACAGCATTTATCTCTATTGTGAGAATGGGTGGAGTGACACCCGCAATGATATTTCACAGCTGATGAAGAATGCGGTGCTTGACAACCGTGAGCAGCGCATTACCGGAGACACCCTCTGGTATGATGAGAAGAGCGGCATAGGTGAAGGTTTCGGGAGGGTAACCATTACAGACACCACTGACAACATCACCGGCGGAGGTAATTATGCCTGGTACGTAAAGCGTCCGGAGCAGTTTTTGCTGACGGGCACACCCTGGTTTACATTGTTTTCTGATGATGACACGCTCACGCTGAGGGCTGACACTCTCAGGGCCATTCCCGTTGAGGACACTGCAGGAGTAAGCCACAGGCTGCTCAAGGCATTTTATGGATGCAGGATCTTCAGCCGTGAGATGCAGGGGAAGTGTGACTCCCTTTCCTACTCATTTCTCGACTCGGTCATCAGGTTATATGATGATCCCGTTGTATGGTCAAGGGCTTACCAGATGACGGCAGATTCCATAGCCCTGTTTACAGTCAACAGCAAGGCTGACCGTATGGATATGTACAACAGTGCATTTGTGGTCAGTGAGATTGACACGTCACGTTATGACCAGATCAGCGGGAAGAATCTTTCAGGCTATTTCACTGATAACAAGCTGACCAGGATAAAGGTCACCGGGAATGGTGAGGCTATTTACTATGTAGTTGATGGAGAGGAGCTTGTTGGTGTCAACCGGGCGCGTAGCGCCACCATTGAGATACTGTTTGAGGAGAGCAGGATTGTGGAGATAATCCAGAACCAGAGTCCTGACGGAGTTCTCAATCCTCCCCTGGAGATACCTGACTCCGAGATGCGGCTTGACGGATACAGGTGGCATCCAGATCTCCGGCCTGACCGTAAAGGGATGGGTATTGACGAGTTGTTCCCTCCGCCTCCGGAGGGTGCTCTGGAAGAGGTCCGGGAGCGTGCCCCGGAGGAGGAAGCGGGGCCTGAAAAAGCCAAAGTGCCCGGAACTGCCGTCGAAATGACCGTTCCAGGCACTTAGTGTGCTTATAGCAACAGCTGCTAGTACTCGTCTTCGTTGAAGAAGAAGTCGTCCTTTGAGGGGTAGTCAGGCCAGATATCTTCAATACTTTCGTAGATATCACCCTCATCTTCTATTTCCTGAAGGTTTTCGATTACCTCCATGGGGGCACCTGACCTGATCGCATAGTCAATAAGCTCGTCTTTTGTGGCGGGCCAAGGCGCGTCTTCCAGTTTTGATGCTAATTCAAGTGTCCAGTACATAATCAAGAAAATTATTTTATTACCCTTCTCTAAGAGTCCGCAAATATAAAATTATTTAGAATAAAAAAAGACCCGGACAGGTTTTTACACGGATTATTATGCTTTTTTATCAGAAATTCGCTTAACTTCTTCTGTTCCAATACTATGCATAAGATGTCTGGATAAGACGAAGAGGTAGTCTGACAGCCGGTTGAGGTATCTTATGACGTCAGGGTCAGTTTTCTCGGTTTCATTGAGCCGGAGGATTGCCCGTTCGGCACGGCGGCAGACGGTACGGGCAAGGTTGGCTGTTGCAGCGGGATTATTTCCTCCGGGAAGGATGAATGATTTCAATCCGGGCAGGTCACTCTCCATCCGGTCTATTGAACTTTCCAGCCGGCTGGTATCCCCGATGTGGATTCCTTCAGGAACTTTGGCAGATGGGTGGGTGGCGATAACTGTGCAGCATGACATGAGTACCGACTGGATTTCAATCAGTTCTTCATGTGGAATGCAGGAGTGTTCGCAAGAGCGGAGCATACCTATCCATGCAATAAGTTCATCGAGGGTACCGTAGGCTTCGATACGGAGATGATGTTTCGGTAGTCTGACACCTCCGATAACTGATGTCTCGCCTTTATCGCCGGTTTTGGTATATATTTTCATCGCCTTTACCTGACCGGAACTGGTATGGTTATCAAGACCCGGTCATTCTGCATCGGGTTATCCGTTGCAATTTACTTTTTAATTTCTTCGATTCGGTTTTCATTGATATAGTCAGCCGAGACCTCACCATCCATCAGTTTGATGATTCTGTGTGCATGACGTGCGATATCTTCCTCGTGCGTAACTACGATAACTGTATTGCCGTCTTCATGGATCTTGTCAAGCAGGGCCATGATGTCTCTGGAGGTTTTGCTGTCGAGGTTACCGGTTGGTTCGTCGGCGAGGATTATTGAGGGGTTGTTGATCAGAGCCCTGGCGATTGCCACTCTCTGGCGTTGTCCTCCTGAAAGTTCATTAGGTTTATGGGTCATTCTGTCGCCCAGTCCCACAAGGTCAAGTGTCTTGACAGCAAGGTCTTCGCGTTCATGGCGGGGTACTCCGGCGTATATGAGCGGGAGGGTGACGTTTTCCAGTGCGGTATATCTGGGCAGCAGGTTAAATGTCTGAAAGACAAAGCCTATCTCCTTATTGCGGATTTCCGCGAGCCTGTCGTCTGCCATCTTGCTGACATCAGTTCCGTTAAGGATATACTCTCCTTTAGTGGGTGTATCGAGGCATCCGAGGATATTCATCAGTGTTGACTTTCCGGATCCGGAAGGGCCCATAATGGCCACGTATTCATTTCTGCTGATATCGAGCGAAACTGAACGGAGAGCTCTGACGATGACTGTTCCTACCTGATAATTTTTGACTATTCCCTTAATCTCAATGATTTTATCCATGCCTCTTTTATTAAAGTTCCGAAATTAGTTCAAATTAAGATATAATACTGTTTCGTCGCTGTTATTTTTTGTTAATACCGCACCCTGTAATGCCCCGGTGTGATGGATGGAATACAGAACAGCATTCCCATACGCAGTGTTTCGAGGGTAGCCTGTATTGGGCCGGGAGGCGTCGGCGCGGATGCCTGCTCCTGCTCAGAGGGCGCCGGTGAGGGAGTCTGTGCCTGTCCGGAGAGTGCCGGTGAGGGAGACTGCGCCGGCCATAAGCAGCCGAAACGCTCAGAGCCTGAGGGCTCCGGCGAGGAAGTCTTCGCCGGTTCGGAAGGCGCCAATGAGGGAGCCTTCGCAGGCCCTACATGGCCGGAAGGCTCAGGGCCGGTGGTTGCCTGCGAGGTAGCCTGCACCGGGCCGGCAAGTGCCGGGCCGGGAGAAATATCAGCCACCGGCTGACCATCACCGTGTGACTTCATTCTGCCTGCCGCCTGCCGATAGACGGCGCTGCCTGACACAATTGAGTGCCAGGCTTTTATCATATCCCGGTTCATGCGGATATCATGAGCAATTATTATCATCTCCTCGCCCATCTGC
>Ga0208939_1003626_pt1 | contig 10163 bp, 11 predicted proteins | sample AD_STIC12_MetaG_FD_184437 | JGI IMG/M metagenome (GOLD analysis project Ga0208939, IMG submission 184437) | Active sludge microbial communities of municipal wastewater-treating anaerobic digesters from USA - AD_STIC12_MetaG (SPAdes) (version 2) | ecosystem: Engineered > Bioreactor > Anaerobic >...
CCCCCGCATCGTGAAGGGCAAGGTCGTCATCGGCAATGGCGGCGCCGAATACCGCGTGCGCGGCTACGTCACCGCCTACGACGCCGAAACCGGCGAGCAAGCCTGGCGCTGGTACACAGTCCCCGGCAACCCGGCTGACCCGTTCGAACAACCCGAACTCGCCGAAGCCCGCAAGACGTGGAACGGCGAATGGTGGAAGCTCGGCGGCGGCGGCACCGTCTGGGACGGCATGGCCTACGACCCTGAGCTCGACACGCTCTACATCGGCACCGGCAACGGCACGCCCTGGAACCAGAAGATCCGCAGCCCCGGCGGCGGCGACAACCTCTACCTGTCGTCCATCGTCGCGCTCGACCCGAACACCGGCAAATACAAGTGGCACTACCAGACCACGCCCGCAGAGACGTGGGATTACACGGCCACGCAGCCGATCATGATCGCCGACCTCAACTACCCAGAGGGCAAGCGCCGCGTCGTGATGCAGGCGCCCAAGAACGGCTTCTTCTACGTGCTCGACGCAAAGAGCGGCAAACTCCTCAACGCCAACAAGTTCGCCCCGCTCACCTGGGCCACGCACGTTGATATGACGACAGGCCGCCCGGTCGAGATTCCTGAAGCCCGCTTCGACAAGACCGGCATCCCTGCCGTTGTCGCACCGCAGGCGCTCGGCATGCACAACTGGCATCCGATGGCATTCAGCCAGGACACGGGCCTCGTCTATCTGCCCGTCACTGTCTCTGCCGCCACCTACGCCTCGCCCGAGAAGTTCGAAGTGAACCTCAAAGGCTGGAACACCGGCATCGGCTTCTCCGCTGGTCCGGGCGTCACGCCCGTCATCGCCGGCGGCAAACCCACCAAGCAGGACAGCTACCTGCTCGCATGGGACCCGGTCACAGGCACTGAGAAATTCCGCATCCAGAACGACGTCTACGGCGCCTCCGGCGTCCTCGCGACGTCGGGCAACCTGATCTTCTCGGGCAACCACAAGGGCGAGTTCTCCGCCTACGACGCTCGCGACGGCAAGAAGCTCTGGACCGCTCCAGTTCAGGCCCGCATCGTCGCCGCTGCCTCGACCTTCACTGTTGATGGCGAGCAGCAGGTCGCAATCCTCACCGGCGCACGCGGTCTGCCCGTTGGTCAGGTCCGCACCAATCCGACCAGCGCCAACAACTCGCGCATCCTCGTCTTCAAGATCGGCGGCAAGTCGTCCCTGCCCGCCGTCATGCCGACGACAACATCCAGCGGCGCTGCAGTCAAAGTGAAGATCGACCCGCCGCTTCTCACGGCGAACAACGAAACGGTCGCCTCCGGCGAAATGCTGTTCGGCGCCAACTGCGCCGTCTGCCACGGCGCCACCGTTGTCCCGGCATCGGGCTCGATCGCGCCTGACCTGCGCTACTCCGCACTCCTCAATGCCCGCGGCGGCTGGAACGGCGCCGTCCGCGACGGCGACCGCGCTCAACGCGGTATGCCCGGCTTCAAGGACACGCTGACGGAAGAGCAGACCGACGCGATCATGCATTACGTCATCAAGCGCGCCAACGATGAGAAAGCTGCGCAGGAAGCCGCTGCAAAGACGCCGTAATCTACGCTCGTATCAAACAACAAAGGCCCGCTGGAAACAGCGGGCCTTTTCTTTTGCGTATTCCATCTCGTCGGACTCACAACTTGTACGCGTAAGCAGACCTTCAGGTCCACGTTCCCCGCGAAGGCAGGGATCCAGCCCCCTTGAACAAGAACCAGCGCGAAGCGCACGACTGGACCCCCGCCTTCGCAGGGATGCGGTGGATAGGACAAGAATGGGGGATGAAGCGTTCTCCAATTCGTAGGACAGCCAGAAATCTTCGCCGCTGATTTCAATCGCCTAGCCACCAAAGATGGGGGATGGAGCTCGCCAGATTCTACGCCCTCGTGGTCCGGCGTATTATGCTCCCAATGACACCGGCACAAACACGCGCAAACGGTCTAGGCAACCCATCCCTTCCTCAGCTCTGGCTGACAGCGATGCTGCGCATGCTTGTCGAGCTGGTGCGAAACGTCGTCTCAACGTTCCAGATGAGAAGCTTCCCCCTCAAGCGTGATTGGCACACGCGCGATGATGAAGCCCCTCTGCCCCGAATGACGAGCGACACCATCAAGGAACATCACGCTGTCCCGCACGACAGCCCGATAGCCCTCATCCTGAGCAGCGCACAAAGTGCGCGCCCGTCGAAGGGCTCGCCACTCGAATTGGTCCAGTGGACCAATTCGAGTGGCGAACGCCCGGAGCGACAGCGCAGGGCGGGCGTGCTCACCACCGTGAGTCACACCCACAATGGAAGCGTGAACCTCGTTCACGCGTCCCCGGCGAAGGCCGGGGTCCAGCCCTCTTCAGACAGAAGCGCGCGAAGCGCACCAAGCCCCTTCGCGCCAAGTCTGGCCCCCGGCCTTCGCCGGCGATGCGTGTTGAGAGAACACGCCCAACACCCCTGATCTGAAATCAGGGCCAAAATCCAAGCCCACCCCAACCCGCCACCAGCGGGAACGCGCCCCTGCGCCCGCATCTTCCCCCTCCCCGAAACTCCCCCTATAAGCCCGCCCATGGTCTGGCCTGCGCTGTGCGGCCCCCATGAAGGACGACACCGATGCTCCGCATCCAGGAACTCAAGCTGCCGCTCGACCATGCCGAGCCCGCGCTCCGCCAGGCGATCCTCAAACGCCTCGCCCTCGCCGATCAGAACCTGATCTCGTTCACCGTCTTCAAGCGCGCGTATGACGCCCGCAAGACCTCTGCGATCCAGCTGATCTATACGATCGACTGCACGGTTAAGGACGAAGCCTCCGTCCTCAAGCGTCTCGAAAAAGACAAGCAGATCGGACGCACGCCAGACACGTCCTACAAACAGGTTGCCGCCGCCCCCACGAACACAAAGCGTCCCGTCGTCGTCGGCATGGGGCCATGTGGCCTGTTCGCCGGTCTCATCCTCGCCGAGATGGGCTTCAATCCGATCATTCTCGAACGCGGCAAGATCGTCCGCGAGCGCACCGTCGATACGTTCAAGTTCTGGCGCAAAGCGATCCTCGACCCCTCGTCCAACGCCCAGTTCGGCGAAGGCGGCGCCGGCACGTTCTCGGACGGCAAGCTCTACTCCCAGATCAAGGACCCGCGCCATCTCGGCCGCAAGGTGCTCACCGAGTTCGTCGAAGCCGGCGCGCCCGAAGAAATCCTCTTCGTCTCGAAACCTCACATCGGCACCTTCCGCCTCGTCTCGATGATCGAGCACATGCGCGAGAAGATCGAACGCCTCGGCGGCGAGATCCGCTTCAAGCAACAGGTCACCGACGTTCTGATGCATGATCGCAACGGCGAGAAGCAGATCGCCGGCGTCGTCCTCGCCAGTGGCGAAACCATTGAGACCGATCACGTCGTCATGGCGCTTGGCCACTCCGCCCGCGACACATTCGAGATGCTGCACGCTCGCGGCGTTTTCTTCGAACCCAAGCCCTTTTCCATCGGCGTCCGCATCGAGCATCCGCAATCGATCATCGACTGCGCCCGCTTCGGCGCAAAGAACGCCGGCCACCCCATTCTCGGCGCTGCCGACTACAAGCTCGCCCATCACGCAGCGAACGGCCGCAGCGTCTATTCCTTCTGCATGTGCCCGGGCGGCACGGTCGTCGCCGCAGCCTCTGAGCAAGGCCGCCTCGTCACCAACGGGATGAGTCAGTACTCGCGCAAGGAGCGCAACGCCAACGCGGGCATCGTCGTCGGCGTCGCGCCCGAAGACTTCCCCGGCGACTTCCGCACCAACCCGCTCGCCGGCATCGCCTTCCAGCGCCACTGGGAAGAGCAAGCGTTCATCGCCGGCGGCTCCAACTGGCTCGCGCCCGCGCAACTCGTCGGTGACTTCCTCGCCAACCGCCCCTCGACCGCGCTCGGCGCAGTCGTCCCGTCCTACAAGCCAGGCGTCACGCCGACCGACCTCAATCTCTGCCTGCCCGAATACGCAACGACGGCGATGCGCGAAGCGCTCGCAGTCTTCGGCCGCCAGATCGAAGGCTACTTAATGAACGATGCGGTGATGACAGGCGTCGAAACGCGCACATCAAGCCCCATCCGCATGACGCGCGGCCAGGACCTGCAGTCGCTGAATGTGAAGGGGCTTTATCCCGCTGGAGAAGGCGCCGGCTATGCCGGCGGCATCCTCTCCGCCGCCGTGGACGGCATCAAGATCGCGGAAGCCGTGGCGCTGTCCGCCACGGCCCGCATTGCAGCTTAGGTCTTTTAGTCCTCTTCGCGGTTACGCAGCATGATGACCGCAGCCACCACCGCGCCAACCGCTGCGCCGATCGCGAGCGTGCGGAGCGGATGCTCCTTCACTTCGCGCGTCACGAATTTCGCAGCCTTCTTGCCGCCGCGCACGGCCTGATCGGCCACATCGCCAGCAATCTCACGCGCGTGCGTTGCGCTGTCGCCGAATACCCGGCGCGCCTTTTCCGAAAAATCAGACATCTCTTCCGCCACCCTTCCAGCCAGCTTGCTGGCCGATCCATTGTTTTCCGTATTGCGTGCAGTGGTCATTGGGAAATCCCTCCAGTCATCCGCTCCAGAATGCCCGGACGATGGAAAGGTTCCGCAACCCTGCTGACGCAAGCGGTGCGCCACGATACTCTGCCGCCATGGTTCCTGCCCAGCAGCAACTCGACGGTTTCCTGCAAAAGTATTCGCCCGAGATGGAAAAGCTCGGTCGCACCCTGATCGCGCACATGCGCAAACGCCTGCCCGGCGCTATGGTCATGGTTTACGACAATTACAATTCACTCGCCGTCGGCTTCGGTCCCGATCAGAAAGTCTCCACCCTGCCGGTGTCGATCGCGCTCTTCCCACGCTGGGCGACCTTGTTTTTCATGCAGGGATCCACACTTCCTGACCCGGAGAAACTACTCACGGGCAAGGGACCAAAGATTCGGTCCTTGCGGCTCGACGAAGGTCTCAAGACGTTGAAGTCCGAAGCTGTCGACGCCTTGATCACGACTGCCGTTCTCCAACAAGGATGGACGCTCGATACTCGCGCTGAAGGCGAGTTAATCATCAAGTCGATCTCGCCAAAGCAGCGCCCTCGACGCCCCTGAAGTCTTCCCTCGAAAAATCAGCGCCGAGCCGCTTGACGTGCATAACCGCACGGTTATTATAACCTTATGGTTATGGACACTTCGCGATGACGCCTTCCCAACGCCTCGACGCCACCTTCGCCGCACTGGCCGACCCGACACGGCGCGCCATCCTCGCCCGCCTGGCGCATGGGGATGCCTCGGTCGCCGAACTCGCTGAACCCTTCGCCATGAGCCAGCCGGCCATTTCGAAACACCTCAAGGTTCTGGAGAACGCTGGCCTCATCTCGCGCGGACAGGATGCGCAGCGCCGCCCCCGCAAGATCGAGGGACGGGCGATGCAGGAAGCCAATGCCTGGCTCGAGGAATACCGGCAGTTCTGGGAACGCCGTTACAGCGCCCTCGATGAACTGCTCGGCCAGCTTCAGGCCAAGCCCCCGAAATCAAGACGCAAGCGCCACTAGGAGAAACCAGATGGCATCCGTTCAGAAGATCTCGCCCTTCCTCATGTTCGACGGACCTGTCGAGGATGCCGCGAAGTTCTACGTCTCTGTATTCCCGAACTCGGAGATCAAGTCGGCCAACCCGATGTCGGCCACCATCGTGGCGAACGGGACCGAGATCCTGATGTTCAATGGCGGCTCGCACTTCAAGTTCACGCCCGGCATCTCGCTCTTCGTGAAGTGCAAGGATCAGGCGGAGGTCGATCTCTACTGGAACAAGTTCCTCGAAGGCGGCGGCCGCGAAGACAATTGCGGCTGGCTGCAGGACAAGTGGGGTGTCTCCTGGCAGATCATTCCGGACGCCCTGGGCCAGTGTCTCGGCAGCTCCGATCGCGAGAAAGCCAACCGTGCGCTTCAAGCAATGCTGAAGATGAAGAAGATCATCGTCGCCGACCTTGAGAAGGCCTTCAACGGCTAAGGCCCCGGAACGCGAGCCCGGTAAAGGAAACACCCATGACCAACACCATCAACACCACAGCCCAGGTCTCCCTCCCGAGCGACACAGAGGTGCGCGTCACGCGCGACTTCAAGGCGCCTCGCAAGCTGGTCTGGCAAGCGCACGCCGATCCGAAGCTCTTTCAACGCTGGATCGGGGGCTATCCGGGCTGGTCAATGCCGGTGTGCGAAATGGATGTCCGCACTGGCGGCAAGTATCGCTGGCGCTGGCGCACGGATGACGGCAGCCAGGAGTTCGGCTTCTTCGGCGAGTACAGCGAAGTCGAGGCGCCCGCCCGCATGGTCGCCGCCGAATACTACGATCCCGGCACCATGGGCGGGGCGATGGATGCGAACAGCCCGACTATCAACCACACGAGCTTCACCGAGAAGAACGGCGTCACAACGCTGGTCACGCTGTTGAAATACGTTTCGAAGGAAGCGCGCGATGCGGCCATCTCAACCGGCATGACCGACGGCATGGAGGTGAGTTTCCAGCGCCTCGACACGCTCGTCGCCGAACAACAGGGAGGCTGACGTGGCCAACAAGTTCGAGATCACGCTGCCCAGCGACCGCGAGATCGTTATCACACGCTCCTTCGACGCCCCGCGCGATCTGGTATGGGACGTCCACACCAAGCCCGCGCTCGTGCGCCGCTGGCTGCTCGGTCCGCCGGGCTGGGAGATGCCGGTGTGCGAGATCGACCTGCGCGTCGGCGGCAAGTACCGCTACGAATGGCTCGACAAGGGTCGCGGCAAGACGATGGGCATGGGCGGCGTATTCACCGCCGTGAAGAAACCCAAGAGCCTCGACTCGAAGGAGCAGTTCGACGACGACTGGACCGGCGGCGAGACGGTGAACACACAGGTGTTCACCGAAGCCGGCGGCAAGACGAAGTCGGTGCTCACGGTCCTCTACGCCTCAAAGCAGGCTCGCGATGGCGCCGCCGCCAGCGGCATGACCGACGGCATGGAAGCCGGCTATGCGCGCCTCGACGAAGTTCTGGCGAGCCTCGCCTAGATGCCTACCAAAGCGAGCAAGCCTGCCGGGAAGAAGAGCGTCGCCGAGAAGCCGAAAGCGGCCCGGCCAAAGGCGCCCTCCCGGCCTCTCCCCGAAAACGCCTCCGCCTTCCTCACCGCCCTCGACCATCCGCTGAAGGCGGACATCGAGGCGGTGAGGAAGCTCATTCTCGGCGCCGACCCCGCCATCGCCGACGGCGTGAAATGGAACTCGCTCAGCTTCCGTCACACCGACTGGTTCGCCACCGTGAACCTGCGCTCGAAGGACGTGGTTCAGCTAGTCATGCACACGGGCGCGAAGACGAAGGACAATCCGAAGCTCAAAATCCCTGACGAGAGCGGCCTGCTCGTCTGGCTCGCCAAGGACCGCGCCCTCGCCACCCTCGGCGCGGGCAAAACGCTCAAGGCGAACGCCAAGGCGTTCGAGGCCATCGTGAAGGCGTGGATCAAGTACGTCTGAGTTACGGCGCCGCCTGCACCAGGCGCGCACGCGCCTTGTCGCCGCCGATAAGCAGCAGCATCTTGTCCATCTCCGGACCGTGCTCCTGGTCGGTCAGCACGCGGCGCAGCGGCATGAACAGGCCCTTGCCCTTACGCCCGGTCTTCGCCTTCACGGCATCGACCCATTCTTTCCAGGTCGTCGCCGTCACGTCGCCGGCGGGGAACAGCTTCGCCGCCTCGCCGATGAAGGCCTGATCCTCGGCATCCAGATCCGGCCCCGTCAGTCCGCCTCCGTAAACGACCGTCAGCCACAGCGCGGCATCCGGCACACCCTTGAGGTTACCCTTCACCGCATCCCAGAATTCCGGCGTCGCCTTGTCGCCATAAGGCAGCTTCTCAAGACGGGGCTTCACCGTCTCGAAGCTCATGCCGTGTACGATCTGCGCGTTGAGCCCGTTCAGCTCGTTCTCGTCGAACCGCGCCGGCGCCCGGCCCATCTTCGAGAACGCGAATTCCATCGCCAGTTGCGCAAGGCTCTCGCGCGACTCGACCGGATCGGACGTGCCGATCTTCGCCAGCAGCGACAGGATCGCCATCGGCTCATAGCCTTCATTGCGCAGCTGTTCTGCCGACAGCGAGCCAAGACGTTTCGACAATCCCTGCCCGTCCGCGCCGATCAGCAGAGGCATGTGCGCCATCTCCGGCGGCTGTGCGCCGAGCGCGAGGAATATCTCGATCTGCGCGCCCGAATTCGTGACGTGATCCTCGCCGCGGATCACATGTGTGATCTTCGCATCGATATCGTCCACCACCGACGGCATGGTGTAGAGGAACGAGCCATCCTCGCGGATCAGCACCGGGTCGGACACGGAGGCAGTATCGATCGACTGCTGCCCGCGCACCAGATCATTCCACTCCGCGCGACCACCCGACAGCTTGAAGCGCCAGTGCGGCTTGCGCCCTTCGGCTTCCAGCGTCTTGCGATCGTCCGCCGTCAGGTCCAGCGCGGCGCGATCATATACCGGCGGCTTGCCGCGCGACTGGGCAATCTTCTTCCGGCGCTCCAGCTCCTCAGGCGTTTCATAGCACGCATAGAGCAGGCCCTTGGCCTTCAGCTGTTCGGCGGCCTGTGAATAGCGCTCGAACTTTTCCGACTGCTTGAACGTCTCGTCCCATGTCATGCCCAGCCAGGAAAGGTCGGCGCGAATGCCGTCCTCATTCTCCTTGGTCGAACGCTCAAGGTCGGTGTCGTCGATGCGCAGCACAAACACGCCGTCCAGACTCTTCGCGAAAAGCCAGTTCACTAGCGCTGTACGGATGTTCCCGACATGCAGCTTGCCCGTGGGCGAAGGCGCAAAGCGGACTTTAACGGTCATGGTTCAATTCCGGCTGACGGAAGGTTCGCGGATGCATGTACCCATCCGGCCCGGCTTGGCAAGCGATGGGCTGGAACATGGCCCTTACCCGCCAGAATGCAGGCAATCATGCAGGCATCAGTGTGGCGTCGAAGGTCCGGGCCCCATAATCGATCGAGAAGGATCGCAGGTGTGACAGGAGGTTCACGCCGACAATAAGGGCCGGTTCATTATCCAGGTCCCATAGACTGAAGATTGGCGCATTGGCGACAACCGCCGTCGCATAGTCCACGGCGAAGGCCCGCGCCTCCACTTCCGGCAACGCGATATGCTCCCCCGGAACAACGTGTCCGGTGACGCCGATCAGCTTGGCGCCATCCACCCGCACCAGTCTGGGATGCGCCTTCCGCAGGGCTTCGCTCAGCTGCGTGTTGATGATGCACCGCTCCGCGCCGGTATCGAGCATGAGCTTGGCTTTAACCGTCCCGACCCTGCCGTCGATCTCCGCAAGCAATCCGTTGCGCACGCGCATATTGGGCCGGGCGCTTGTGCGCGGAGAGCGCTGCGAGCTTTCGATCTTCACCGACTTGTTCCGGATATCGAACATGAGCCGCTTCGCCGCAAACACGTCAGCGCCAAGAATGCCATCCATCTGCGGAATGTTCGCGTCGGGCAACACGGCCACGCGCAGATCCTGCTTCTTCACGGCGCCGGCCTCAATGCTTGCAAGCATCGCAATTTGAGTGTCCACGACGCCTGTCGTTCCGGCGACTGTGGCCATGCCGACGATTGGCGTGCCCAGCGTCGCCACATGGCGCTGCGCAATCACACTCGTTGTCGAGCCCGTATCGACCATGAACGAGAACGGCCCAGCGCCATTCAACATCACCTTCGCGGTCGGGCGCCCATAGGTGTCTATCCACGCTTCGAGATACGCAGCGATGTCCACGGGCTTGGCGAGGCGTGAACCGGTTGATTGAGCAGCAGCTACGCCTGCCAGCCCCAGGCCCGGCAGAGCGCTCAGCACCACACGGCGCGTGAACTCGATTATCACGGGCGTCCTCCCGCCCGCCGCCTTGGTGGCGGCTTGTAATTCCCACAGCACGATCCTGCCGCGCCTTGACGGCAAGAACCCGGCCTAGCCGAACGCCGCCGAATTCCGGGCAGCCAGATCCGCAAGAAGCTGGGCATCGAACGCCTTTAGCCCGTAGTCGATCGAGAACGAGCGCAGCCGCGACAGCAGGTTCATGCCCACAATCATCGCCGGCTCATCCTTGAGTCCCCACAGATCGAAAATCGGCGCATCAACGGCAACGGC
>Ga0208939_1003631_pt1 | contig 10160 bp, 10 predicted proteins | sample AD_STIC12_MetaG_FD_184437 | JGI IMG/M metagenome (GOLD analysis project Ga0208939, IMG submission 184437) | Active sludge microbial communities of municipal wastewater-treating anaerobic digesters from USA - AD_STIC12_MetaG (SPAdes) (version 2) | ecosystem: Engineered > Bioreactor > Anaerobic >...
AACTGGAATCTATTTACAAAATAGCCCACAGAGTGTTAATGTTGGACAAGCAGGCGGCTGGGATCATCGCGGAGGGGACACCCGCGGAACTGAAGGAACGCACCGACGACCAGCGCGTGAAAAGTTTCTTTTTGCGCCAGTCGCCGGCAATACCGGCTCATCAGGGGATATATGGCGACAAATAGCACAAAGTTTTTAATAGGTCTTTTTGTCATCGTCGGCGTGCTGATCTTCGCAGGAGTTCTCATCTGGATCGGAGCAGCCAAATTTTTCGCCAAGGGGTCGCTCTACTCGGTGTATTTTGACGAATCAGTGCAGGGCCTCCAGGTGGATTCCGCCATCAAGTACCGGGGCGTGGCCATCGGCAATGTGAAACGAATTGGTGTCGCCCCGGATTACCGCCTGATCGAGGTGATCATGAAAATCAATCTAAGGGGTGAGATGGCCCAACAGACCATCGCCTCGCTGAAAACGGCCGGCATCACCGGGGTGGTTTTTATCGAACTCGATCAGATCAGTGAAGGAGAACTGGCAGGCTCGCCAAAACTTTCCTTCAAGCCCCCCTATCCGGTGATCCCGTCGCGTCTGTCGGAAATCAGTCGTATTCTGTCGGATGCGGGGGATGTCATGCAGAAAGTAGGCACGATCGATTTCCAGGCCATCTCCGACAATCTGCAACAGACCACTGAAGCGATCAGAAAATTCATGGAAGGAAACCGTCTTCACAATATCCTGGCCAATCTGGAATCAATCTCCTCCCGACTCGATGAAAGCATCGCGCAGGTTAACCGTATTACTAAGGAAGGTAAAGTGGATCAAACACTGGATGAAGCGCTGGGCGTCCTGACGGACGCCCGCCGCCTGGTCAGACAGGCCGATCGCGAGCTTCAGGCCCTGAAACTGGCCGAAAAAGAAACGCAGGCGGCCCAGATACTCCAGGACGTGGATATGAAGACAAAGACCATCACCAATGAACTTCAGGACACAACGGAAAATCTGCGCATCACTTCGGAAAATCTGAAAACGCTGGCCGACAGACTCAACCGCGACCCCTCGGAGCTGATCTTTACCAAACCGGCGCCGCCACGTAAACCAATGGAATAAGGAAAGGAAAGGAAAAGACACCCATGCATTACTCCATGCCCCCGCAACCGCGCCTCGGGAAAATGCTCAGGCATGCTTGCCGGCTGACACTTGCTTTGGCCTTTGTGTTTCTGGCCGCCGGCTGTGCCGGCGGATCCAGACCCGCCTACAGCATTGACAAATATCTGTTGAGCTGGCCGCCTTCCGTCCGCGATGAGGCGGGGACTCTGCCAGCCAGCATCAAGTTCAACCGTTTTTCGGTGGCCGCCGCCTATAACTCAACCGACATGATCTTCCGCGATGATGATTTCGGTTTCGACTCGTTCAATTATTCAAGGTGGGCGGTGAATCCGGCAGACATGCTCGCCGACGGCATTGTCGCCGACATGAGGACAGGCGGGATATTTCAAGCCGTCTTCTCGCGACATGAAACAGGCAGCGGGCGGTTTGTCGTTTCCGGAGGCATTGAAGAATTTTATCTGCGCTCGGAGGCGGGCCAGAAGAAGGCGCTGATCAGCGTGTCGCTGGCCGTCGAAGATACACGGGAAAAAGAAACAGACAAAAGGCTTTTGTTTCAAAAGAAATACCACACAGAAGAATCTCTCCGGGAACAATCACCGCGGGGGTACGCCCGAGCGGCAAGCCGGGCCGCGCAAATAATTTCCCGGGAAGCCATCAGTGACATTTACGCAGCGGCTAAAAGCCGTCTGAAATGAGGATAAAAAAGATGCTCAGGGAATTTTCGCTGAAAACCGGCGCCCGCCATGAAATGATCGACATCACGGCGATCGTGCAACAAGCCCTCAAAGAGGAAAAAATCCAATCGGGAATCGCCCTGATCTACACTCCCCATACCACCGCCGCCATAACCATCAACGAAAATGCCGATCCGGATGTGCCTCACGATATTCTGGCTGCGCTCGACCGCGCTGTCCCATTGGCCGCAAACTACCGGCATGCGGAGGGTAATTCGGCGGCTCATGTCAAATCATCGCTGGTGGGCGCCTCCGAAACGGTCATCATCGAAAACGGCCGTCTGATTTTAGGCACCTGGCAATCTGTTTTTTTCTGTGAATTCGACGGCCCGAGATCAAGAAAAGTAATGATAAAACTCATCGGCGCGTAAAAGGCTATCAGGAAGTCGGACACGCATCAGCCGCCGCTCCTGGTTTTGGCATTTTTGACCTTTCTTAGGACGTCGATCATTTGTTCGTGAAGCAGGCGGTTGGAAGCCACCAGTCCCGCGGAATATAAATCCCATGCTTCCCCCTGTAAATCGGAAACAATACCACCCGCCTCCCGGACAAGCAGACAGCCGGCGGCCGTATCCCAGGGTTTGAGTTTCAGTTCCCAGAAACCATCGATCCTTCCCGCAGCCAGATAAGCCAGGTCCAGGGCCGCCGCGCCCGGACGGCGCACGGCCTGGGCGCTTACCGCCATTGCATTGAAGTAATCAAGATTGTTTTGGCGGCTGACACGGATATCATATGGAAAACCGGTGGCCAGAAGAGCGTGGGACAATTCATCCACCGTGGAGACCTGAAGCCTGCGACCATTGAGAAAAGCTCCGCCCCCGCAGGTGGCCTGAAAAAGTTCGTCTCTCAACGGATCATAAACAACCCCCTCCTCCACGATACCCTCCTGTTCAAAGGCAATCGACACGCAAAAAAAAGGGAATCCATGCGCATAGTTGGTGGTCCCGTCCAGCGGGTCGATAATCCAACGAACGGGGGCCTGATCATTTTTTACGGCTGATTCCTCCGACAAAATTCCGTGCTCCGGGTAGCGGCGGTTTATCTGTGTCAGTATCAGATCCTCCGACATTTTGTCCGCCTCCGTTACCAGGTCGATCGTTCCCTTGTAAAAGACCCGGTTTTGACCGGTAAATTTTTCCACCAGCAGTGCTCCCGCATCGCGGGCCAGTGCCCGGGCAAATTCGGCAATCTCTTTCATAAAACTAATACTCCCTGTGCCAATAATCGTGAACTGATTTAAATCATAAATCAGCGCAAAAAGTAAGGGAGATCACACCAGAGCCGCCTAAAAAATCAATAACTTCTTTTATAAAAAGTTGCGCTCTGCAATAAATAGTGTTAAGCATACGTCAATTATTCCAGCACGGTTACGGCAGGCATATGACCATAGAACTTGACACAAATGCCCCGGCAACTGATCTGAAAACGGCGCGGGAAAATTCCGGTCTGACCCTGAAGGAATTATTCAAACGCACACGGATCAGTGTCGTCAATCTGGAGGCGATTGAAAACGGCGCTTTTCATTTGCTCCCCGTGCCCCTGTACACACGGAATTTCATTAAAACGTATGCCGCGGCTCTGGGTGTGGACAGCAGCCCTGTACTGGCCCGCTACGAAGAATACCTCCGGAATGTCCATGCCAGGGAAAAAGCCCTCGCGGATGTGCCCCAGCCGGGAGTATTTGCCCAAATCATACGCAAACATAAAACCATATTGTGGATCGCAGGTATTTTTATTATTTTCCTTGCCGTGTCTTTTCTGGTAAGTGTCGCCTACAAACCTGCAGGGGATTTCTCCGGAGGACCGACCGCCGCTGCGGAGCGGGAAGGCTCCCCCTCCGCAAGTCAAATCCTCCCGCAGGCAGACGATCGGCCGGAGGCCGGCGACGGGAAAAAACCGTCTGATGAAATGGTATCTCAGGCGACAGTAAAAACCGAAGACGCCGCCGCGACGGCAGGCCAAATCGAAACCCCTGCCATAGTTCCGGCCGATGCCGGAGAAGGTAAAGAGTTTCTCCTGGCCGTGGAAGCCACAGAAGAAACCTGGCTCCGTATTCAAAGTGATGATAAGGAGCCGGTGGAGGTTTTACTCAAGCGCGGAGATAAAATCGCCCGCAAGGCAGAGCGATTCCGCGTGGACATTGGTAACGCCGGAGGCATCCGGATAAGTTTCGATGGGAAAGCAATAGAAAATTTAGGAAAGCCGGGACAGGTGATTCACCTGCACCTGCCGTAAAAGAAAGAAGGTGTACCCATGTTTGGTTTTGGAATTCAAGAGTTATTGATCATACTGGTTATTGTTTTGATCATTTTCGGTGCCGGAAAGCTGCCGCAAATCGGCTCCGCCCTCGGTCAAAGCATCAGAAACTTTAAAAAATCAGTCTCTGGCCAGAACGACTCGACAAATCAGCCGGTAAAAAAAGAAGAAGACAAGTAGCGCCTGTCTGTTCCCTATCGATTAATCGTCAAAGCCCGTGGTTCAAAACGGAACGTCCTCAGGCTGGTCACCGCCTGGCGGCATCGTGGACGCGGCGGCATCGTCTGGTTTGCTCTGCCCCTTGGGATCGAGCATCTTCATGTCGTTGGCCACGATTTCCGTCGTGTAGCGTTTCACGCCTTCCTTATCTTCCCAGGCACGCGTCTGAATACGGCCTTCAATAAAAACCAGTTTCCCCTTGACCAGGTAATTTCCACAAATTTCCGCGAGTTTGCCGAAAGTGACAATACGGTGCCACTCTGTTTTTTGGACTTTTTCGCCGCTTTTATCCCTCCACTGTTCATCAGTGGCCAGGCTGAAATTGGTAACCATGGTCCCATCCGGCGTATAGCGGATTTCCGGATCCTTGCCCAGCCTGCCGATAAGTATCGCCTTGTTGATCATTTTCCCCCCCTGTAAGTAAAGTGTCGTGCATCATACATAACATGCCGCCCGTAGGCAAACACATTTTTACCCTCGCGAAAACACCCTTGCCCGGGCTCTCCTGCACAATCTGACTTGACTTAAGGCCAAAAAAAATATAGGGAAACTGACTTTAGAAAAAATGGAGACATTATGGAAGACAGCGATCTTTTAAGGGCTCGTTTCGAAAAAATCACGGCCCTGAAAGCAGCCGGAGTCAATTTATACCCCAACGATATCAAGCCCCAAAATACAACCGCCGAAATCATTGAACGCCTCGGCGAAGCATCCACCGATGAGCTGGGCAAGCTTGCCGAAACCTTTTCAGTCGCCGGCCGGTTGATGGCTGTGCGCAATTTCGGTAAGGCGGCCTTCATCAAAATTCAGGACCGCACAGGCCGGATACAGTGTTATCTGGCAAAAAATATCTTGAGCGAGCATGATTTTGCCCTGTTCAAAAAGCTGGACATAGGTGACATTGTTTATGTTTCGGGAAAAATGTTCCGGACAAAAACGGATGAGCTGACCATCGAAGCCGCAAGTATCCGTCTTGCCGCCAAAGCGATACACCCCCTGCCGGAAAAATGGCACGGCCTGACCGATATAGAAACCCGCTACCGTCAGCGCCATCTCGATTTAATTTCCAACCCGCAGGTCAGGGAAATTTTTCACAGGCGCAGCAAGATCATTAAACTAATCCGTGAATTCATGGACAACCACGATTTTCTGGAAGTGGAAACGCCCATGATGCAGCCGCAGGCCGGCGGCGCGGTCGCCCGCCCTTTCAAAACCCATCACAACGCCCTGGGCCAGGATTTCTACCTGCGGATCGCGCCGGAGCTTTACTTAAAGCGCCTGGTCACCGGCGGTCTGGAAAGGGTCTATGAAATTAACCGTAACTTCCGTAATGAGGGCATCTCCACCTTTCACAATCCGGAATTCACCATGATGGAGTTTTATTTAAGCTATGCCACCTATACGGACCTGATGTCCTTTACGGAAGAGTTGTTTGCTTTCATCGCCCACAATATTTTCAATAAACTCACTTTTACCTATCAGGGACAGGAAATCGACCTGACTCCACCGTGGCGGCGCCTGTCCGTGAAAGACGCCCTGCTGCAGATCGCCGGTATGGATCCTGATGCGCTCACTGATATCGGCCGTGCCGCCGCTTTCGCCCGCGAGGCAGGATGTAATATCAAGCCGGCGGATCCGCCGGGAAAAATCCTTATGGCGATTTTCGACGAGCTCGTGGAAAAAAAGCTGATTCAACCCACTTTTGTAACAGACTATCCGGTCGCCGTATCGCCGCTGTCGAGGAGGTCGGAGACAAATCCGGAGCTGGTTGACCGGTTCGAGCTTTATATTTCAGGGCGGGAAATCGCCAACGCCTTTTCCGAGCTCAATGACCCGGCCGATCAAAGAGAGCGCTTCGTGCAGCAGCTCAAGGAACGGGAGGCGGGCGACGACGAGGCCCATGAGATGGATGAAGACTACATCCGCGTTTTGGAATACGCCATGCCGCCCACCGCCGGAGAGGGTATCGGCATCGACCGGCTGGTTATGCTTTTTACCGACTCGGCATCCATCCGCGACGTTATCTTGTTTCCTCTACTGAGAACTAAACAGGGATAGCCCGTAATATTACGGCAGGATATATTTTTATGGCCTACGAATTTTTCATCAGCAGACGATATATGAGGGCGAAACGAAAACAGGTTTTTGTTTCGATCATCACGTTCATCTCGATTTTCGGCATCTTTCTGGGCGTCGCCACGCTGATTATCGTCCTGGCCGTGATGAACGGCTTTGAACAGGATCTGCGCGATAAAATTCTGGGCATCCGCTCCCACATCGAAGTAACCGCCGGCCTCAAGGGACCAATGAAAGATTATCAGGCTCTGCGGGATCAAATTGACAAGACCCGGGGCGTTGTCGCCTCCACCCCCTTTATCTATACGGAAGCCATGATGCGCAATCAAAACGGTATCACCGGCGTGATCATCCGCGGCATTGAAACAAAAAGCGCGCCCGGCGTGCTGAATCTGGGAAAAATCCGCGAGGGAGATATTGAATATGTCAATCAAATCCCCGCTGATGTGCAAAAGGAACTGCCTGACGAGGATAAAGATCTTCAGGGTATTCTCATCGGCCGGGAAATGGCCCGGAACATGGGACTTTTTCTGTATGATCCGATCACCATCATCTCGCCGATGGGCGGTATCTCCACGCCGATGGGTATGGTCCCGCGCATGAAAAAATTTATTGTGACGGGCATTTTCGAATCAGGCTTTTACGAATATGACGCCAAACTGGCCTTTTTGTCCATTAAAAGCTGCCAGGAATTTCTGGAAATGGGTGATACCGTCTCAGGCATCGATATCGTCGTCAAAGATATTTATCAGGCCGATGCCATCGGACGCGATCTCCAGAGTTCCCTGGGCTTTCCTTTTTTCGTGCAAAACTGGATGCAGATGAACAAAAACCTCTTTGCCGCCCTGAAACTGGAAAAACGGGTCATGTTTATCATTCTTAGCCTGATTGTTTTAGTGGCAGCCTTCAACATCATCAGCGCCCTCATCATGATCGTCATGGAAAAAAACAAAGACATCGCCATACTCAAATCAATGGGCGCCACTTCAAAAGGCATCATGAAAATTTTTGTTTACCAGGGGCTGATCGTGGGAACGGTAGGGACTGTTTTCGGCACTATCGCCGGTCTGGCCGTCGCTCTGAACCTCCAGAGCGTCTCCTCCTTCATTGAAAGAATCTTCAAGTTCAAAATCCTGCCCGGCGACGTGTATTACTTAAGTGAGCTGCCCTCAAAGGTCAATTACAGCGATGTGGTTGTTATCGCCGTCGGCACCATGCTCATCTGCCTCTTGTCCACCATCTACCCGGCGCTGAGGGCCTCGCGGCTGGATCCGGCCGAAGCGTTGCGATACGAATAAGAGATGACACAATGATCATTTTGGAAAATTTATCCAAGACATTTATCAAGGACGGCAATCGGATAGAAGTCCTGCGCAACCTGAATCTGGAGATAAAAAAAGGCGAATCTCTGGCCGTCGTCGGTGTCTCCGGCGCAGGCAAAAGCACACTGATTCATATTCTCGGCACACTGGATCACCCGACATCCGGCACTCTTGCCATCAACGGACAAAATGTTTTTGAATGGAATGAAAAAAAGCTGGCCGCCTTCCGCAATAAGATGATTGGCTTTGTTTTTCAGTTCAACAACCTGTTGCCGGAATTTTCCGCGCTGGAAAACACCATCATGCCGGCACTCATCAGCGGTCTAAAGAAGAAAGAGGCGGTGGATAAAGCGCGGCAGGTACTGGAGGAAGTCGGCCTGGAGCAAAGACTGAAACATAAGCCCGGAGAACTCTCCGGGGGAGAGCAGCAGCGTGTGGCCATCGCCCGCGCAATGATCATGGAACCGGAAATACTGCTGGCCGATGAGCCGACAGGAAACCTTGACACGGAAACAGGAAAAAGGATAGAAGACGTCCTGTTGAATTTAAATGCGAAAAAAAACATTACGCTGATCGTGGTGACACACAACAAAGCGCTGGCAGACAGAATGACCGGAAGGATCGGCCTGCGTGACGGGAAAATATATGAGAATCACAAGTAAACTCTTTTCTTTTCTTTTCCTTTTTATGCTGCTTTGTCCGTGCGCGTACGGGCAGACAAAAGAAGTGTGCCTCTTTCCTTTCGCCGTGCATGCCGAGCGCGATTCCGGGCAGCTTCAAACATCCCTCCATCAGCGTCTGCTGGCGCAGCTTGAGAAAGAAAAGAAAATCAGAACCGCACCACCGGACACAAAGCTGCAGCAGGCGGTTTCGCTCGGCACCGGTGACGCCGCCCGAGCCGGCAGACAGCTCGGGATTGATTACATCATCACCGGCAGCGTCACAAAGTTCGGCGATACTCTGAATGTCGATATGCGCATCATCGATACGGCTGCGCAAGCCACATTGCCCGTCATCTCAGTTCAGGGCGGGGAGTCAACCGGCCAGGAGGAGCTTGCCAGGCAGCTTGCCGCAGCTATCATGGGAGGCCTGGGGCTGGCGGATAAAATAATTCGTATCGATATCGCCGGCAACCGCAAGATCGGCGCGGACGCCATCAGACAGAAACTGATAAGCAGGCCGGGCGAAATGCTCAATGAAGAAGATGTCTCCGCCGATATTAAAGCGATTTTCAAAATGGGCTTTTTCGCTGATGTCCAGGCCGAGGTCACAGCGGACGCCCAGGGGAAAATACTCACCTACACGGTAACGGAAAAGGGGCTCATCTCCGAAATAAGAATCCTCGGCAACAAGAAGCTGGACAAAGACGACATCACCGGCGTCATGTCGGTAAAGACACGCCAAAGCGTAAATCAGGATAAAATCAAGGAAGATATACAAAAAATAAAAGGGCTTTACGAAACCAAAGGATATTACAACGCGGAAATCACCCATCGTCTGGAGCAGGACGGCCCCAAAGATTTTGTCGTGGTTCTGAACATTAAAGAAAATGAGAGAGTTTATATCCGTTCAATCACTTTTGAAGGCAATGAGGCTTTCACCAACAAAGAACTGGTGAACATGATGTCCACCTCCGAGCGTACACTGCTCGGTTTTATCACGGATACGGGTATTTTGCAGCCGGCACAGCTCAAACAGGATATACAAAAACTCACTTCCTTTTATTTCAATAACGGTTTTGTCAACGCTCAGATCGGCGAACCGGTCATCGAACGGGACACCAAAGGCATCCACATTAAAATTGCAGTCAGGGAAGGCCGGCGCTTCAAGTTCGGCAAGGTCGAGATAACCGGAGATACCCTCGACAAACCGCTAAGTGAGCTGATGGCCGATTTAAAAACAAAGACAGGCAATTACTACAGCCGGGAAACTATCCTCAAAGACATGGAAGCCATCACCACTGCCGCCAACGACGAGGGATACGCTCAGGCGGATGTCACGCCCAACATTTCCTCTCATGAAAAAGAGCAAACGCTGGATGTCAATTTTCATCTGGAGAAAGGCAATCCTATTTATATTGCCAGGATCAGCATCAGCGGAAACACCATTACCCGTGACAAAGTGATCCGGCGCAGGCTGGCGCTGGCCGAAGGAGATCTCTATTCCTCCAGCAAACTCAAGGCCGGCTATGAAGGACTGAACTATCTGAACTACTTCGAAGAAGTGGACATCCAGACGGAAAAGGGCCAGGGCGACACGATGGATCTCAATATCCGCGTGAAGGAAAAAAACACCGGCATGTTCATGATCGGCGCCGGCTACAGCGCCGTCGATCAGGCGGTAATCATGGCGCAGATTTCCCAGCAGAATTTCCTGGGCTACGGCCAGGAATTGAGCCTGAAGGCGTCTCTGGGATCAAAAACCAACAACTACGAGCTCTCCTTCACCG
>Ga0208939_1003632_pt1 | contig 10157 bp, 8 predicted proteins | sample AD_STIC12_MetaG_FD_184437 | JGI IMG/M metagenome (GOLD analysis project Ga0208939, IMG submission 184437) | Active sludge microbial communities of municipal wastewater-treating anaerobic digesters from USA - AD_STIC12_MetaG (SPAdes) (version 2) | ecosystem: Engineered > Bioreactor > Anaerobic >...
AATGGCGATCCTACTAAGTGCCGCAGTGTATGGATATCGACGCACAGCGGCACTGCACTGGCTCCCCATTTCACCGACGTTATGGTGGTTTGGTGTGGGTGCGTCGCTAGGCAGCCTATTCCTTGCGGTGCTGCTGACCCAATCGCGCGGTGGCATGATAGTGGTCCTTGTGGCGACGGTCTTTATTGTGATGGCGCGATACGGCTGGAAGGTGGCCGGGAGTTGTTTGGTGTTGTTGATGGTGGGTGGTCTACTCATTCCCACGCCGTTACGGGAACGGGTGCAGGCCGAACATCAACAGAATCCCGTCTCCTATGCGCGCTTGCAAATGTGGCAAGGGGCGTTGACGCAAATGGCTGAGCATCCACTGGGCATCGGGCTCGGTCTGTATCAATACACCTACCCTCGCTATGCGTTTCCGGTTGAAGGTGAGATTGCGCGGTATGGAAAAGTCGCGCAAACGCCGCACAACGATTATTTGCAAATGGGGATCGAAATGGGCGTCGGTGCGCTGCTGCTGTTTTTGGCCGGCGTATTCATGGTGGGGCGAGACTTCGCACGCGTATTTCAGACGCGATTATCTCGCCGGCAGAGAAGCCTCATCCTTGGATTGGGAGCCGGAGGGATCGCGCTTCTGGTCCATGCCGCGCTCGATTCCAGCTTGCGCGAAACGGCGTTGGCGATTCTGCTCGTTCTCTGCGCGGGACTGATTGTTTCAGCTGCTCGGATGACCCGTTGCAGCACCGATGCCGTGCAGGTCATACCGATTCGATCGCGTTTTGTGTGGGGAATGAGTGCGGCCTGTGTGTTACTGCTGGTCGGAGCGGAAGTCAGTCGGTTGGGGATGGCTTGGCTGACCTTCGATGCTGCATCGCGACGGGCCGTGGCCGGCGAAACAGATGCCGCGATTCAAGGACTACAGCACGCGATTGCGTTGGACCCTGGTAAGTCGCTCTACCACCATGGTCTGGGGTCGGTCTATGCTAGAGCGTTCGACGCATCCCGCGACAAAGAGATGTTCCGGTTGGCGCATGCGGAGTTCAAAGAGGCGATTGAGTTGAATCCGTTGGACAGCCGGTTGTTGGGACTCTTGGGCCAGCTGTATGTGTCGGCGGCCCAGGCGCCATCCTTGTCAGGCGGTCTCGACGAACAGCGGAAATCCTGGATACGTGCCGCATTGCGTGTGTACGAACGGGCTGTCCGGCTCGCGCCGTTTTCTGCTCCTTATCGGTATGAACAGGCTCGACTCCATTGGATGCTGGGGGAGAAAGCGGCGGCCGAGCAGCAGGCGAAAGAGGCCGAACGCCTGGAGCCGAATTTCTTGCCTGCTCGTGCATTGCTGGCACATGTGTGGGTCGATGCCGGTCGAATCGATGAGGCGAGACAGGAACTTCATGAAATTCAGGCACGGCAGGCTCGGTACGAGCAGTGGAATAAGAACAGTATCGATCGGGCATTCTTAGGGGTTGATGTGGCTCCGCTCCGTGCCGCGGTTGGAGAGAAGGGGCTCGCCGGGTGAGGCCAATGAGATTCAGCAGGGCCACGAAGTCCCGCATGACCCAGGTGGTATGCGGACTGGCATTGCTGGCCGGCGCGTCGGGCGTGCTCCATGTTCTCGATCAGGAGCGGACTTCCGTCGCACTGGCTGAACAATTGGCCTATCTCCCGAAGGGAGACTATTTGAAATTGGCCGTGCTCGGGTATCGGCAAGTCGTCGCAGACCTGATCTGGCTGCAGGCGGTTCAACATATCGGCGCGAAGCGGGATACGCAGGCGGGGTATATGTGGACATATCACGCCGTCGATGTCCTGACGGATTTGGATCCGACGTTTGTTCCGCCCTACCAAGCCACCGGACTCTTTCTGGGTGTCTTGGTCGGTCGGCATGAAGAAGGTGTGGCGATCCTGAAGAAGGGTATTCAGCACAATCCGTCACATTGGCAGCTGCCGTTCCTGGCCGGCTATATCTCGTACTACGAGCGCTGTGATCCGGCGGCGGGTGGGGAATTTTTTCGGATCGCGGCGCGAGTGCCCGGTGCGCCTGCGTACCTTCCGCAATTGGCCGCACGTATGACGGTGGAGAGCGGGGACTCCTCCGCGGCGCTGGAATTCCTGGAGCGTTTTTCCCGGAGCGTCACGGATGAGCGGGTGCGAGAGGCATTGTTTCGGCGGATGAAAGAAATCGTGCAAGAACAGGATCTACGCGTTCTCGAAGAGGGGATCAGTCGGTACCGAGCGCACTATGGGCAGGCGCCGGCAAAACTGGAAGATCTTCTGTTGCGCGGTATCATCACCAGCCTGCCGATGGATCCGTTGGGCGGGCAGTATGAGCTCAATAGTTTGACCGGAACCGTCAGCGCCTCCTCCACGCGCGAGCGACTTCGGATTCATGAGAAAGTCGCGTGCCGATTGGGACGTGCGACGCAGTCGGAGGGAGGGGCCGGTTCGATGGAGACTCCGTTACCGACTGTGCAGTGAGAATGGAGGCGCGCTGTGGATGATATCGTCACCGACAACTTGACCAAATCCTACGCCTCCGGTTGGCCCGGGCGACCGCCGTTCGTCGCGCTGGACGGATTGTCACTCACCGTTCGCCGAGGAGAGATTTTCGGCTTCCTGGGACCAAATGGAGCGGGAAAAACCACCACGCTGAAGATTTTGCTGGGGCTTGTTCGGGCAACGAGCGGTCAGGCGTACTTGCTGGGGCAGCCGGCCGGTGATGTGGCGGCGAGGCGCCGAATTGGCTTTTTGCCGGAGTCTCCCTATTTTTACGACTATCTCACCGCCGAAGAGTTTTTGGGGTTTTATGGTCAATTGGCAGGTTTGGCCCGCAGTGCCATCACCCAGCGGGTCACGGACCTCTTGGGGCTCGTCGGCCTCACAGACGCCCGTACCCGGCAGTTGCGCAAATTCTCCAAAGGGATGTTGCAGCGTGTCGGCTTAGCGCAGGCGCTGATTCACGACCCTGAATTGATCATCCTCGACGAGCCGATGACTGGCCTGGACCCGGTCGGACGCAAGCAGGTCCGCGATCTGATCTTGAACCTGCGCGATCGCGGGAAGACCGTCTTTTTCAGTACACACATTCTGCATGACGTGGAGATGATTTGTGACCGGGTTGGAATTGTCATGAAAGGTCGTCTCGTTGCCAGCGGCCGAGTCGATGAGCTGGTCCGGCAGGATCATACGCAGTCCGTTGAAGTGGTCTGCCAGCAGCTCAAGGTCGAGGAGAATGCCTTCATTCACTCGTTGGCCACCCGTGTGCTCCAGCAGGGGCAACAGTGTCTGATCGTCTTGCCCAGCCCTGACGCAGTCGATGCGCTCGTCGGGGAAATTCGGCGGCAGGGTGGGCGATTGTTGTCGGTAACGCCTCATAAAGCATCGCTGGAGGATTTGTTTTTTCAGGAGGCCACCCAACGGACCTCCCCGTCATTGCCGCATGTGACCAGTGGGAGGGCCTCTTAATGGGTGCGATCGGCGTCATCGCCTTAAATGCGTTTCGTGAAAGTTTGCGCGACAAGATTCTCTACAATCTGGTGCTGTTCGCGGGCCTCCTTATCGGGCTGTCCGTGTTGCTGGCGGATCTGTCGATTACCGAGCACCACAAGGTCATTGTCGATATGGGTTTAGCGGCCATCAACCTGATCGGCGTCATCATCGCTATTTTCGTCGGCATCAGCCTGGTCAATAAAGAAATCGAGCGGCGTACGATCTACACGATTATGGCGAGGCCGATCAGTCGTGCCTCTTTTATCATGGGCAAGTACCTTGGCCTGGCGCTGACGTTGTTCGTGAACATGGCCATCATGTGGGCGGTGTTTCTTCTGACCCTGTGGCTCTACCATGTGTCGATTCAGCCATCCATTTTTCAAGCGGTGGCACTGATCTTCGTGGAAATTTTGGTGGTGACGGCCATTGCCCTCTTTTTTTCGACGTTCACATCGACGACGTTGAGCGCCATCTTCACGCTGGGCCTGTATGTGATCGGCCATCTGACGGCCGACCTACGGGCAATGGTCGCCAATAGCGACAGCGGCCCGATCAAATCTCTCGTAGACCTGCTCTACTATCTCTGCCCAAACCTCGAAATGCTGAACATCAAGGGGCAGGCTGCAGTGGGGGTTGTTGCCGCGCCGGAGTATGTCATGTTGGCGTCTCTCTACGGGGTCATGTACGCCGGGGTTTTACTCATCAGTGCTTGCGTAGTGTTTCAGCAGCGGGATTTCTGATCCAACGTCGTGCTGTGTCTAGCTCCCAAGGAAGGGACGTGCCGCTCGCCGCAAGAAGACTTGATACGATCATCCCCGCTCGATTGATGATCGAGCCGCAGTTTACGTAGCAAAGGCCGCCAATGGGATCTCAGCGTTATAGTCTCTCCCCCCTCATGGTATTCACCAGTCTGTACAGTCATTGGAATCTGATTCGACTGTTGACTGGGCGCGAAATTGCGAGTCGGTATCGAGGGTCATTATTAGGGGTGCTCTGGTCACTAGCGCACCCAATAATGATGCTGGTGGTCTACGCATTTGTGTTTCGAGTTGTGTTTAAGGCGTCATGGAGCCATGGGGGCGAGGGTAATTCAGAATTTGTGATGACCCTCTTTACGGGATTGATCGTGTGCGCGGTATTTAATGAATGTGTCAATCGTGCTCCCACCCTTATTCTGAATCACGTCAGCTATGTAAAGAAGATCGTATTCCCTCTGGAGATTCTCCCGTGGGTGTCGTTAGGAGAAGCATTTCTTAACATGGGCGTAAGCATAACCGTGCTTCTCGTGTTCCATATTTCAAGCCACCTCCCTCTGCATTGGACGGCCACTATGTTGCCTCTCTTAGTCATTCCGTTGGCATTGTATGCGCTCGGCGTTTCGTGGTTTCTAGCCTCAGTCGGGGTGTTCGTGCGCGATGTGGGACATGCCACTACCATCGTCACCAATCTCATGCTATTTCTTGCCCCTGTGTTTTATCCGCTTTCTTCGCTTCCAGATGCCTATCGTCCGTTTATGTATCTGAATCCACTCACATTCGTCGTGGAGCAATCGCGGAATGTATTGATTATGGGAAGAATGCCTTCGTGGCATTGGGTAGTGATCTACTTTCTGTGTAGCGCTGTAGTGGCATGGTTGGGACTAGCTTGGTTTCAGCGTACACGAAAGGGGTTCGCGGATGTCCTCTAACATCGCGATCAGAGTAGAAGATCTCAGTAAATGTTATCACCTCTATCACAGGCCTGTTGATCGGTTGAAGCAGTCCTTTATCCCGAGGTTGCGAAGAGTGTTGGGGATTTCTTCAATGCCCTACTTTCGAGAGTTTTGGGCGCTCAAGAACTGCTCACTAGAGATTAGGAAGGGCGAAACTGTCGGAATCGTCGGAGGCAACGGATCAGGAAAATCAACTCTACTCCAACTAATCTGTGGGACACTTATGCCAACGAATGGAGGTGTTGAAGTTCATGGACGCATCGCAGCCCTTCTTGAGCTTGGTGCAGGATTTCACCCCGAATTTACCGGGCGAGAGAATGTCTATATGAACGCTTCGATACTAGGACTATCTCAAACGGAAATTGATGCTAAGTATGACGAGATTGTTGCTTTTGCTGAAATCGGTGACTTTATCGATCAACCTGTTAAGACATACTCCAGTGGCATGTTTGTCCGCCTGGCCTTTGCCGTCATTGCGCATGTTGATGCGGAAATCTTGGTTATTGATGAGGCATTGGCGGTGGGAGATGTTTTTTTTGCGCAGAAATGCATGCGATTTTTGCGCACTTTTAAAAGCTACGGCACAATTGTACTTGTGACACATGACTTCGGAACGGTTGTCGGCCTCTGTGATCGTGCAATATGGTTGGAGCAGGGTGAGGTACGGTCGATTGGTCAAGCAAAGCAGGTATGCGAAGAATATCTTGCGAATCGTTATGGTGCTGTGCGCAGTACCATTCCCAGGCAGGTCCCGGAAGTGTCTATGTCAAATGCAGAACAACGCTCGTTGTCAAAGCATGATGCGCGCATTGATTTCATCAATCACTCAAATTTACGAAATGACATTGAGGTGGTGGACCTTTCCGCGGAAAGACATGGTTTTGGAAATGGAGGCGCCTCGATCACAGATGTCCATGTGACAGATTTAGAAGGCAGGCAACTCTCTTGGGTCGTTGGTGGTGAGATGGTACGGTTGGAAATAGAAGCTCTAGTCACAGTGCCTTGTAAGAACACAATTATCGGGTTTCAGTTTAAGGATAGGCTTGGTCAAGTATTGTTTGCCCAAAATTCCTTTACCGCATATTGCATGAATCCAGTTTCAGCAAGTCCGAATGATACTGTTAAGGGAGTTTTTGTTTTTCGTTTGCCGATATTGCCACGCGGCAAGTATTCGGTGGATGTGGCAATTGCGGACGGCGCTTCTCCCGAAAGTGTCACCCAACTGCAATGGCTACATGATGCATTCAGTCTGGAATCTCACACGTCAAGCGTGGTCAGTGGTTTGGTCGGTTTGGTTTTTGATTCGATTGAGCTCAGCAGTCAGGGGACGCCATTCTCGAAAACGGCGGTAGCCTGAAACTGGCGTGCGAAACTTGTCTATGAACTATCTGAGTGGTTATTAGCCAGTGAGTAAACATATGAACGCGGAATTGGTAGGCTCTCAAGATAAATTGATGCGTGTGCGAAACGAGTATCTTGACCTCATGCAAGCGTTTTTGACAGGCAGTATTTACAGAGATTTTGCTCAGGCACCTTTTGGATCAAATCTGTTTGATTCGCATCGTCGAGAGCATGGCCTGGATTGGCCTTCAACTGCAGAGACGATGATCGGTGTAAAACGCCTTGCAAACCTGCGGGCACTGACGGAATCCGTGATTGCCGACAATGTGCCCGGCGACCTTATCGAAACAGGGGTGTGGCGCGGCGGTGCGTGTATCTTTATGCGAGCCATTCTGTATGCTAACAGCGTGAGTGATAAGTCCGTGTGGGTTGCTGATTCGTTTGAAGGCTTGCCGGCCGGCAACACGCTTCAATACCCAGCGGATGCTGGGTCCGATTTTCATACTTATAGCCAACTGGCGGTGTCTTTGGAGGAAGTCAAAGAAAACTTCCGTGCTCACGGGCTATTAGATGCGCAGGTTAAATTTGTGAAGGGCTGGTTCAAGGATAGTTTGCCAAAAGCGCCGATAGACCGATTGGCACTGTTGCGATTAGACGGCGACATGTATGAGTCAACTATGGACGCATTGACTTACCTGTATCCAAAGCTCTCACGCCTAGGGTACGTGATTGTCGACGACTACCATGTGGTACCAGCCTGTAAAGCGGCTGTAAGTGACTATTGTGAAAAAAACGCGATAAGGCCGCAAATTGTGGAAATTGATGGTGTCGGAGTCTATTGGAGGAAGTCTTCTGTGCCCGAGGGGCAGTCAGAGATTGTTTCGACAAACGAAGTCGTGGCGTCCTTTGATGTGCAGATTGCTCGACTCGATCAGGCGGTGCTCGAATTGAGCAAAAGAGCAATTGCTCAGCTCAATCGGTGTTTGTCGGAGCGGGATGAGCTAATTGCTTCAATGACCCAATCCTTGGCGGAGCAGGACAGGCAGATTGTGAATCTCAAGCAGACGCTAGTTCAGCGGGACGAGTACATCGCTGCACTTTTATCATCTGCTAGTTGGCGTGTGACCGAGCCACTGCGGGTAATGGGTGCTTTACTTAGAAAGTTCCACCCGTTAGGCCACACTAATCTTAAGGGAAGGGAAAAATGAGCTCGCCAATTTTAGTTTGGGAGAATGACTCGAATTTAAGAGTAAATGGTGTGGATTTTTATGTTGCTTACAGCCCTGAAGAACTACATGGAATAAATTCCACGGTAGACAAATTTCTCCTAGGCAAGAGCCGGTCCATGATCGAAAAATTGATGACTGTTCTTGCGGGACAAAAGATTTGCAACGTTTTTGATATTGGCATATTCAAGGGCGGAAGTGTAGCGCTGTATGATCAACTTTTTCCGACGGAAAAGATCGTAGCCGTCGAATTCATGTCAAGACCGGTGGATGCACTCACGCAATATATTCATCGACATAAAAAAGCGGACCATATCAAACCGTATTATGGCGTGAACCAAGCAGATCGGCGTGCGATGCGAAAGATTTTGGCGTACGAGTTTCCCAACCAAGAGATCGACTTGATAATTGATGATGCGTCCCATCTGTACGAAGAAACCCGTGAAGCATTTAACATTAGCTTTCCATACCTGAAGCCAGGTGGGCACTATGTCATTGAGGACTGGGCCTGGGCTCATTGGCCTGGAGACTATTGGCAAAAAGACAATCCTCATTTCAAGGACAAGCGTGCCTTGAGCAATCTGCTAATCGAGCTAACCATGCTCGCCGCCAGTAGGTGCGATTTGATCGAAGATATTTTCGTCAATCACAATTACGTCATCGTCAAACGGGGGGTCAGCAAGCTGTCTCCGGATGGCTTTGATATTGGTGAACACTATTTGTTGCGAGGCAAGCAGTTCGGAGCCTGGCTATAGGAACCGCTTGATCCTATAAAGCTGTAACCATGGGCCAATTCAATTCAACCCTTGTGCAGGACGGACGGCTGCTACCCGGCATCCACGGTCTCAGAGGAATTGCCGCTATTGCCGTTGTGTTTTTTCACCTAGTCCACGTGGGAGGCTTAAACCCTCCAACTTCATTCCAATTCATAGGTCGCGATTTCGGCTATGGAGTACATCTTTTTTTCATACTCAGCGCATTCTCGTTGATGCATTCAACCGAATCGCGGACGACCGCGCCAAGTTGGCTAAGTGATTATTTTGTAAAAAGATTTTTCAGGATTGCTCCCCTATTTTACCTCATGATTGTCTTCTGGGTTGTCGTTGGGGTCGTCAAAGGAGCCGGATCAAAAGACCCTGCAGAAATTCTACTGAATCTAACCTTCACATTTGGTTTTGTGCCACCCTCCGGCATTGTTTGGGGGGGGTGGTCTGTGGGGGTAGAAGTGATATTTTACGCAATATTTCCGGTCTTACTGCTGCTCGTCAAACCCCATAAGCCATCTCTTCTACTTCTCCTACTATTAGTCGTCAGCATCATTGTCAGGGCGCACTGCGTTCAGTCCTGCACCTTCAAGGCTCAAATGTGGAATCATCATCGAAATTTGACTGGAGCTACTTCTCCTTCCCTTCCAACATTTGCTTTTTCCTCATGGGCCTCTACGTGTATCTGGTGGTCAAATTTCACGGAAGGCATTCGACATTGCTGCGTGTGCACGCACCGATAGCAACGACTGCGATTATCGCAGGATTACTTTTTTCTGATGTGGGATTGCTAATTTACAGTTCGGCGAGATGGGATATTGTGCTGTGGGGATTCGGACTGAGCGTATTATGCGCTTGGCAAGCGAATCGACCAAGTCGTGTCATTGCCAGCGGGGTCCTTCAATACTTTGGCGAGCGCAGCTATAGCATCTATCTGATGCATCCGGTAATTATTTTTGCGCTAAAGAGCTATTTGCTGAAGATATATACTTTGTGCTTTCCCGCCATTGGAGCCTACTCCTACTTCATATGTTCGAGCATTCTTATAGTTTCTATTTTGCCTTGCGTTGAAATTACTTATAGGCTGATAGAAGTGCCTGGGATAAATCTTGGCCGGCGACTGATCGCCTCAAAGAGGATTGCTGTCATCACACCTACTCTCGATTTGGAGAGCCATGAGTACCAAGCCTCGTCACAAGTACGAATTCTCAGTTGATCTCACTGCACCATCCGCGCCGACTTATGTGGTACGGATGGTTGGCCATTTTAAGCGTGTCCTGGAGGTCGGCTGTGGGCCAGGTTCCGTCACCAAGCTGCTGACGCAGCATGGACAATGTCGAGTGACAGGCCTTGATCTGGATTCGGAAGCAATCGACCGCGTCGCGCCATATTGCGAAGCCATAGTGCGAGGGGATTTGAATTCCCCTGAGTGGCCGAGCTTGCTCGATAAAGTGAAACCATTTGATGTTGTGGTGGCAGCGGATGTACTCGAACATCTGTACGATCCCTGGAGCGTTCTGGCACAGATGGCAGGCTTTATCCGACCTGATGGTTATCTCGTCATCTCACTGCCCCATGTCGGCCATGCCGCAGTTGCGTCGTGCTTGATCAACGGTGATTTTGAAT
>Ga0208939_1003641_pt1 | contig 10139 bp, 9 predicted proteins | sample AD_STIC12_MetaG_FD_184437 | JGI IMG/M metagenome (GOLD analysis project Ga0208939, IMG submission 184437) | Active sludge microbial communities of municipal wastewater-treating anaerobic digesters from USA - AD_STIC12_MetaG (SPAdes) (version 2) | ecosystem: Engineered > Bioreactor > Anaerobic >...
TAAGCGTATCGCGACTTCCCGATCCCTGCGTTGCCGAGATCACTCCTACAAACGCCGGCAGACCACATCTATGTCCGCTTCCTTGCTACTGGGACTGACCGGGCGCAGTGTCATGGAATTGTTGCGAACCCGAATACGGTTCTTCGCGGTATCCTGCCTTGCCTGCTGTTCATTGGCGGCGCGTTGCGCGGTCTCGACGGTGTAGCGTGGATTATCCGAAGAGAGCACCTTCACCGTCACGGCTTTCGTCGTCAGCACATCGCCTGACTGCGACCAGGTGCCGTCGGTCTGCGTATTCAGCGTGGTCTTTGTGCCATCGGTGGTGGTGATCGTCATGATGGCGAAATCGTAATATTCACCGCCGCGTTTATAGTTCACTTTATTGCTGCCGGTGGCAGTGAATTTCGCGGTCTTCATCGTGTAGGGACCGCATTGCCAGGTGCCTTCGATGCTGATCGGTGGCGGATCGGCGGCGAGCGCATTGCCGCAAGCGAATAGAAAAATCAGGGTCAAGGCGGTTTTCATGGCGGGCTCGTCAACGTTGAACCGGATCATCATAACCGCAAATAAAAACCCCGGTGTGGCCGGGGTCTTTATTCAAGCATCAAGCCGCTTCGTCGTCGCGATATTCGTCCGGCGTCGGACAGATGCACACCAGGTTGCGGTCGCCATACACGTTATCGACGCGGCCGACCGGGCTCCAGTATTTATCGTTACGCGAACTGCCGGCCGGGAACACACCTTCTTCGCGCGAGTACGGGCGGTTCCATTCGGCATCGACCAGGTCATGCACGGTATGCGGTGCGTTGCGTAATGGACTTTGCTCGATGGCAAAACGGCCGTTCTGCACTTCGGTGATTTCGTTGCGGATCGCGATCATCGCATCACAGAAACGGTCGAGTTCGACCTTCGCTTCCGATTCGGTCGGCTCTATCATTAGCGTGCCCGGCACAGGGAAACTCATGGTCGGTGCATGGAAACCGAAATCGATCAGGCGTTTCGCAATGTCGTCAACGCTCACGCCGCAGGCATCTTTCAAGGGGCGCGGATCGACGATGCATTCGTGCGCGACGCGGCCATTGTGATTGCGGAACAACACCGGGAAATGCGGATGCAAACGCGCAGCCATGTAGTTCGCACTCAAGATCGCGACTTCGGTGGCAAGTTTCAAACCGTCGCCGCCCATCATCAGGATGTAGGCGTAGCTGATCGGCAGAATCGATGACGAACCAAACGGTGCCGCCGAAACCGGGCCGACCGGAGCCCTGCCGCCATCGAGCGATGGATGGCCGGGCAAGTACGGTGCGAGATGCGCTTTCACGCCAATCGGGCCCATGCCCGGGCCGCCGCCGCCGTGCGGAATGCAGAAAGTTTTATGCAGATTCAAATGCGATACGTCGGCACCGAAATCACCGGGGCGCGACAAACCGACTTGCGCATTCATATTCGCGCCATCCATGTAAACCTGGCCGCCGTGTTGATGCGTGATGTCGCAAATTTCGCGAATACGTTCTTCGAATACACCGTGTGTCGATGGATAGGTCACCATCAATGCAGCGAGATTTGCGCTGTGCTTTTCAGCTTTTGCGCGCAAATCATCGACATCGACATTGCCTTCCGAATCGCAATTCACCACCACCACATCCATGCCGACCATCTGTGCGGAAGCCGGATTGGTACCGTGTGCCGAAGATGGGATCAGGCAGACGGTACGATTCAAATCACCGCGCGCATGGTGATAGCCGCGAATGGCCAGCAGACCGGCGTATTCGCCTTGTGCGCCGGAATTGGGTTGCAGCGACACCGCATCGTAGCCGGTGATTTCGACTAGCCATTTTTTCAGGTCATCGAACAATTCGTAATAACCTTTCGCCTGATCCGCTGGTGCGAAAGGATGCAATGCACCGAATTCCGGCCAGGTGACCGGAATCATTTCGGCGGTCGCATTCAATTTCATCGTGCAGGAACCAAGCGGAATCATCGCGCGATCCAGTGCCAGATCACGATCCGACAATTTACGCATATAGCGCAGCAGTTCGGTTTCGGAACGGTAGCGACTAAAAATCGGATGCTTCAGGCAGGCGCCTTTGCGGGTCAGGTCGGCGGGAATCACATTGGCGTCGTTCGCGATATCGGCGTGCTTCAACGAGCCGCCAAATGCACGCCAGACGGCTTCAATGATTTCCGGTGTGGTCGCTTCATCGAGCGCGATGCTCAAATGCGTCGAACCCACGAGGCAGAAATTGATTTTCTCGGCGGCGGCGCGAGCAATGATCGCATCGCGTTGTGAGCCGGCATCCACGGTAATCGTGTCGAAGTAATTTCTGTTTTGAATCGCAAAGCCGAGTTTGCTTAAACCGGCAGCCAATACTTTGCTGCGGTTATGTACGTCGTGCGCAATCGCAGTCAAGCCTTCGGGGCCGTGATAGACCGCGTACATCGAAGCGATCACGGCGAGCAAAACCTGAGCGGTACAAATATTCGACGTCGCTTTTTCGCGGCGAATATGTTGTTCGCGCGTTTGCAGTGTCAGGCGATAAGCCGGTTGTCCGCGCGAATCGACCGAGACGCCGATCAAGCGGCCCGGGATATTACGTTTGATCGCATCGCGTACCGACATGTAAGCCGCGTGTGGACCGCCGTAGCCCATCGGCACGCCGAAACGCTGGGTCGAGCCAATCGCGATATCGGCACCGAGTTCGCCCGGCGAGGTCAGAATCGTCAATGCCAGCGGATCGGCTGCCATGATGCTGACTGCACCTGCTGCTTTCAGTTGGGCAATTGCGCCACGGAAATCGCGCACTTCGCCATCAGTGCCGGGATATTGGAAAATCGCGCCGCACACATCGCTGGCGACTAAATCTTTGTCGGGATTGCCGATGATCAATTCCCAGCCCAGTGGTTCGGCGCGGGTGCGCATCACGGCAATCGATTGCGGATGGCAGTTTTCATCGATAAAGAATTTTTTGCTTTTGTTTTTCGACACACGTTCGGCAACGGCCATTGCTTCTGCGGCAGCGGTGCCTTCATCGAGCAGGGAGGCATTCGCAACGTCGAGACCGGTCAGTTCACAGATCATGGTCTGGAAATTCAACAACGCTTCCAGGCGACCTTGCGAAATTTCCGGTTGATACGGCGTGTAAGCCGTGTACCAAGCTGGATTTTCCAGAATATTGCGGAGGATGACGAGCGGGGTCAGTGTGCCGTTGTAGCCCTGGCCGATCAGCGAGGTGAAAACCTGATTCTTCGAAGCCAGTTCGCGCAAACGTGCGAGTGCTTCGACTTCGGAGAGGGCGCGACCCATGCTGCTGAGCGGCTTCAGGATGCGGATCGAATCGGGCAGGGTTTCCGCGATCAGCGTGTCCATGCTGTCGACGCCGACGGCGTCCAGCATTTGTTGCACTTCCTGCGGCGACGGGCCGATATGGCGGGCGGAAAAATCACGGGCAACGTGCGGAAGCGGCAGGGCAGTCGGTTTCGTCATGGCAATTCTCGGGTAGGCGCGCATCGAATTGCCGAACATAAGCCTGTCCGGCATCGGCGCCCCCTCTGTCTGTGTGCCTGAGAGTGTTATCCCGTCGGCAGGCGTTGGTGCGCGAAGCACGTCGCCATTTTTCAGAGTGTTGAATTACCGGCGGTTCTTTTGCCTGAGAGTTTCCGGGGCGGTTGCTCCTTCGGCGTCGGGTTAACGATCTCTCCCGCAGCGGCCCGCCATTGTAACAGGGCGCTTGGGGGCAATCGAGCGGCGAGGTGTGAAATATGGCCATTGCCGGCTCAGTCGGGCGTGACCCTGGCGACACGGGATAATGGCCGCCCAAAGCGTTAGCATATGGCAAGCGTATCAGGAGCCCGTGATGTCCCAGAAAAACCCGATGGAAAGCCTCGATTTATCCGGTCTGCCTGAAGCCTTGCGCAAGAAAGTGCAGGACCAGCTCAATCGCATGTCGCCGGAAATGCAGCAGGAGTTTCTGAAGAAATCACGGCCAATGCTCAATCGCGCGATGGATGCTGCCAACAATATAGAGCGCAAGGGTATTGAAGCGGTGCATCAATCCCATCGCATCAAGCCCAGCGGTCACTACAACGCGACGATACAGCCAGGCGACGGCGGCTCAAACCAGATTCTGAAGTTTGTCGCTTTCCTGGTGATTGCGGCAATCGTCTACGATTTTTTCAGGTGAGACGGGCCGGCGAGCTTGGCATCAAGTCCTGCAAACGGTTGAAATAATCGCGGGTTAATTCCAATTGCGATGCCGCGGTTTCGGCACGATTGACGATTTGCCTGAAATCGGCGTTTTCCGGCCGGTCTTTCGCATACCAGCCGAGATGTTTTCTGGCGATTCTCACGCCCATCACTTCGCCATAAAACGCATGTAGGTGTTCGAGGTGCCCCAATAGTATGTCGCGGACTTCTTCGGCACCGGGTTCTGGCAAATGTTTTCCGGTCGCCAGGTAATGCGAGATTTCGCGAAAAATCCATGGCCGTCCCTGTGCGCCGCGGCCGATCATCACTGCATCGGCGCCGGTTTTTTCGAGCACGAATTTTGCCTGTTCCGGCGTACGGATATCGCCATTGGCCAGCACCGGAATTTTCACGGCCGCTTTTACTGCTGCGATCGTGTCGTACTCGGCTTCACCATTGTACAAATCCACGCGCGTGCGGCCATGCACGGCGAGCGCCGCAATGCCGGCATCTTCTGCGATGCGTGCAATCGTCAAGGCATTTTTGTTATCGTGATCCCAGCCAGTCCGTATTTTCAAAGTCACCGGAACATTCACCGCATTGACCATCGCAGACACGATTTTCCCGACCAGAATTTCATCACGCATCAAGGCCGAGCCTGCCCACACATTGCAGACTTTCTTTGCAGGACAACCCATGTTGATGTCGATGATCTGCGCGCCGTGATCGACGTTGTAGCGGGCAGAGTCCGCCATCACTTCCGGATCGGTGCCGGCAATCTGCACGCTGATCGGCGCCGGTTCACCGTCGTGGTCCATGCGATGCATCGACTTGCTGGTTTTCCAGAACTTCGGATCCGAGATCGTCATCTCCGACACGCATAAACCCGCGCCATGCCGTTTGCACAACATGCGAAAAGGCTTGTCGGTAACGCCTGCCATCGGCGCCAGCACGACATTGGGTTGGATTTCGTAGGGGCCGATGCGCATGCCCAGTATTGTAAACCGTAATCAAAAAAGCCCCGCAATGCGGGGCTTTTTCACTGTTTTCACAGTGGCTTAAATCAGCTGATGATCGTGAAGGATTAATTCGATGGTTTGAGTTTTTTCATTTCGGTTTCGAATGCGGCAGCTGTCGATGGAGTCAGGTTCGGATGGCCTGCCATAAAGCCCATCGTGATGGTGCCAACGACGAAATAGGTTTCGCCGGCTTCAACTTCGATATTGGTGACGTCCTTGGCTTCGGAGTGCACGGTATAGGTATGCTTGCCTGGCTCAACCTGTGCCAGGATGTAGTTGCCGCTGCCCAGCTTGCCCAGTTCCACCTCATTTTCGCGGACTTTGAATTTGATCGCGGCGCCGGCAAAACGGTTAGCCCTGAAAAAGACGATCAAGGCTTTGCCTGGTTCAGGTTTGCCGATAACGTCCAGTACGGCTTGAGGAATTGTCGTATTCGAAGCATCTGTCGCAGGAGCTGGGGCGGTGGTTTCGGTAGCCTGTTCTACAGCAGGTGCAGTCGCATCTTGTGCGAAGGAAGATGTTGCGAATGCGATACCAAGTACAAGCGTGGCGCTTAAGGGTGCATGAAATTTCATTTTGAATCTCCGTTGGTCGATGGTCTTGTGATTTGAAGCGGGTTGTTGTTTGTCTCGGCGGTAATTTTTCCCAGTCTCACGGTGCTGTCGGCACTCACCAAGGCTTGAACCATGGTGTTCTCCGGTATTTCGATTTCACCGCCATGAATAAAGGCGGCAAGCGGGCCGATAATCAAGGCACTGCTCGCCGTCGCGCGGGAAATATCGTGACCTTGATATGGCTGGAACGAACGCATCTTGATCTTCTGCTCCTGCAGGTCGATGTATCGGATTGTCAGCAGTAATTCCCCCGCCTTTCCGAAGATCGACGATTTCTGTGCATGGATAACCTCACCGGTTGCCGGCGTTCCAGATGGTATTGTTAGCATGCCGTTTATCTTCAGGCCTTCGGCAACTTTTAGCTGGAATTGGTCGCCAGGCTTCGCCGTTTTTGAGCTGACTCCGCTGGCCATGATGAATTTGACCGGAGTTTTGGCAGGTATGCTGATAAAACTCGCTTCTCGCTCCGACGCTATTTCATTGTTTGTCTTTCCTTCCTGCGATCCACTTGTGGCGAGGACGGATTGAGGTTGGGATAACGATGAAGATGCTTGGGTATTTGCCTGATGCAGGGAGGCTAGCGCAAGCGTCAGGAACAATATTTGCATTGCGGAAGCAGCCAGTGAATTCGGGAGCAATTATATCGCAAGCAGTGAGGCAAGGTCTTGAAAAATCGCCCTCGGCAGGCCTGCAGTTAGCGTTTGTGTGAGCTCGCAGGCAAAAAATGCAGTTATTTGAAATCGCTCAAAGATGTGATTGTGCAATGAGTTCGCCAATTTGTGCAGGAAACAGGCTTTCCTGCCGATCTATTGAGAGGCTGTTGTTTTCCTAATCAATAACCTGAATCGCAACAGTTTGGTGTCTCGATCCGCCAGATTTGATCATAGCCTTGTCAACGCTCCTGAATGAATCGTATTCATGACCATAAGGGATCCAACGGGAAGCGAAGTGATACTGGCCATCTACACAGGACTCGATGATCCACGAGTCACCATCGGCTCCGCCTATTGGAAAGCCGTTTTCGTCGAGCGCGACGGGAGGCATTTGCAGGATATGGCTTCTGCGGATTGCTTGCTTTAGCGTATTCCAATCAGGCTCGGTAACAGACAGGTTTTCAGGCGGACTATATTCAAATCTTTTGTCTTCACGATTCTCGGGAAACTATTGCCAGACGGCATTTGCAGATTCACCTCGTGCAGACAAGCTTAGTGTAAAGGAACTTCTTAACCACGCATCGCGATAGCTGAATCGGTATGTTTCGACGGATTGTTTGTTGCAGCTGTCGAAGAGGGGCCGCGGTATATTTGTGTAGGTAAGTTGTTCGTCACGATGTCCAAGGATTGACCGACGAGAAAATTCGTCGGAAATATTGGTAACTACTTTGATTTTTTCCGTTGCGACATAAAAAGCGGCGGGAATTTCCTGTTTCTTGTGCGCCTTTACAAGAAAAACAGTAGAAACCAGGCCAATCAGAATTCCAAACGCGATAATCGAGAACAGACTGATTCGATTTCTCAAAGACGTCATCACAAATTCAGATAATTCGGTCCCGCGCCACCTTCAGGCGTGACCCAATTAATAATTTGGTATGGGTCCTTGATGTCGCAGGTTTTGCAATGTACGCAATTTGCTGCATTGATCTGCAAGCGCGGGCCGGTTTCATCTTTCACGATTTCGTACACACCGGCAGGGCAGAAACGCGTGCAGGGGTTGCCGTATTCGGTGGCGCAAGTCGTGATGCAGATATCGGTATCCGACACATGCAAATGCACAGGTTGGTCTTCATCGTGCTCGGTCGCGGCAAAATATACGCCGGCCAGGCGATCACGCGGTGCCAGTGTACGTTCGACGTAATCGCGTTTTGGCGATTCCTGTTCGCCGAGTTTGAAAAGCGAGGAATAATCCGGCTTTACGCGCCAGGTCCAGGGTGCCAAACCGGCGGTCACGGTTTCAAAACCGGCATTGATCATGCCGAACCAGAAGCCTTTCTTGAAGCCGGGTTTCACGTTGCGCACTTTTTTCAATTCATGCATTGCGGGCGAGTTTCGAAGTTCCGAATCCCAGCCTTCGGAGGAAAGATTTTTCGCAGCATGTTTTGCCGCGAGCATTCCGGATCGAATCGCCTGATGCACGCCCTTGATTTTCGGCACATTCAACAAGCCGGCCGCGCAACCGATCAGCAGGGCGCCGGGCATTTCCACTTTCGGCAAGGATTGATAACCGCCGGTCACGATCGCACGTGCGCCTGCGGACAAGATCGTGCCGCCTTCAAGCAGGGATTTCACCGATGGATGGTTTTTCCATTGCTGGAATGCTTCATACGGCTGGTAGTTCGGGTCCTGATAATCGAGCCCCGACACATAGCCGAGCGCGATGCGGTCTTTATCGAGATGGTATAAAAAACTGCCGCCATAGGTTTTGCTGTCGGCTGGCCAGCCAACGGTATGAACGATTTTTCCGGGTTGCGAAGTACCGGGTTTGACTTGCCACAATTCCTTGATGCCGATCGAATAACTTTGCGGATCCGATTCGAGATCAAGATGGAATTTGCGTACCAATTGTTTCGTCAGATGCCCGCGCGCACCTTCGCCGAGTACGGTCAGTTTGGCCTTGATGTCGATGCCTTGCGTGTAGCTATCCTTGTGATGGCCATCTTTGGCAATGCCCATATCGCCGATGCGAACGCCGGCTACCGCGCCAGCTTCGTCAAACAGGATTTCCGACGCGGCGAAACCCGGATAGATTTCAACGCCGAGCGCTTCGGCCTGCGGCGCAAGCCAGGCGCACATGGCGCCGAGCGACACGATGAAATTGCCGTGGTTGTTCATCTGCGGCGGGGTCGGCAATTTGGTCGAGCCGGTTTTGCTCAACAGCAGGAATTCATCGGTTGTTGCCGGTACGCAAATAGGTGGCGGATTTTCGCGCCAGCCAGGCAGCAGTTCATCCAGTGGCTGAGGTTCGATCACGGCACCGGAAAGGATATGCGCGCCGATGGTCGACGCCTTCTCGATCACGCAGACGCTGAGTTCCGGATTGAGCTGTTTCAGATGGATCGCAAACGACAGGCCGGCCGGGCCTGCACCCACCGTGACAACGTCGTATTCCATAATATCGCGCTCTGACATAGCTCACTCCTTGTAGGGCTCTATTGTCGCGTTTTAAGGGTGTTCGGGCAATGAATTCGCCGGGTCGACCGTTACAATAGGCCCATGAATTTCACTGATTCTGCTTCCAAACTCTCATTGCCCGGTACCGATCTGCTTTTTTGTCCGGATTGGATAGAACCCGGGCTGGGCGATGAGTTGATGAGAACCCTGCGTGAAAACATCGCATGGGAATGCCATCGCATCAGGATATTCGGCCGTGAAGTCGATTCGCCGCGCTTGAGTTGCTGGGTCGGCGATGCCGGTGCGAGTTATGTGTATTCGCAAACGCGATTTGAACCCAGAGATTGGTTGCCGGAGTTGCAGGAAATTCGATTGCGTTTACAAAATGAATTCGAAACTTCATTCAATTCGGTTCTTGCGAATTTGTATCGGCATGGCCAGGACAGCATGGGTTGGCATAGCGACGACGAGCCGGAACTCGGCAAGCAGCCGGTGATTGCATCGATCAGTCTGGGTGCAACGCGGCGGTTTTCATTCAAGGCGAAAACCGAGGGTGCCAAAGCCGTGCATCTGGAATTGCCGCATGGAAGTTTGTTATTGATGCGGGGTGATACCCAGAAAAATTATCGGCATGCGCTGTCGAAAACCGCCAAGCCCGTGGGGGAGCGCATCAATCTTACTTACCGCGATATTTTGACCGGAAATTAAATCCCTTCGTCTTCCCGGCGGCTTGACCAGCTGCGCTGTTGAAAGCCGCCGGGAAGACGAATTTTTCAAATTGTGCTTTGCCCCTTACTTCCTTGCCGGCACATCCGCCGTTAGCGTCCAGTTCAAAATGTCCTGCGATACTTGCTGCAAGGCGGCATCAAACGCCGTCATGACCTGCGGGATTTTTTTGTCCTGTGCAGGAATGCTGACCAGGAAATGCTTGCTGGCGATGATGCGATTGGTCTTCTGCAATTGAATATTCGCCTGTACCGATATCACGGCCGCCGCGCTGTCGTCACCCTGTTCGTAAACCGCTTCGAATTGCCGGATATCGAGCAACAGAATCGCATCGCTGATGGTGTTGCTGTCCAGGCCGGTTACGGCATTGATTTTTCCGCTGTCGTTGAAGGTTTGGGTCAGGCTGTTCTGCAGTAAGTCAGGCACGCTATCAGACCAGCGGGCTCCACCGAAGACTTGCAACGTATTGTTCGCGCGCCTTACGGCAATG
>Ga0208939_1003653_pt1 | contig 10118 bp, 7 predicted proteins | sample AD_STIC12_MetaG_FD_184437 | JGI IMG/M metagenome (GOLD analysis project Ga0208939, IMG submission 184437) | Active sludge microbial communities of municipal wastewater-treating anaerobic digesters from USA - AD_STIC12_MetaG (SPAdes) (version 2) | ecosystem: Engineered > Bioreactor > Anaerobic >...
GGCCCTCGCTTCGCTCGGTCCCTTTCTCCTTCCCCATCTTTCTTGTCCTCCTCCCTTGGGATCATTAACCCAAGTTCGTGTCCAAGAAAACCGGGTGCGGTTTAATGCAAGCACAGCCAGAATCGACACAATCAAGAATCCTTTCATTTTATGTTCCCAGGAAGAGATGCGCGGATTATACACCCGGGCATTCGGCATGAAAGCCCGCCCGCAAACTGGAAGTTGCGGCAGTCGATGACATCAGGTGTTGCGTCGGTCGAAGTTCCGTACGGAACCGTCGATGGATGCTTCCTGTATTCCGTGGACGCGTGGGAAGCAATGGGCCAGGAAGATCCCATGGGCCCGATGCACGTTGACGTCTATGTCAAGCCCGACTTCGGCATCGTCCGCATCTCGATGGTTCCGGGATACGACGCGATGGAACTGGTGTCGGTCACCTTCCCGTAGGCCCTTGGCCAATCCCTCGAAATCAATGATTTGAATCTGTTGAACAACGGCCCCGAACCTGCGTCTATTCGGCAGATTCGGCGTCGGCCTTGAGGATCTTTCCCGCGGCGATGACACCACTCTGCAGGACTGCGGACTGGCCGCATCCCGGGAACGTCCAGGCGCCGGCCAGGTAAAGGTTGGGAATTTCGGGGACTTCCTGCGGAAGGCGCTGCAACAGGGACTGTTCGGGAACCTGGTGCCAGCCGTAAATGGTGCCGCGCGGGGCCAGCGTGAACCGCTCGAGGGTCTGTGGCGACGCGACTTCATACACGACGACGTGGCGCGAAAGCTCGGGCAGGACAGCCTCCGCGCGTTCGATGAACGTCCTTGCGACCGCGCTGAGTCATCCCCTCATAGGAAAGGGAGTACGCCCGGTGATGGTTGGCGGTCGGCGGTAAACCCTTCCGCGGCTCCCCCTTCACCCCTTCCCGTGCGAGTGCGGGGCGTTCACGTCGTTCGTTCGGGCGTCGGCTCGGTCGGCTGATGCACGAAGTCGCTTGTTTTCGGATTGTACCGCGCCGATTCGCCGGCCGCTTTTCCTCTCTCACTCCTGTTCACGCCCTCGCATCGCATCGGGTGGGGTATGCCGCTCCAGGCTTCCCCGCCGCCTGCCGCGGCCATCGGCGTACGCCCGGCGATTATCGGAGCGCGACTTCAATAACCTGTTGAAAACTTTGAGAAATGTGCCGATTTTAACTGGATAAAAAGATGCTGACATCGGATAATTCTTGTGTCTAATCAAGGAGTTACCCGATGTCGGCAAAAAGGATCGTACTCGTAGTTGGACGTATTTTTCAAGGCCTTCATGCAAAGAATCGACAGACTTTGGCTGTACTCATGGCAGCCCTGCTCGTGACCGGCAGGGCAGGTGTTGCCGCGCTTGGCCGCGGCATCCAGTCCAGGACCGCTTTCAAGCACTCCATCAAGCGCGTCGACCGCTTCCTGGGAAACGATAACGTCGTCGTCTGCGACTGGTGCAAAGCTCTGTTCGCCACTGTCCTGGGCCCGCGCAAGTCCGTAAAGATCGCTATCGACTGGACAAAGATCGGGCCCTGGCCCGTTCTGGTCGCGTCGGTCGTCATCAGAAGACGCGGCATTCCCATCTACTGGGCCACCTGCGACTTCAGGAAGCTCCAGCGCAGTCAGAATGCCTTTGAAAACAGTTTCCTTGTCGTCCTGCGGGACATTATTCCCAGAAACGTTAACGCGATTCTGCTATTTGACCGCGGCTTCAGACGCGTCTCGCTTGTCAAACACATCAAGAAACTGGGCTTTCACTTCGTCATCAGAAGTTGCTCCGACGTGCACGTAATGACCGAGGCAGGTGAAAAAATTGCTCTGCGCGGACTAAAACTTTCTTCCGGCATCGTCAAGGATTTCGGCCACGTCATGGCAACCATGGACAAGCCCGAGGACGTCAGGCTCGTTGCCGTCTTTGACCGAGACCAGAAGGAGCCATGGCTGCTGTTCTCCGACCTCGACCTGCCCGCAAGAGACATCGTCGCTCTTTACGGCAGGCGCTTTACCATCGAGGAATTCTTCCGCGATTCCAAAAATTCCCGCTTCGGTTGGAGTCTTGGCCAGTACAAGCTCAAAGACAGACCGGACAGGCTCGACAGGCTCTTCCTAGTCGTCGTTGCCACTTACTTCCTGGTCTCGATCATCGGACTGCATCTCGAGCACATCCGCCTTGACGCAAAATTCAAGGCAAACACGTCGAAGCAAAAGACTCACTCCATCTTTCAGCTTGGCTGGAAAGGACGAAACCTTGTCCGCTGGCTGCCACAGTCCTGGTTTGCCAGATTTGATCGCCTCGACTTCGACTCCATTCACCTGGAGGCCAGACATGCTTAACGACAATTACACAGCGTTCTGTGTCAATAGCGACTTACTCCAGTGCTGGCGCGGACGTCAAAATCCCTCGTCTCTCTATCAGGGGATCGCTCAGTTGAAAGGAATACGGATGGGCGGCCACACGGCGTTAATACGTGTCGTACCTACAGGATCGGCTTGCACTCGCCGTCGTGCTCGATCGGCATGTCGGCCATGTACGCGAAGCAGTTGTTGTCGAACGTGGTGCCGTCGCAGCCGCAGACCGGGGCCCACAGGCGCGGGCAGTCTTCCGGCTTGACCTGGCAGAAACCGCCCGTGCCCTTGCAGTTGCCGACTTCCTTCAGGCAGAAACCGGACTTGCCGCAATCGTCCGGACCGTCACAGGCGACGCAGTCCTGGGCACAGGTCTGGATCGTCTCGCCAATGGCGATGTCGCACTTCCCGTCGCCGCAGAACTCCTTGTCACACACCGGGAAGCACATATTCTTCTGGCAGGTCCAGTACCCATAGCAGTCGGCCAGCCACTCCAGCCACATGCAGTCATAGACGGTTTCGCACCCGCCGACGGACACCTTCTCGCAATCGCATCCGGTGGTCAGGCTGTGCCTGCATTCACCATCAAAACCCTCGGACGTGGTGCACGCAACCTGCTCACAGGTCGGGTTGTACTTGTCCAGGCAGGGCTCGCGAACGATCGTCCCCGCGCATCCACAGGCATCCGCAGATACGCATTTGTCGTCAATCGTCCACTTCAGGCCGTCGTCACAAAGAACCGGCTTACAGGACGGATTCAACGCCAGACCGCAAGGATCGTTCGAAACGCCCTCGCAGACGCAACCGGAAATCAGGTCGCCGACACACAGGTCATTGATCGTGCCGGAGTCGCCATCATCGCAGCGGACCGGCTCGCAGCGCGGATTCAACACGTCACTGCACGGATCTGTAATTTCGGTTCCCATGCAGGTACATACCTCGCCCTTCAGCACGCATGAGTCGTTTTCAGTCAAATCGTCGCCGTCATCACACAGGCTGGGCTTGCACTCGGGGTTCAGAACGTCGCTGCAGGGATCGGTTATCTCGTCGCCGACGCAGATGCATCCTTCCTTCGTGAACTGGCAACGGTCGTTCGTCGTGTAAACCGACCTGTCGTCACACAGCACCTGCCTGCACTCCGGATTCAGTTCCTTGCCGCACGGATCGGTAATCGGGCTGCCGACGCAGTTGCAGTCGCGCGTACCATCGTTCGCGCACTTGTCGCGCCTGGTCGTCGGATCGCCGTCGTCACAGGCGACTGCCTCACAGGTCGGATTCAGGATTTCGGAACAGGGCGAAAGAACCGGCGTTCCCCTGCATTGGCACAGGGTGATTTCCCCGACCGTGACCAGCACGCATTTGTCGTTGATCGTCTGCGCGCTGCCGTCATCACACAGCACGGCGCTGCATTTCGGGTTGATTTCATCATCGCACGCGGACGTAATCGGTGTGCCGACACACAGACAATCGTCCTCGCTGGTAACGCAACGATCGCTGATGGTGTCGGGGTTGCCGTCGTCACAAAGATACGGCTTGCAGGAAGGATTGACGCCGTCCCAGCACGGATTGGTGACCGGGGTGCCGACGCACGAGCAGTTTCCGTCTTCATCCTCGGCACACAGGTCGTTGGTGGTCCACGCGTCGCCATCGTCACACTTGACCACCTTGCATTCCGGATTCAGGACGTCACCGCACGGATCGGTCACCGCGATCCCCTGACAGGTGCACGTCTCACCGACGAGCACGCACATGTCGTTGACTGTCAGGGCACTGCCGTCGTCGCACTTCTTATCCACACACTCGGGATTCAATACGCTGCTGCAGGGATCCTCGATTGCCGAACCCATGCACAGACAGATGTCGCCGAAAGTGACGCACTTGTCATCCATCGTCAGCACGCTGCCGTCGTCGCACGGATCGGGGTTGCATTCCGGATTCAAGCCGAAATCACACACATCCATAATCGGATCGCCACCGCACTCGCAGGTCATCGCCGCGTTCTGCATGCAACGATCGTTGGTTGTCAACGGATTGCCGTCGTCGCAGGTCACGGCCTCGCACGACGGGTTCAGATCCTTCTGGCAGGGATCCAGGTTCTGGATGCCGACGCAATCGCAGAACAGCCCGCCGGCGGCGTTCTCAACCCAGGCGCACTTGTCGTCAAAGGTTCCGTCGTTGTTGTCGTCGCAATCGTTGGCGACACACTCGGGATTCAAATCCTTGTGGCAGGGATCCTGTTCCTGAATCTCCTGACCGCAGACACAACCGGCCACCGGGTCCGGATCACAGACACCGTACGATCCGTCAGGCAGCCTGCACTTGTCCGGGTTGCATTCGGGATTCAAGGCCGGGCCGCACGGATTCTTTTCCTGGGGCGGGGCGGGCAGGCAGATGCAATCGGAACCGGCGGAAGGTGCCCCGCAGGCGCCGGCGTCTCCCTCGCCGGTAAGGCAGGCTGTGTACTCACATTCCGGGTTTATCAGATCGATGCAAGGGTCGGCCACGATTTCCCTGCCCTTGCAGACGCAGGATTCGACACCGTCGTTGACCACCAGCCGGCAGGCATCCATCAGGGTGGCCCCGTCACCGTCGTCACATGCGCTTTCAACACACTGCGTATTGGCGGCGGTCGAACACGGATCCCAGGGAAGACACGAACAGTTCCCGTCGGGATCAACCTGGCAGGCACCCTGGCCGCCACCGAGGATTTCACACGCCTTTTCACTGCAATTCGGGTTCAGTACGGTCCCGCACGGGTCATCGACCACTTCCTGGTCGGCGTCGGGAACGACGTCCGGGGCAGTGTCCGAAGGAACCGTATCGGGCAGCGCATCGACCGGAACGTCCGCCGGGACATCGGGCGGAATCACGCCGTCCTCGATCCGATCAATCAAGGGAGTGTCCGGCACGATGACGTCCGGATTGATGACGTCCTGATCGGCCGTATCAACTAAACCGGTGTCGGGACCAAGATCCATCGTGGGAACGTTGTCCACCGGACCGCAACCGGCTGCCAGCAGAAGGGCCACCGACAACAACACAAACTTCGTGGCGCGCATGGGAAACCTCCGGAAAAATTTACGACGGGTTCAAGTTTACATTACAAAGTCTTCAGGTTCCAGATGTAAGGCGTCAGGCAGAAGGATGCAGGCGGGTTTGGACGATGGCTGGTGCGCATGGGTGTGGGCTGCTGCGGACGTGTGGGGACGTGTGCTGAAGTGTGCTGACGTGTCCGGACTATTGATCAGCGACCGTACTTCGCGCAGTCGCCCAGGGACTCTTCGATACGCAGAAGTTCGTTGTACTTCGCGATACGTTCCGAACGCGACATCGAGCCGGTCTTGATGAAGCCGGTGTTCATGGCAACGGCCAGGTGGGCAATCGTCACGTCCTCGGTTTCGCCCGAGCGGTGCGACACGATGGCCTTCATCTTGTTGGTGTGGGCCATGTTGATCGCGTCCAGGGTCTCGGTCAGGCTGCCGATCTGGTTCAGCTTTATAAGGATGCTGTTGGAGGCGCCCAGTTCGATGCCCTTGGCCAGCAGCCTCGGGTTGGTGACGTAAAGGTCGTCGCCGACGGTCATGACGCGGTCGCCGATACGATCGGTCAGCAGCTTGAAGCCTTCCCAGTCGAATTCGGCCAGGCCGTCCTCGATGGACGTGATCGGGAACTTCTTCGTCAACCCGACCAGGTAATCGACCATCTCGGGGGTGGTCAGCTTCGTGCCGTCCGCGCCCAGGGTGTAAAGCTTCGTCTCTTCGCTGTAGAACGTGCTGGATGCGACGTCCAGGCAGATGCTGATTTCTTCACCGGGCTTGTAGCCGGCCTGCTCGATCGCCTGCACCAGGATGGCCAGGCCTTCTTCGTTGCTGCCCAGGTTCGGGGCGAAGCCGCCCTCGTCGCCGACGGCCGTGTTCAGGCCCTTGCCCTTCAGGATCTTCTTCAGTGTGTGGAACGTCTCGGAGGCCCAGCGCAGGCCTTCGCGGAAGTTCGGGGCGCCCTTCGGCAGGATCATGAATTCCTGGATGTCCAGATTGTTGTCGGCGTGCTGACCGCCGTTGATGACGTTAAGCATCGGCACCGGCAGGGTGCGGGCCGACATACCGCCGATGTAGCGGTACAGGTACTGGCCGTTGGCATCGGCTGCCGCGTGGGCGGCGGCGACGGACACGCCGAGGATGGCGTTGGCGCCAAGCTTCGTCTTGTCGGGGGTTCCATCCAGTTCCAGCATGAACATGTCCAGTTCGCGCTGATCCTCGGCGTCCATGCCGACAACTTCCGGGGCGATGATGTCGTTGACGTTCTCAACGGCCTTCAGCGTACCCTTGCCCATGTAACGGGCCTTGTCGCCGTCACGCAGTTCCAGGGCCTCGCCGGCACCGGTGGACGCGCCGGACGGGACGATGGCGCGGCCGTGGGCGCCGCATTCAAGTTCGACTTCGACTTCGACGGTCGGAAAACCACGCGAATCCAGAACTTCACGAGCAAAGACATCAATAATCGTGGTCATTGGGTAACTCCTTGATTTCTGTAAAAATAACAAGCATGGCGGTGGTTTGACCCGCCCTGAAACCGCCGGAATCATAAACCCGTGGGCCCGGTGGCGCAAGACCGAGCCGGGTTACACCGTGAATATTTTCACAAACGTAGGCCATTCAGGCGCGAATTACGCAACCATCAACTATTCTGCTAGGATTTGAAACGATGTCGCGTCCGAGCAGCCCGGCCCGTCCGAGCCGGCTCAACACGGGGTTCCCGATGAAGCAGACGGTCCTTCTGATCGCGCCAAGCCTTGGATTCGAAAGCATCTTCCCGCTTGGGCTTTCGACCATCGCATCGGCCCTGATGGCTGACGGGAAAGTCTGCATCGGGCTTGATGAACGTGCACGCCCCGGCTGCCTTGAAACCGCGCTTGCGGGAGTCGACCCGGACAGCCGGCCGATGGCCGCCGTCATCGAGGCATCCCCCCGCAACGTGAACCAGGCCCTTGACGCCGCGGCCAGGTGCGCCGCCGCCGACATTCCTGCAATTTTCGTCGGGCCGGCCGCCGCAACCGACGCGCGTGCCATGATGGATTCCAGTTGCGCGTTCGCGTCGGTCACCGGCGACCCCGAAACGGTCCTGTTACGGCTGCTTGATGAACTGGCAAACCCTGTTGGCGCCGAAATTCCGGGGGCGCGATTCCGGATCGCGGGGGGTGTCCTGACCGATTCACCCCCGGTCTTTGACATGGATCCCGCCGGGCTTGTCTATGACCGAACCGTTTTTCCGGTCTCCGATTACTGCGACCACCCCAGGCACCCGGAGTTCAGACAGGCCGCCATAGAAACGTCCCGGGGATGCACGCTCGACTGCACCTTCTGTCCCGTTCCGTGCAGATACGAACGAAAGTGGCGGGGCCGTCCGATCGCGGCGATCGTGCAGGAAATGTCGGGATTGCATCGGGATTACGGAATCACCGACTTCGTGATCGAGGACGACCAGCCGCTTGCCGACATCGAACGCTTCCAGACCCTGATGAAGGCAATCCGGACGGCCCTTCCCGGCATCAGCATGGCCTTTTCCAACGGCCTGCGGCCAGAAATGCTGAACATTTCGACCCTTCAACTGATGGCCGCTGCCGGAACCCGCGACATCTCGCTTGGGATTGAGTCGGGAAGCAGCAAGGTTCGGGCGTCGCTGAACCGCCCGATCTCGACGGACCAGGTGCAGGGTATCATCACCGAAGCCCACAGGCTGAAGATGGTCGTGACCGGATACTTCATGCTTGGCCTGCCCGGCGAGACCGTCCCGCAGATGCTTGAAACGATAATGATGGCGAACCGTTTCCGGTTTGATTACGTGCACTTCATGGTTTATCACCCGTGGCACGTGACGACCGGACCGGCAAGCCTTGCGTTCAATCACGTAAGAACGGCCGCATACCTTGGCTCGTACTGCAACCCGATGCGCCTTGCCGGACTGGCCCGTTCAGGCCACATCAGCCCGGGCCGGGCCCGCGCCGACGCATCACGCCTGATCGAATGGATCATGGCCGGTCGAACAGGCGGCGGCACGTGGTAGGAATCGGTTCAGGGGTGCGGCACGCCAAGCCATTTAAGGGCGACATCGGCGGAAAAGAAGGACATTCCACCGGGAAACAGCAAGTCGGCATCCAGGTATGGCGGCGCCAGATCGTCTTCCGGGAAGCCGGGTATGGCGCAGGTGCGCATTCCGGCGGCCAGGCCGGCGCGGACGCCAAGGACGGCATCCTCGAAAACTGCGGCGTCCGCCGGTTCAACGCCCAGGCGGCGGGCCGCTTCCAGAAAGATGTCCGGAAAGGGCTTCGACCGGAGGACTTCGGATGCGGACACGACGGCGGAGAAATATGGCCGCAACCCGGTTTCAACCATCAAAGTGTCAAGAACCATCGGGGTCGAGCCGCTTGCGACCGCCATGGGGATCCCGGCCGCATGCAGGGCACGCACCAGGCGCAGCATCTGGGGATAAACGACGGTATTTCCAACGGCCTGCCGCAGATAAAATTCATCCTTGATGCGCACCAGTTCGGAAACCGGGGCAGCAATGCCGAACCTTTGCCGAAGCACCTGCATCATCTGCACGGCGCCAACCCCGATGAATTCCCGCTTCAGTTCTTCCGTCAGATCGATTCCGTATGAAAGCATCATGGCGCGGTCGGAAACGTAATAATTGGGCTCGCTGTCAACCAGCGTGCCGTCGAAATCAAAAATCACCGCCTTGACGGGACGGGGCGGGGTTTCCGGGGATTTCCTGATAAAGCTCGCGTTTCGACTTTCTGCATTCATCTGATGGCATCCATCGTGCTGGCAAAAGACCGACGGCCCGCATCGGGCGGAACCGACGCAATGATACAGCCATTGCGCCCGATTCCGCGCACCCGGCTGCGGAACCACATAAAAACCCCTTGATTTGACGCGATATTCAATCGGTTCTAACATAGTTGAATCGGTTCATTTGGGAACACGACACTTCGACAGGAGGTGTGCCATGAACGTGTTTCTTCGTCTTGTCCCGATTGCGGCGGTTGCGGCGATCTGGATTACTCCATCCATGGTGGACGCCGAGCCCGACGAGGGCGGCCTGGCAGAGGCACCCGCCTGGGTCGGCGACTGCACCGGCGAGCTTAAGAACCGCGGCGAAACGGGCCTGTGCGGAACCGGGGTCACGAACAGCACGCCCGACAGTTTCTTCTGCGAGTCGGACGCAAAGCAGCGCGCAAGGGATGATCTGGCAACAAAGGTCGGATCGCTGGTCTTCAAGGCGATCGAGAAATCGAAATGCTGGGCCGGCGAACTGGCGCCCGCGGTTGCTGTTATCAAGGTTTCCGAATCCGCGGTAAGCCTTGTCGGCCAGTGGAAGTCGAAGAACCAGCGATGCGCGGCAATGCTGAAGATGGATCTTGGCGGCTTCCAGAAGACGGTCTTCAAGACTTGCGGGATGCCGGACGGAAAGGACGGCGAAATTTACGGAGTCGCCAGGGAAGTCTGGGAATCCCACTTCGCGTCCGGACGGTGATAGTATCGGCCCGGAACCCCCAAATGGAGATTGACACGAATGAAGCGGAAATTGATGTATTCGGCGTCTGTGGCGGCCGCGTTGCTTATTGCCACAACGGCCGGGACGGCTCTTGCGCAGGGTTCGATGAAAAAGGCGCTGGATCGCGCAATCGAAAAGTCACCGTCAAAGACCACGGCGACACCGGCGGCCCCGGAATCGCAATCGCCCGCAAAGACTGATGCCGA
>Ga0208939_1003710_pt1 | contig 10033 bp, 6 predicted proteins | sample AD_STIC12_MetaG_FD_184437 | JGI IMG/M metagenome (GOLD analysis project Ga0208939, IMG submission 184437) | Active sludge microbial communities of municipal wastewater-treating anaerobic digesters from USA - AD_STIC12_MetaG (SPAdes) (version 2) | ecosystem: Engineered > Bioreactor > Anaerobic >...
GTCGGGGACGGTGTTCGCGGCCCGCCAGACGGCGAGATCGCCGAGTAGCTCCGGGGCGGGCAGCGTGCGTCCTGGCGGCCACCAAGGCGGAACGTTCGGCGTGCTGGTGGCTTGCTGGCGTACCTGGGCGGCGAGCGTGGTGACCAGGTCGGACCGGGCGGTCAGGTACAGGCCCCAGTGCGGGTCGTCGTGCAGGACTGCGGGGATGCCGGGCACCCAGGGGAGTGGTCCGGTGCCGGTGCTGCCAAGGTCGGGCAGGCGCCAGGCCAGGACCGCCGAGCGGTCGTCGGCGGTGTCCAGCTCACGGGCACTGGCGGCAGAGTGCAGGGCCACCAGGGGGTCGGTGCCGGTGGCGGCGAGCAGGACCAGGTCGGCGCGCAGCGTCGGCCACGCTGCGTCTTCGACGATGCCCGGCACGATCCGGTCGGCACCGGCCTCGAGGTGGGCGAGGGCGGTGGTACCGAGGTGGTGTTCGGCGGCGACGTGGACGGCGTCGAGGTATCGGGCGGTCGCGGCACCGAGCCGCAGCGTGGGGGAGTCGTGGTCGCGGGCGGTGGACGTGGCCGAGACGGGAGCGTCGTCGCGGGCCAGGATGGCCTCGAGGATGTCGGTCGCGGTTGGCGGGCGGATGTTGTCCGGCTGCAGGATCGCGTGGGGGTCGCCGTCGCCGACGATCTGGAGGTAGAGGTGGTTGGCGGCGGACCCGCGGGTGAGCATCGTGTAGAGCTGCTGGCGGCTCTCCTCCCCGGTGGCCAGGCCGTGGACGGTGTCCACGGAGATGCCCTGGGCGCCGTGGATAGTGGTCGCGTACCCGAGTTCGGTTGATCCCCGCACGTAGTCGGCGGGCAGGGTCACGGGTCGACCGGTCCTGCTGTGCTGCACCCCGAGTGACCCGTCGTGGTGGACGTTCTGGACGGTCCACCGGTCGCCGTTGTTGACCCAGTCGTTCACCCCTAGTCGCAGTCGGCGGTCGTTGGATCGGGTCACGATGGTGTCGCCGACGAAGGCGGTGTTGCCGTCTGCCAAGGGCGCCCCGGGCCCGGGTTCCCTCCCGGCCAGGCGGTGGCTTTGCGCCTGCAGGTTCAGCTGGGAGACCAGGTCCCGGGTGGGGGCGACCATCAACGTGTCGAGGCCTTCGGTTCGGTCGGTGGCCCAAGCGGTGAACACGTGCGTGGTGATGGTGGCGAGGTCGCCGACGTGGACCCGGTCGTGGTCGAGGTAGAACCCCAGGGCCTCGGTGCGCCCGTCGCGCAGCGCGAGAGAGGCGGCGCCTTCGACGGGGTCGATGAACCGCATCAGTTCCTCCAGGTGCAGGGCGCCGTGGGTGGCGGCGATGTCGCGCAGGACGCCGCCGGCTCCGATCGCGGCGAGCTGTTGGGTGTCGCCGATGAGGCGGACCTGCCCGCCGCGGGCGGTGATGAAGTGCACGGCGGTGTCCAAGGTGAGGGTGTCTGCCATGCCGGCCTCGTCGATCACCACCAATGTCCTGGAATCGATGGCGCGGGCCCAGTCGGGCAGGTCGTTGTGTTTCAGGGACCAGGTGAGCTTGGCGAGGGTGTCGGTGGTGGCGCCGGTCTGCTCACGCAGGACGGCCGCGGCAGCGGCCGAGGGTGCGAGCCCGAGGACGGTGCCGCCGTCCTCGACCCACGCCGCGGCCAGGGCGCGCATGGCGGTGGTCTTCCCGGTCCCGGCGGGGGCGATGGCCAGCTGGAGCCGGTTACCGGAGGTGGCCATGCCGGTGACGAGGGCGGTTTGTCCGGGGTTGAGGGTGGCCCCGTTGGCGGCCTGCTCGAGCAGAGCCAGAGCCACAGCGTCCTGGCTGGCCCGGTGCCCGTCGACGAGACCGGCGGTGTGCACGAGGCGCTGCTCCGCGGTCAGGATGTCCTGGCTGGTGTAGACCGCGGATCCGGCGATCTCGTACACGCTGGACCCATCCTGGCGACGCAGCTCCGGCGGTTCCTGAATGCCGTCCCCGGAGGGGGTCAGGCATACGGAGGCGAGGGTCAGGGTGTGGTCGGTGACCAGGTCCACGACTGCCTCGACCTGAGCGGCGGGCAGGTTCGCCGCGCGGATCTGGCGGTGGGCTTCGCCGCGCACGTGCCAGACCTGCCAGGTCGAGCGGCGGGCCGCGATCTCGTCGCGGACCCGGTGCGCGGTCTCCCGGATCCACGCCGCGTCCACGGTCACCGAGCCCGTGGCCACTCGGTCCCCGGTTCGCCTGGCTGACAGGGCCGACGTGATCATGTTGGTGACCCCGTGGGGGCCGCCGAGGACGTCCTGCGCCTGTTCGCGCCATACGGCGCGTTGCTCGGTCAGGGTGCGGGGTTCGTGTTTGGCGTCGCGGGTTTCCAGGGTGGCCTGCTGGGCGAGCTGGATGGCTTCCACCACGCTCGGTGGGCGGCCGTGGTCGTCCTGGAAGGTGGTGGCCAGCTCGCCGCGGCGGGCCTGGATGGCGGCCCGGCGGGTCGACCAGCGCTGGTTCAAGGCCGGGTCGACCCCGACCACCTCACGGATCGGGCGTTTCCCGGGCTCGGTGCCAGCACGCTCCGCGAAGGTCAGGCCGAGCCGGGTGCGTAGGTGCTTCTCCAGGGCGGTGTTGTACGTCTCGGAGGCAGCGACCTTGGCCTTGAACAGGATCCGCCCGTCGATGGCCAGCCACTTCCCGGACAACGTTTGCACCTTGTTCGCGACCGCGACGTGGGTGTGCAGGTCCGGGTCCCCGGCGCGCGAGTCGCGGTGTCTGAACGCGGCCGCGACCAGCCCGGTGACATCGACCTGACGCACCCCGTTGGTGCCCTCCCTGGAGTACAGCGCCTGCTTCTCGATAAAGGCCAGGGCGTCGGTGACGGCGTCGTGGTGGGCCAGCTCGACCTGTACCGCGACGTCCGGCGGGGCGACGGCCCACAGGGTGCTGACGGACTTCACCGGGGAGAACGTCAGGTCGAACCCGCCCACCGCGCTCGTGCGTGGCCGGGACAGTTTCGCGACCGCCCCGGACAGCTCGCGGGCGTCTCTGGGGTCGCGGCCGTGCTCGGCCCGGAAGAACTCGGTGGCGACCTGGGAGCGGATCCGGGCGCGATCGGCAGCAGCGACGGGGTAGTCACGGGGGTGCCCCAGGCTGGCCGCGTGCTCCTCGATGCGCTGGGCGACCTCCACCTGGAACGCCGTCGCCCCGGACGTGTAGACCTTGTATGGCACCCCCAGCCGGCGCGCGGCGCGGTAGTCCCGCTCGCTCAGGCCGGGGCCCTGAAGGGACTCCTCGCGCAGCTCGGCGAGGGGGTGCAGCCCGAACCCGAACAGCAGCCGCATCTGCTGCGCGGTGACCTCGTCCCCGACCGCCAGGCCGTCGATCCCGGACATCCCGGACCCCACCCACCGCCCCGGGGTCTCACCCCGCTCGGAGTAGTAGGTTGCCAACGTGGTGCGGGGTCCGCCGGCCCGGTCGTGAGCAGCCACCTGCCTCGTCAGGTATGTGTAACCGGTGCCAGCGGTGAGCTTGTGCAACGACATGGTCATAACTCCCTACGCCATTGGGAGGGGTCGTTGGGGCCACTAGTTACCGAATCGTTACCGACAATGCACCGGGTGTGCGGGGCAAGCGGTTTCTGGAGTGCGGGGGAGGGACGTTGCCGGACAGGTGGCCGGAGTGGCGGGCCGAGGCCTCAGGTCTTGCCGGTGCCAAGGGGGCAACAGCGGGCGCTTGACGTGCAGGTGACGATCGGGGTCGATGCTGCGCGGGGTCGGTCGTCTGGACGAGAACCGAGACGTCGCGCGGCATTGCCTTGTTACGCCGACCTGGCGGGAGAGCCGCAATCGGCTGTCAATCGCGAGGCCCACCCGGAGCACGGGTGCAGAAGGGTCGCGTACCGGGAGGAGCCAACTGGCCGTGGCCACAAGGGAACGATGGCTGGCTGGGAGAGCGGCTGGAGTGAGGACTATCGACAGCGGCCAGGTCGCCGTGACATCCGGGGGTCATGTGCGCCTGTGCGCCGCGGACGAGGCACCACCGGACGGCTGCGACTTTCACTCACATGCCGAGTTGCGGATGATCTGCATTGGAACTCGCTCAGTCCGCTCGGTGCCGTCCGCTGCTTGCGCGACGTGCTCGTTGGCGGAACGTGTCGAGTGTCATAACGGTGAGACAGCCCAACTCAATGGTGGCAAGCGGCAAGCCCCCCGCAAGGGTCGTGAACCACTGGTCATCAGCCCCAGTAAGCCAGTCAGCGGCTACCCACACCAGGAGGGCGCCCAGGCTCACCCCCGAGGCCGCGTTCGACATGGTCGTCAACTCTGGCCCCGTGATATCGCGACGAACCCTGTAGGTGATTGCGACGATCGCCATACAGCCGATGGCCAACAACATGACGTTGTCAGTCACCGGCAGCCCAGACCCGTGCTCATTGGTCCAGCATCCCCCACACACGAAACAGCGCGTTGTACCGCCTCGCCCGACGTCCTCAACTGCCGCGCATCTGAAGCATCCACGCCTGCGGTCACTTCGGAGGAATGTCCTTGTCGGCTGGGCTCACCTCGACCATCTCTCCGGTCGATTGGTCAATAACGGTGCGCGTGCCGAGCGGCGCGTTCAAGGTCACCACGACGCCATCTGAGGTGCCCGATTCCTTCCGGATGCGAGGTCCAATAGAATCCCTCGTGGAAGGAGAATGGTGCAATGAGTTCGAAGAAGGCTCGGTTCAGTCCGGAGTTCAAGGAACAACTGGTGTTGGCGTTTCTTGACGTGGAGGGGCGCAAGACGCTGTCGCAGTTCGCCCGGGACAATGGTGTCGGTGCGGAAACTTTGCGAGGGTGGGTGAAGAAGTACCGTGCGGCGAACCCTGTCGTGGAGGCCTCATTGACCATTTCGGAGCGGGCCAGGTTGGCGGAGCTGGAGCGGGAGAATCGCGAACTGAAGCTCGAACGGGAGTTCCTGGGAAAAGCCGCGGCCTTCTTCGCGAAGGAATTCCGGTGAGCGAGAAGTACGCGTTCATCTCCGCGGAGAAGGCCACCCGCAACACCGACGGGACACCGCGGTACACGGTGGTGTTGATGTGCGCCTGGCTGGCGGTGTCGACGTCCGGGTTCTACGAGTGGTGCTCACGGCCAGCCTCGGCGACCGCGCAGCGACGTGAACGGCTCGGGGTGCTGATCGAGCACATCTTCGACGAGCACGACGGCACCTACGGGTACCGGCGAGTCCATGCCGTCCTTGCCCGCCGCGGGCACCTGTGCGACCCGGAGACCGTGCGGGACCTGATGCGTGAGCGTGGCCTGGTCGCGTGCCAGCCGCGACGCTCCCGCAAGGGCACCACCCGGCAGGCCGCGAAGATGGCCGACATCCCCGACCTCGTGGAGCGCGACTTCACCAGCGAGGCCCCCGGCGCGAAGCTGGTCGGGGACATCACCTACGTGCGCACCTGGCAGGGATGGTTGTACGTGGCGTTGGTCATCGACTGCTACTCACGCGCGATCGTGGGCTGGGCCATGGACGACAACTACAAGACCCCGCTGATCACCGACGCGATCCGCATGGCCGCCAGGAACCTCACCCTGCCCGACGGCGCCATCTTCCACTCCGACCGCGGGAGCAACTACACCTCCGACGAATACGCTCACGCGCTCCATGAACTCGGAATCCGACAATCAGTCGGACGAACCGGGATCTGCTACGACAATGCGTTGTCCGAATCGACCAACGGGGCGTTGAAAGTCGAGCTCGTCAACCGGGAGCAATTCCCAACCCGTGAGATCGCGCGCCGGAAGATTGCGAACTACATCGAGCTCTTCTACAATCGCCGCAGGCTTCATTCAGGGCTGGGGTACAACACCCCACAAGAGATCCTCGACCTCCACAACAAACCCCAAGAAGTGGCCTGAAAAACCCAAAACTCGTGTCCGGGAATCATGGGGCAGCCCAGGTGGCTCACGAGGTGATCCATCCCAAAGTTGGTTCGTGCAGCGGGGTGGCTCACGAGGTGATCCATCCCAAAGTTGGTTCGTGCAGCGGGGTGGCTCGCCACGTGAAGCATCCGGACTGCCCGCCATGGGGTCTACCCCAAGGGCACAGGATCGCAAGCGCCCGAATCTGTGTCGGCGTCGAGCCCTCGAGCCCTCGAGCGCCCGCACCCCGAGCGCAGCCACCTCGGCGCAGCCGAACCGAGCGACGACCTACCCTTGTGCCATGACTGACCGCACCTCCGGCATCGACCCCGCCGACGTCGAGCAGGTCCGCGTGCTCGCGCAGGCCGCCCGGGCCGCCTCGCGCCGCCTGGCCCTGCTCTCACGCGCCGACAAGGATGCCGCGCTGCGCACCCTCGCCGACGCGCTCGACGCAGCCACCGACGAGATCGTCGCCGCCAACGAGCTCGACCTCGCCCGTGGCCGAGAGAACGACATGCCGCAGAGCCTTCAGGACCGCCTGCGCCTGGACCCCCCGCGGGTCGCCGCCGTGGCCCAGGCCCTGCGCGACATCGCGGCCCTGCCCGACCCCGTCGGCGAGGTCGTGCGCGGCTCGACCCTGGCCAACGGCCTGCAGATCCGCCAGATCCGGGTGCCCATGGGCGTCATCGGCATGATCTACGAGGCCCGCCCCAACGTCACCGTCGACGCGGCCGGGCTCGGCCTGAAGTCCGGCAACGCCGTCATCCTGCGCGGGGGCAGCGCCGCCGCCGAGACCAACCGCGCCACCGTCGCCGTCCTGCGCGCCTCGCTCACCGCCCAGGGTCTGCCCGCGGATGCCGTCGGCCTCCTCGAGGGTGGCCACGGCGCCGTCCGCGCCCTGATGACCGCCCGCGGCCAGGTCGACCTGCTCATCCCTCGCGGCGGGGCCGGTCTCATCCAGAGCGTCGTCACCGAGTCCACCGTGCCCGTCATCGAGACCGGCATCGGCAACTGCCACGTGTACGTCGACGCCCGCGCCGACCTCGACAAGGCGCTGGCGATCACCGTCAACTCCAAGACCCACCGCCCGAGCGTGTGCAACGCCGCCGAGTCGCTGCTCGTGCACCGCGACGTCGCCGCCGAGTTCCTGCCCAAGGCGCTGGCGGCGCTCGCGGGGGAGGGCGTCGTCCTCCACACCGACGCGGATGCCGGTGCGCAGGCCGATGTCGCGGGCGTCGCCCACGACGTGGCCACCGACGAGCACTTCGCCACCGAGTTCCACGGGCTCGAGATGTCGGTGCGGGTCGTCGACGACCTCGACCAGGCGCTCGAGCACATCGCCACCTACGGCTCGGGCCACACCGAGGCCATCGTCACCGAGGACCGGGGGGCCGCCCGCCGGTTCACCGCGGAGGTCGATGCGGCCGCCGTCATGGTCAACGCGAGCACGCGGTTCACCGACGGTGGTGAGTTCGGCTTCGGGGCCGAGATCGGCATCTCGACCCAGAAGCTGCACGCCCGCGGGCCGATGGCGCTGCCCGAGCTGACGACGACCAAGTGGGTCGTCGAGGGCGACGGTCAGGTCCGCGCCTGAGCCGAGCTCAGCGCTGCGAACGAGGTGGTGAGTCCACCAGGGAGTCGTGGGCGACGTAGTACGACGGCCTGCCCTGCAGCACGGCGTACATCCGCCCGACGTACTCGCCGAGGATGCCGAGCGCCAGCAGCTGCACCGCCCCGACGGCAGCGACGATGACCACGGTCGACGTCCAGCCGGGCAGGGTGTTGCCGAGCAGCATGGCGATGACGGCGTACACGAGCACGCCCAGGGCCGCGAGCCCGCCGAGCAGCCCGAGCCACGTCGCGAACCGCAGCGGCGCGATCGAGAAGCCCGTGAGGCTGTCGACGGAGAGGCGGATCATCTTGCCCAGCGGGTACTTCGACTCCCCGGCGGCGCGGGCCGCCCGGGTGTAGGACACCGACGCGCTCGGGAACCCCAGCGCCGGGACGACGAGGCGCAGCACCCGGTGGTGCTCGGGGAGGGCGTTCACGGCATCCACGGTGGCGCGGGACATGAGCCGGAAGTCGCCGGCATCCACCGGGGCGTCCACCGCCGACAACGCCCGGATCGACCGGTAGAACGCCCGGGCGGAGATTCGCTTGAAGGCGGTGTCGCTCGCGCGATCGCCCCGCACGCCGTAGACCACGTCGACACCCTCGGCGCGGGCGACGGCGAGCATCTCGCCGATGGCCTCCGGCGGGTCTTGGAGGTCGGCGTCGATGGTGGCGACCCAGTCGCCACGAGCACGCGCCAGACCGGCCGAGATCGCCGCCTGGTGGCCGGCGTTCGCCCGCAGCCGGACCACGCGCACCTCTGGCCACTCGCGCCGAAGTCGCTGCAGGAGCACGGGGGTGGCGTCGCTCGAGCCGTCGTCGACGCACAGCACCTCGTAGCTGACCCCCCACGAGTCGGCCAGCGGTCGCAGCCGGTCGACGAGAAGGGGCAGCACCGCCTCCTCGTTGTACACCGGGACCACGACGCTGAGCTCGACGGGCGAGCGCGGTCCCTCGACAGTCTCCGGCATGGGCCAAGACTAGGTCGCCGACGGTGTCGATCCGCTCAGGGCGGGCCCGGCGACGGCCGAGGGCCCCCGAGTATGAGATCGGGGGCCCTCGCCGGTCGACTGCTGCCGACGTGTCGAGCCGGTCGGTCCGTGCGGTCTCCCGCAACGGTCTGCCACGCGACGGTGGCGCCGCCCTGGGGTCAGGACGGGCTTCGACTCAGGTCGAACGGCCGCGGCACCCGCGCCGTCGCGCGCGTCGCACGAGCCCGAGAGCCCGCACGTCCCGTCCCTTGCGGGGCGGGAGCGGTGTGCCGTTATCCGTACGACCTGCCCCCCGGGTGCCGCTCCGGCGCCGTGGCGTCGGTGCTGTCCAGCAGGGGCGTGGTGACAGTTCTAGGGAATCACTGATTTTCTCGCCGCGGCGGGACCGTGCGGCGTCGTGACTGCGGGGCCCGGGCCGGAAATAATCGGGGCATGCGATCTGAGCAGCCTTCGTTCACTGACATCGAGTACGGCAACCGGCGGCGGGTCTCTCGCCGTGAGGAGTTCCTGGATCAGATGGACGCCACGATCCCGTGGCCGGTCTGGGTCGCGGTGATCGAGCCTCACTATTACGACGGGAAGAAGGGACGTAAGCCCAAGCCGTTGGAGACGATGCTGCGGATGTATCTGCTCCAGGCGTGGTTCTCGCTGTCCGACGAAGGCATCGAGGACGCGATCTACGACTCGTATGCGATGCGGAAGTTCATGGGCCTGGACTTCGGGGTCGAGCAGACCCCGGATGCCACCACCCTGCTGCACTTTCGACACCTGGTGGAGACCCACGGGTTGGGCGAGAAGCTGCTGGCGTCGCAGAACGAGATCTTCGATGCCCAGGGGTGGATCATGCGGGGCGGGTCGATCGTGGACGCTACGATCATCGCTGCACCGTCCTCGACCAAGAACGCCGCCGGTACCAGGGATCCGGAGATGCATCAGACGAAGAAGGGCAACCAGTGGCATTTCGGGTTCAAGGCCCACATCGGTGTTGATGCCGGTACCGGGTACGTCCACACCGTGAGCGCCACGGCCGCGAACGTCCACGATCTCGACGAGACCGTGAACCTGGTGCGTGATGATGACGAGGTCGTCTACGCCGACGCCGGCTACCAGGGTGTGCAGAAGAGACCCGAGGTTGCCGGGGATGAGCACCTCTCGACCGTGGAGTTCCGAGTGGCCGAACGCAAGGGCAGGTTGAAGACGATGGCCGCGCACGACCGACGGACCGCGTCGCGACAAGCTGGTGTGCGGGCGAAGGTTGAGCATCCGTTCCTGGTCATCAAGAGGGACTTCGGGTTCACCAAGACCAGATATCGAGGGATCGGCAAGAACCTGAACCACCTCCACGTCCTGTTCGCCTCAGCGAACTGGCTGATGCGGGCGCGTGCCGTCGCCCTGATGGGGTGACGGCACGGCGGTAGCCTGCCCCGAACCGGCCAGAACGGCCGGACCTCGGGCAGGAGGGCCAGTCCCAGGGCCCTCCTGAGGAGCCAGGACTCACTTCAAGGGACCGGTGCGCAGTCCAGCGCGCCGTACCCCCGATGATCAGCGATTCC
>Ga0208939_1003717_pt1 | contig 10025 bp, 9 predicted proteins | sample AD_STIC12_MetaG_FD_184437 | JGI IMG/M metagenome (GOLD analysis project Ga0208939, IMG submission 184437) | Active sludge microbial communities of municipal wastewater-treating anaerobic digesters from USA - AD_STIC12_MetaG (SPAdes) (version 2) | ecosystem: Engineered > Bioreactor > Anaerobic >...
TCCCTTCGGTCGAAATGACAAAAATGGCCGTTATTCAAAGTTCTCCATGTATTTCTCCGCAAGAGCTCAGGAATCGTATGGACGGCATCATTCCCGAAAAAGCTTACTTCCGCATTGGAGAAGTGAGCAAAATCCTCAATGTTGAGCCGTATGTCATCCGCTACTGGGAAACGGAGTTCAAAACCGTAAAGCCGGTGCGGACGAAAACCGCCCAGCGGCTATACCGCAAAAAAGATGTCGAAGAATTGCTGACCATTCGCAATCTGCTCTACCGAGAGCGATTCACGATCAACGGGGCCAAAAAACAGTTGTTGAAAATCCGCGGCGGCCAGGAAGAACCGCCCGAAGCCTGTTCTCAGGATAAATTAGTCCTCATTAAAAGAGAATTGCAGCAGATTAAAAAGATGATGAGCTGAAAAAGCCGGTTTTTGCCGGCTTTTTGTTTTTCCTGCCGGAGATAGAAAGTTTATTTCTTTTTATTGGCTCTTTTGGAGGCCTTCAGCGGATTGGTCTTTTGCGATTCCTTGATTTCCGTTTTCACATGGGATGCGGTCGGGCAGTTGCCGGTCATCCACTTGCTTTTGGGGTCCGGATAGACCTTGCAATACCTGCCGATTTCGTATTCAAAAATTTTATTGCAATCCCCGCATTGTTCGATGACCGGATGGCAGCTGTTTCCGAAAAAACCGCAGCCTTTTTTCGTCATGAAGCCGCATTCCACTCCCTTTTTGACTGTTTCGCAAAGCATGTTGCACAAACCCCCTTACCTGGAAATTCCATGAATTGTTGAACCCTGCGGAAAGCGACGGTATGTCCGGCGGTTTCCGCAGGAGTTCCTGTAAAAAAACCGGCGTGTCCTTAACAGCAAAAAAACCGACTGTCAAGGAAAATTAAAGAAAATTGAAGCTTGCCGGCCCCCCCCTGATTAAATTGACACAACCCGGCATTTATGTTAGTTCCTTCACCGCATAAAAATGGGGAAATAATCAAGAGATGCGCGTTTGAGGGAGTCAATGAAAAGGGGTTCCTTACTGAAGATTTTCTGGCGAACTTTTTTCATCCATGCGACGCTGAACTTCCGAAGAATGCAGAATCTCGGTTTCGCTTATGCGATGATTCCTCTGCTCCAGGGGCGGAAAATACCGGACAAGGAAGCTGAAGGCGTTCTGGTCAGGCACCTGCAGATGTTCAACACGAACCCCTATCTGGCCCACCCGCTCGTCGGTTCGATTCTGAAAATGGAGGAAGACCGGCGCGGAGGAGAGGACCCCGCGCCCATTGTGGCCGTGAAGCAAAGCCTGATGGGGCCGTATGCCGCGATAGGCGACACTTTTTTCTGGGGAGCGCTTCGACCCTGCGCGGGAATCTGCTCCGCCGGTCTGGTCTGGCTGGGCTGTGCCTTTGCGCCGCTCGCGTTTCTTCTGATTTACTCACCGGCTCAGAGCCTGGTGAGATGGCGGGGATTTTTCGAAGGCTATTCGAGCGGAAAGCAGGGGATTGAATGCATTCGCAGGATGGATCTTCCGGGCATTTCCGGCCGTGTTCGATGGCTGGCCCTGGCGGCGCTCTGCGCCGGCAGCCTCTGGTTTTTGCGGGTCGGATACCAGGGCGTTGCCGCCGAAGCCCCCGGATGTGCCGTAGCGGCGGCAATGCTGGCCGTCATCCTGCTTTGCTGGTGGCTGGTGAAAAGAGGAGTGTCGCAGGTATATCTGCTGTATGGAGCCGCGGCGCTCACGATGATTTATTCAACGAGAGACTTGTGGCTTTGCTGGAAATGAAAACCTTTACGTTAAAAAATAAACTGGGCATGCATGCGCGGGCGGCCGCGCTGTTTGTGCGAATTGCCCAAAAGTACCGCTCGGAGATTGTCATTGAACGCAACGGCCAGACGGTTAACGGAAAGAGCATTCTGGGAATCCTGACCCTGGCCTGTCCAATGGGCGGACAGATCACCGTAAGCGCCAGAGGCAGCGACGCCGACCAGGCGCTTGCCGAACTGGAGACCTTGATTGAAAATAAATTTGGAGAAGAATAAAGTCAGCACATGATGTCGGATCAGGGGAAAAAAACTTTTGTTCTCAAAGGCATTGGCGTCTCTCCGGGCGTGGTGATCGGCAAGGTTTACCGCTTTGATCCGCTCGATGCGCAAATATCATTTTATAAACTTCACAGCGCCGACATGGTTCCGCGCGAAATTGAGCGTTTCAAGAACGCGCTCAAGGAATCTTCGCGGCAGCTGCTGGAAATTCAGGAAAACCTCAGGAAAACAAAGGTGACGGAGCCGCTGTACATCATTGATGTTCACGTTCTGCTTCTGTCGGACAAGAAATTCATCAACCGCACGATCAAGTATATTCGCCGTCTGGGCGTCAACGCGGAATGGGCGCTGCGCATGACGCTGGACCACTATAAACAGGTCTTCGAAGGCCTCGAGGATGTTTACATCAGCGGCCGCATCAGCGACGTGCAGTACGTGATCCAGCGGATTCTTCGCAATCTTTCCGGCGAAAAACGGGAAATGGTCTGGGACGTCGGCCAGGAAGGCGTCGTGATTGTCTCCCACGACCTGTCCCCCGCCGACACGGCGCAGATGAAGATGGATAAAATCGTCGGTTTTGCCACCGACAGCGGCGGCCGGACGTCGCACACGGCGATCGTGGCCCGGTCCATGGAATTGCCCGCCGTGGTCGGACTGGATAATGTCACCCGCTTTGTCCGCACCGGCGACGACATCATCGTGGACGGCACATCGGGGCTTGTGGTGGTCAATCCCTATCCCGACATGCTCAAACGGTATGAAGAAAAGAAGCGCCACTACGATGAGGCTAAAGACGAATATCTGAAATACGCCCGGCAGCCGGCCGTAACGCTGGACCACTATACCGTGAAAATCGGCTCCAATATTGAATTTGTCGAAGAGATTCCCTCGGCGGTGTCCCACGGGGCGGAGCACGTAGGCCTTTACCGGACGGAATTTCTTTATATCTACCGGGATGATTTGCCGACGGAAGAAGACCATTTTGCTAATTACCGCCAGGTGGTTGAGGAAAAGAATTTTTCCTGGTCCACCATCCGCACGTTCGATCTGGGCGGCGACAAATTTACCAAGTATCAGAAGCATGCCAAAGAATTGAATCCACAGATGGGGCTGCGGGCGATCCGTTTTTGCCTCAGGGAAGTGGACATTTTCAAGACGCAGCTGCGCGCCATCTGGCGGGTGAGCGCTCTGGGCAGGGTCAAGATTCTGTTTCCCATGATTTCCAGCATCGAGGAAATCCGGGAAGCCAAACGCCTGCTGGAAGAGGCGCGCCGGGAGTTGGTGACCCAGGGAGTTCCGGTAGCCGAACGCATGGAGATCGGCGCCATGATCGAAGTGCCGGCCGCCGCCGTGATTGCCGACCAGCTGGCGAAAGAAGTCGATTATTTCAGCATCGGGACGAACGACCTGATCCAGTATTCGCTGGCGATCGACCGATCCAATGAAAGAGTCACCTACCTGTACGAACCTCTGCATCCGGCGGTTCTGAGGCTGATCAAGCGCATTGTGGATGCGGCGCACGAGGCCGGCATTCGCGTGGCCATGTGCGGAGAAATGGCCGGCGATCCTCTTTGCTGCCCGATTCTCCTGGGAATGGAGCTGGACGAACTCAGCATGAACCATCTTGCGATTCCGCGCATCAAGAGAATCCTTCAGCAGTCGAGGCTGGCGGAGTCCCGCAAACTTCTGGCGCAGGCCCTGTCCTACAAAAGCGCCGCCGAAGTTCGGGACTATGTCCAGAACTACATGATTCATCACTTTCCCGACGAGTTTCAGAAGAGGGAGCTGTAGGCCCCGGATGTGAATCCGGGTCCGTCAAACGAAGAGACTGGAGAGTTATGAGCGAAAAAACGCCCACGGAAGCCGGCCGGCAGGAAGAGGAATATTACTCCGGCTGTATTTACGACGAGCAGGACCTGTGGCGCTTTCGTCCCGCGAAAGCCTATCTTTCGCGGGTTTCCATCGCCGACGAGAACGTCCACGCCCTGAAAGAATTGGCCGGCCGCGGCGCTGTGGTGTATGCCATCAAGCAAAGAAGCAAACTCAACAGCCTGATTCTTGCCGAGATCACCGCGCGCAATGGCCTGTCCATGCCGGTTTACAGCCACGGCGTCAATATGTCTTTCTGGCAGCCGGTGTCCAAGATGATGAAGTTTCTCTGGTCGTCTTTCCTGCGCCGATTCAAACAGAATGCGCTCTCCCGACAGGGGAAACTGGACTTCCTTGCCGAAAAAGTTGCCGCCCGGAAAAGCGTCATCATTCATCTGGGAGAGTCGGAATTCATCCAAAGCCGGGCCGCCGAGGACGCCATCGCCAGCCTGATGAAGCTGCAGGCCGGCCTTTCCTTTCCCGTCTATGTCGTGCCGGTGCTGGTGGCCTACGGCCGGCGCAGGGAAAAGGAAGACGAAAGCCTGTTCAACATCCTTTTCGGCCAGACGGAACATACGGGAGCGCTCCGTCGCCTCATCACGTTCATGCGCTATTCCAAGCAGGCCTTTATCATCCCCGCCAAGCCGGTTCATCTGGCGGAATATCTGTCTGCGAACAGTCATTTGACCCACAACGAACTCGTCATGGATTTGCGAGGAGAACTGATCGACCGGATTGAAGAGGAAAAGACATCCGTGGTCGGGCCGGAGCTGAAATCACGCGAAGCCGTGATCGGCATGGTCATGCATGACCCGAAGCTGAACCGGTTTCTCGATGATTACGCCCAAAAATCTAAAAAAGACCGGACCGGTCTGGCCCGGGATGCCAGGCGCTATCTGCATGAGATTGCCTCGGATTACCGGGAAACGTTTGTTGAGCTGTGGGACAAGGTTCTGACCTGGCTGTGGAACACGGTGTATGACGGCGTATCCATCGACTCCGAAGGGCTGGCCAACGTCCGCAATTTATCCAAGAAAATGCCTTTTGTCATCATCTCCTGCCATCGCAGTCACATTGATTATCTGCTGCTGTCGTACGTATTTTACAAACATAACATTCAGATGCCGTTTATTGCAGCGGGGAACAATCTTTCTTTTTTTCCGATGGGGTATATTTTCCGCCGTTCCGGAGCGTTTTTTCTGCGGAGGAGTTTTCGCGGCAACGAAGTTTATGGAGAGGTCTTTTCCAAATACATGGCCACACTGCTCAAGGAAGGACTCCCGCTCGAGTTCTTCATCGAAGGCGGCCGAAGCCGGACCGGAAAAATGGTGATGCCCAAATATGGGCTTCTGTCCATGATTATCCAGGCCTATCAGGACAAGTATTGCGAGAATCTGGCTGCGGTGCCCGTGTACATCGGCTACGACCGCGTGATCGAGGAAAAGACCTATCTGAAGGAGCTGTCCGGAGCGCCGAAAGTCCAGGAAAACACCGTTGAAATCATCAAAACCACGAAAATCCTGCGCAAACGGTACGGCCGCGTTTATGTCAACATCGGCACGCCGATCGTTTTGAAGGACTATCTGGCCGCGCAGGAAAAGTCCATGGACGAGATGACGGTGGAGGAACGCCAGAGCCTTTACCGGAAAATCGGCTACGAGGTGGTGCTGGAGATCAATAAGGTTTCCGTGGTCACACCGTTCGCGCTGGTGGCTTCGGGCCTTTTGAGTCACGACCGGCGCGGCATATCCCATGAGGAGTTGCGGGGCATCTTAAACGAATTCTACGAATATCTTTCCACCCGCCAGGTGAAATTTGCAGATACCTTCGCTCACCGGGACCGGGCGATTGCGGACGCCTTGAATATTTTCAACGAGACAGGCATCATTTCCAAGGTTGAGGCCGAGGAAGAGGAAGAGGAAATGCAGGAGGTGGTCTATTCCCTCACCGACGCCAGAAGACTGAATCTGGAGTATTATAAAAACAATATTCTTCATTTTTTCATTCCCCTGTGTTTTATGGCGACCTCCATGGTCAAGAATCCTGAAGACTCCATGTCGCTGGCCAAAATCATGGGGGATTACCGGTTTTTGAAGGGACTTTTGTGGAATGAGTTTATTTTTGACGAAAACCGGGAGGATGCCGAAGACGTGACGGAGGCGCTGACCTATCTGCACTCGAGAGCTATGATTCTGACCTCGAGGCGCGACGGCGAAGCCTGGGTGGAAATCAAAAGCAGGGGAGGGATCAAGCTCAAGCCCTTTGCCGGCTTGATTCACAACTACCTTGAATCCTACTGGATCGTTATCCGCAGTCTGGTGTATCTCAAGAAAAAACCGCTTCCGCAAAAAGAATGGCTGGCCAAGATCCGCTCACTGGGAGACCGGATGTTCCGCAAGGGGGAAGTCCTGCGCGCCGAAGCCCTGTCGCAGGCCAACTATCAGAATGCCATTCTTTTTTTGGAGAGCGCGGAAATGATCGTTTCCCAGTCCCGGGAAGAAAAAGGCGGCAAAAGGGAAATCCTCTACAGCCTGGCGAACAATCGGGCGCAACTGGAAGTGCTGAGGCGACGCCTGTTCAAATTCCTGTGAACCTGCGCAAAAAAGGCCATATTCCCATCGCGGGAATATGGCCTTTTGCTGTTTTATCGCCGCTTTTATTTCTTTTTGGCGCCGGCCGTTTTTTTCAGGTTGTAAAAGGCGTCCCTGCCGCGGTAGCAGGCCGCGTCGCCCAGTTCTTCTTCGATGCGCATCAACTGGTTGTACTTGGCCAGACGGTCCGTGCGGGACAGTGAACCGCTTTTGATCTGGCCGCAATTGGTGGCGACGGCGATGTCCGCCATGAACGTGTCTTCCGTTTCACCGGAACGGTGCGAGACTACGCAGGTGTAACCGCATTCCCTGGCGCGGCTCATGGTCTCCAGGGTTTCCGTCAGCGTGCCGATCTGATTGAGTTTGATGAGAATGGAGTTGGCGATGCCCAGTTCGATGCCTTTGTTCAGGCGCCGGACATTCGTGACAAAGAGGTCGTCGCCGACGATCTGGATTTTGCCGCCCAGTTCTTCCGTCATCAATTTCCAGCCTGTCCAGTCGTCTTCCGCCAGGCCATCTTCGATGGAGAGGATCGGGTATTTGGCGACCAGATCGGCGTAAAACTTCACCAATTCTTCGGAAGACTTCCGGGGTTTGGTTTCCGCTGCCAGAACGTATTTTCCTTTTTCATAGAAGGAGCTCGCCGCGCAGTCGAGAGCAATGAAAATGTCCTTGCCGGCCTTGTAGCCGGCTTTTTCGATGGCCGTCATGATGCACGTCAGAGCTTCTTCGTTCGATTTCAGGTTCGGGGCGAATCCGCCTTCGTCGCCGACCGACGTGTTCAGGCCTTTGCCTTTCAGCACGGCTTTCAGAGCGTGGAACACTTCGGCGTTCATGCGGATGCCTTCCTTGAAATTCGGGGCGCCGACCGGCAGAATCATGAATTCCTGAATGTCCACGTTATTGTCGGCATGCTGCCCGCCGTTGAGGATATTGGACTGCGGAATGGGCAGGACATTGGCGTTAACGCCGCCCAGGTAGCGGTACAGCGGCAGGCCGGAGATTTCCGCGGCTGCTTTGGCGCAGGCCATCGAGACGGACAAAATGGCGTTGGCTCCGAGTTTTCCCTTATTGGCGGTGCCGTCGAGTTCGATCATGGCGAAATCGATGTCGCGCTGATTGCGGCAGTCCATGCCGATGATTTCAGGAGCAATCTTGTGCAAAACATTCCTGACAGCTGTCTCCACGCCTTTTCCGTTGTATCTTTTCTTGTTGCCGTCTCGCAATTCCAGCATTTCATGCTCTCCGGTGGAAGCGCCGGAAGGAACGGCAGCTCTGGCGGTGATGCCCGCGATCGTTGTAACTTCGGCTTCGACGGTTGGATTTCCGCGGGAATCCAGGATTTCTCTCGCATGAATATTAATGATTTCAGGCATATAGAAACCTCCTTTTTTTAACTTTATAACAAAGATGCCGGCTGATTTCAAGATGGGGTTTCCGGGGCGATACAAATGACTTAAGAAAAAGAAGTCGAATATCTGAATCATGGAAAAAAGTATTTGACAAACGAAGGGAAAAGTAGGAAAAAAAAGCCGTTTTTTCTTTGGTTTTTCTTAACCGATTATTCAGGGAGGCCGATATGTCAAAACGAATGAAAGTCATTATAGCGTTTGTATTGATTATGCAGATGGTCATTCCATATCCGGTATACGCCGCCACGGTAGGCAAGTTTACCTCGGTGGTGGGAAATGTCATCCTGACAAGGGACGGCAAAGATTACCGGCCGGTCGTCAATTCAGCCGTCAACGAAAAGGATTTAATCGTTACGGGTGATGGCGCTTCCGCGGTCATGGTTTTTACCGACGACAGCACGATTACCCTGTCCCCAAAGACGCGGATGCAGGTCAGAGAATTCGGCATGGAGGGGAAGGCCAGAAAGGGAATCTTTTCACTGTCCATTGGAAAGCTGGTTGCCAATGTAACCAAATTCATCGGCGGCAACAACAAGTTTGAGGTTCATTCGCCGACAGCCGTCTGCGGTGTTCGCGGAACCTTGTTCGGGCTGGAAGTGGCCATGGTCGGAACCGTCATGACGACGACTGCGACCTGTACGACGGGCGCCCTGTCCGTGTCCGCTTTGTCGGCCACCGGCGCCATCGTGGCGACGTCCGGCATTGTTGCAGGTCAGACGGCCGTTATTACATCCACGGGAATTACCGTCGGCGCGGCTGGGGCAGCGGGTGCTGCAGGAGCAGGTGCGGCTGGTTCGGCAGGTACAACGGGAGCTGCAGGAGCAGGCGCGGCCGGCACGACCGGAGCGGCGGCAGGCACGGCAGGGGCCGGTGCGGCAGGAGCGGCCGGTGGAGCAGCGGCGGCAGCCGGTATCGGCGCCGGGACAATTGCTACCGCAGCTGCAGTGGCAGCCGCAGCGGTCGCGGCAGCGGTAGCGGCGACAGGCGGGACTTCAGATACAACCCCCACGCACACGACGCCCGTGCACCATTAAGAAAAAAATTCATTCATCGGATCAAACAGCCCCCTTTCATTAGCAATAAACGGTTAGTGAAAGGGGATTTTTTATTCTCGGAAAGCGTTTCAGGATGGCGAACAAAGATTCAAAATTGTTTCTGCATTTGAAAAAGTGGCTGGAAAAAGCGGTTCTGGACCATCGCATGATTGAAGAAGGAGACCGTGTGCTGGTCGGTGTTTCAGGAGGAGCGGACAGCTATGCGCTTTTGGATCTGCTCGACTCACCGATGATCTTTGTTCCGCGATTTTCCTTTATCGCTGTATATATTGACATGGGTTTTGATCAGGAATTTACGGCTTATCAATCGCTGGGAAAATACCTGCAAACGCATCAATACCCGTATGTAATGGAAAAAACAGACATTGGGACGCTATCCCATTCGGATTTCAACCGGAAAAATCCCTGTTTTCTCTGTTCCCGCCTGCGCCGCAAAAGAATTTTTGAAATTGCGGATGAAAAAGGCTGCAACAAAATCGCCTTTGCCCACCATCGGGATGACATCATTGAAACGCTTTTGATCAATCTGTTTTACGGCCGGGAAATCAGCACCATGATGCCGAACCAATCGATCTTTGGCGGAAAGCTTCACATTATCCGTCCCCTGGCGTATTTGAGCGAAGGCCTCTTGAAAAAGTACGCGCGGGAAAGGGAATTCCCGATGGTGGAAAACGCCTGCCCGACGAGCGGTCATTCACGGCGGAGCTATATCAAAAAATTGCTGGATCAGCTCGAGATTGACAATCCGGACATTCGTCACAATATTTATACGGCCATGAGCCACGTAAAACAGGATTACCTGATGATAAAACCGAAAAATTAAGATAGAATCACGCCATGACGAAAGAAAACACTGCTCATAAACTCATCGCGTCGAACAAGTTCGCGAGGGTCAATTACGACATCGACGACATTTACGAAGCAGGCATCGTTCTGTCCGGAACGGAGGTCAAGGCGCTGCGCGCCGGCAAGGCCAATCTCAAGGACAGCTACGCCGTCGTCAAGGATGACGAGGTGTTTCTGCGCGAGATGCACATCAGCCATTACGACCACGGCAACC